>Ga0310786_10003317_pt1 | contig 23496 bp, 22 predicted proteins | sample AusTroGonzalo_MG_FD_203881 | JGI IMG/M metagenome (GOLD analysis project Ga0310786, IMG submission 203881) | Bovine rumen microbial communities from tropical cattle in Woodstock, Queensland, Australia - Gonzalo_03 (v2) (version 2) | ecosystem: Host-associated > Mammals > Digestive system >...
TTTCGTTCGGCGTCCGTCTTATATACGGTGGGGTTTGTGGGGTCAGGATCCTTGGTGGGTTCGGGAGTACGTGTGGCCCCCTTCAACTGCGACTGGATCTTCACCTGTTCCTTCAGGTCATTGTTCATGGCGGTGATGGAGTCACTGACATCCTTGACGGCAGCATTATAGTTGTTGATGAGTTGTGTGGCCGTATTGACGGCATAGCCGTGCTTCGTAATCCATGTGTCATCTTCCCATCCCTTCAGGTCGGCATGGTAAACGAGGCGCGATATTGTGTTCGAAACCCTCTCCGCCTTGTCGGCGATATCGTTAACCGTAGCCTGCCAGTCAGCCTTCAGCCTCTCCCAGAATCCACTAATCCCGGAGAAGAATTTCTCGTCAAGAGACTCTTTTTCCTCTTCGGCTTCCTGGATCTTCCTGACCAGGACACGCGCCTTGGCCTCTGCCAACAGGCTTGCAGTCAGGTTGTCTATGGCGGTGGTGGCGTTTTCGCTGTTGATTTTCTCGAGAGAGAGGTTTTTAAGGTAGTCTGGGTATTTTTCCTGCAGTTTTCTGATAGCCTCCCTGCGGGTATCATCAGACAGGGCCTTGTTACGTGCTGTCGAAACGAGGGCGTCAAGTTCCCTACGCTCCCCAATGGTACTGGTCCTTGCCTCATCAGCAGCGGCCTGGAGGTCTTTCTGCGCCCTTGTGGCCTCCTTTGTCCGTGCCACGAACGAGAGGATAGCCGAGGTGAGCGTAGCGACTGCCACCGCCGCCGCCACGTAAGGATGAGCCATGACGACTTTGTTCCAGACCCTCTGCGCTGCTGTGGCGAGCGTGATCCTCCCCATGAGGACTTCAAGGGCCAGAGTGGCGGCCTTGTCGAGCGCTATGAGTGTCACCATGATGCCTTTCCTGGCAGCAAGGACAGCCGAATACGCTTTCTCCTTGATGGTAGCGATGTTGACGGCAATGGTGTAGGCTGCATATCCGGATGCGAGTGAAAGGATCATCTTCCAGTGGTCATAGACGAAGCCCGTGAGGATGTACAGGGCCTTGGCGAGTGCGGAAGCGCCGGTGATGGTGTATCTCACGACGGGCAGCAGCCGTTCACCGAGTTGCACCACCATCTCCTTGAACTGTTTTTTCACCTTGTCAATGCCAGCCTGCACGGTGGTGTTCATCTTGCTGTACTCCTCGATAACGCTAGTGCCGTCGGCATATGCGGCTGTTGCACGCTCCTGATGCTTGCGGACATCGTCGATCTTGTCGGCAAGGGTGGAGAGTACACCGACGGCACGGCTGCCGTCAAGCCCCATGTCGTCGAGCATCTTCATCATGGTCTGCGGGTCAGCCTTCTTCAGACTGTCTGCCAGTGCGAGGATGGCACCGTTGGCATCCTTTTGAAGCAGGTCTGAGAACTCCTTCATGTCCATGCCAGCGATCTTGGCGAACTTCGCCACGTCGGTCTGCATCTTGGTGAGCATATTGCCGAAGGCGGTGGCCGCCATCTCGTCGCGCAGGAGGTTCTCGTCCATGACGGTACCGAATCCCATGATCTGCGCCTGTGTAAGGCCTATCTGCTTGGCGAATCCGGCTACGCGTGCGGTGAAGTCAACGAGGTACCCCGCCTTGGCACTGCTGTTCTGTGCCAGTTCGTTGACGGCGGAGCCGGTGGCGAGCATGGCGCCACGCAGCCCCATCTTCTCATCCTCCCCGAATGCCATAGCCAGTTTGCCTATTTTGTCGACAGCACCGTCTCCAAGGTCGTCGCCCAGTGCCACGCCGATCTTGTCGGCTGCATCCACAAATTCGAGGATCGCTGACTTCGAGGTGATGCCGAGGCGGCCTGCCACCCCTGCCAGTTGGTTCAGTTCCTCGCGGCTGGTGCGGGTGTCCATCTTCTTGAACTCCTCATTCAGGTCGCGCACCTGGTCTGCTGTCATGCCCGTGTATTTGCGGACGTCAGCCATCTCTTCCTCCATGGCGGCATAGTCCTGTACCGCCTTGCGTACGGTCATGGTCACTCCAGCCAGGCTGCCGAGTATCATCGTCAGGCCGCCCCAACTGTCATTGAGGAACTTGGTGAATTTCTGCCAGGCTGTCTGTGACGCCTTGGTCTCCGTCCTGATCGTGGCCAGTTCGGTATTCGCCCGCTTCAGGGCTGCCGTCAGACTCTTCCATTCCTCGCTGCCTCGCTTTAAAGATCCGCTGTTCAGGAGGCCGTTTATCTGCTTGATTGTTTCCCTGAGTTCCTTGGGTTTGGCGGAAGACATGTTACGGAGGGTGTCGTTCACTCTCTTTGTCACGTTTTCCGTTGATTTCAATTCGGCGTTGAGTTTGTCTATCTCCTTCTGAATTTTTTTGTACTGAGCAGAACCCTCGGCCCAATTGGACTGTTCTTTACGAAGTCCTTCGACACGTTTTTTGAGGTTGTCGATTTTTTTCTCCGCTTCTTCTGAATTGAGTCTGATGACAGTTGTATATGTCTCGGAATGTGCCATAAAAAACTACCTTTACGTTATTTACGCAAAGGTAGTTATGTTCTGGATATACTAAAAATACTTATTTCAATGGTGAGCCCAAAGATACCCTGAACCGTTTTTAATGTCCCACTCCTTGAACTGCTGTTCTATGTCTTTTGCCAATTGCCTGACAGTGCTGGCCTCGAAGGTCTTTTCCTCGATAATCCTGTCAAGGCTGTCGCGCCAGCATCGTGCAACAGCCTTGAAAACCCTGCTGTCATACTCCAGCGAAACCACTTCGTTGCGAGCACTTCCGCAATTAATCCAAGCGGACTCAATGTGATCCTTTGGACCGATGTAACTCAGGGTGTAGTGCTCGCCGTCATCTTCCATGTATGCACTGCAGCCGCTGTGCCGGGCAGTGAGGCTGGAGATCTTCCGCCCTGCACCTTTCATGCCCTCGGCAACAACGTAGCCAATCATGAATAACATCGCCAATATGCAGAATGTCTCAATCATAACTCAATATCTGTTACCTTAAATTCCCAGTACTACGGCAGGGGCGATGTCGAGTTTGACGGCCAGGTCGCGGGCCACCTTCAGTGTCGGCTCGCTCTTTCCTGTGATGTAGTCGCTGACACGAGAGGCACTCAGCCCGAGAATCTCGGCGAGTTTCGTCTGAGTGATGCCCAGTTCTGCCATGCGCATCTTGATGACATCCCCAAGGGCGGGCTTGCCGATGGAGAAGTTCTCCTCCGAATAGTCAGCCACCAGGTTGGACAGCAGTTCCAACTCGATACTGTTGGGGTCGTTTCGCGGCGTGTTGTCATCCACCAGCGGCAGCAGTTCCTCCACCCTTGCCACTGCCCATTCGTACTGTTCTATGGTCTCAATCTTTGTCATACTCGATCCTCCTAATTATATTGTCTTACAGTCAATCTTGTCATACTCCTTATGGGTGCCGATGAAGCGGATATAGACAAATCCGATGGTGAACTTGATGACGGCCACAATACGGTAGTGGTTGCCCATGATGTCAAACACGTACCGTTGGTTTCCCACTGCATCCACAGTGTTGAAGTCACGCTTGATGTCTGCAAAGCAAGTCCACTTGCTGCTCTTTACGACGGCCACCCAGACCTGCAGTGCAACCTTTGAGTCCGGATGCTCTTCTGCAAACTGTTTGATGGTCTGTTCTGTAAATATCCTCATATCTTCATCATTTACGGTGCAAAGATACAAAGAATATTCGATATAACAAAATATTTTCCCGAAAAATCGAATATTTTATATAAAAAAAGGCTGAAAGACTATCTTTCAACCTTGATATACCTATTATAAGATACGGAGGAGTGGGGGTTGTGGTTGGTGATCTTCACCTTGTATCCTTTCACGCCCCACCGCCACCAGAGGAAGCGGTGCTTGAACTCGTGATAGACGACGGTACTCAGGGAGTCACGGATGTTGTAGTAAAAGGTGGAGTCCTGAAGTGAGAACTGCAGGTGGCTCCACCTGTCATCATAACTAAAAACCTTCTGATTATGAATATCCTGTGCCTTCACGGAATCCTCCGTATGGATCGATGTCGACTGTACGGCATCGACCTGCTTCAACTGCAACTGCAGATCCTTGATGAACTGTTCATCGATGGCATGCTGGCGGCGCAGTGTGCGGAGTTCCGCCATGACGACGGGTGAGGTGGCCACCTCCACTGTATCCGTCTTATGGAGGATGACGGTATCACGCTCCATGGGGACGAACGTGTTGGCGTGAGCCAACTCGTGCTTCAGATCCTTGATCTCTCTTTCATACTGTTTCCGCAGTGCATAGTTCGTGCCGGATGCCAAAGTAATAATGGCGAATATTATTGCTATATATATTCCTGTCTTTTTCATACCTTAATAATCTTTCCGTTGTTAACCTTATATCTCTCGTAGCCGATGAAGAGGTTCGCCTCTTCCACACGGCGTTTCACCAGACCAGACAACAGTTGTTTGTTGCTGTAGACCCATTTAACCAACTGGTCTGTCACCTCCTCGTCATTCGCATTTGCCAGGATGCACTTGTACATCGTGGAGCCCTTGAAATTTCCGGTACCGAGGTTGAAGATCCAGGAGACGAGTGCGTCGAACTGTTCCTGCCGGAAGTTTATCTTCAGGCCGTTCAGCAGCCGCTCGATGGGCGCGATATCCTCCACCAGCAGGTCCTCGGCCTGTGCGATGGTGATATGCTGCCCCATCTTCACCCCCTTGGTATGACCCCACCCGATGGTGGGCACGCCTGCCGGACAGAGGTAGGCATCGAGGCGCAGGCCCTCGAACTGCTTGATCAGATCCTTGCCCTTATTGCTGGTCGTCATCAGTCTCATGGGCGGATGATGTCTTGATGTTCATGTAGTCGGAAAGGAAGGGGATGCGCTCCACGAACTTGAAGCGCAGCACATAGTAGAGGAACGCCACGACCATCCATGGGGCCGTTCCCTTGCGGAACACCTTCTTCAGGTTCCTCAGGATATTGAGCCCGTAGAAGTATATGATGGTGTAGGTGATGAAACTGACGCACTGCAGTGATCCCGCCTCCTGCCCCTTCAGTTTCCCAAGGGCATAGATGGCCACGCACAGGACGAAGAAGACGGTGGCCTCGCAGATGCATTTGAAAGCCTTCTTGAAGTCAAAATCCTCTCCATTGGCCACCATGCCGGAAAGGTAGCCGAAGGCGAAGTTCAGCAGGAAGATGAGGAACAGCGACCACATCTCGCCCTCGATGGGCCTGAGGTGTGCCAGTACCGCCGTCACTATTCCCACAACAAAACTTCTGATGAGGAACAGCCACCACATCTCGCCTTCGATGGGCTTGAGGTGCGCCAGTACCGCCGTCACTATTCCCACAACAAAACTTCTAGAGTATTCAACCATAATCGAAAAAAACTTTCTGCAAAGGTAAGTTGTCTCTAGCCAGGTTAAAAATACGCCCAATTATCAGAAAGCGAGTTTAGGCGGGTAGCCCTGCGTGATGTCGTAGGCTTCCACGTCGGCGACGCTCTCCATGGCCATCACCTCCGCCTTGTGCGCCTCGGTGACGGTCTGGCAGGTGTCTGCATACAGTTCGACGGCGTTGAGCATCTGCTGCCATGCCTCTACTGGATAGACGAACGGGACCCCTCCGAAATACTTGGTCATCGTCGGCTCTGTGCAAACCTCTATGCTGGCCTTCAGTCGGCTGCGCTGGTCGTGGTTCAGCCACATGGGGATGTCGTTCACCGTGAAGGCGTTGACGTTGGCTGAAGCATCAAATTCCGCGATCTCGTCGATCTTCCTTGCCTTGGCCGATGTCAGCAATTCGGCTTCAGTCGGATCAGCCGCCTCTCCGTTGCCGGTGATGGTGTCGGTTCCGATGGCCTCGCAGAATTCGTTGTATCGCTTGAAAGCCGCAAATTCCCCGGAGTCGTAGTTGCCCAGTATCCTTAGAACGGAAGCCAGAGCCTTACGCACGATCTTCTGTTCACCACCGTCAGGATAGTCGGTGGATATCACCTGGTTCTTCACTGAGTGAGGGTCGCGTGCGTCAGTGACCTCGTATACATCGTAGGCATACAACTCACGGCTCTCACCACTCTCTGCGTCTGTCTCAACTACTTTTCTCTCATTAGCGAACACCTGTCCGCTGTTGTCACCTGTCAGACGCTCCAGTCCGAGTTTGTGACGAGTTTCAAATTTTACTACGTACATAACTATGTGTTTTTGGGAATGTTGAATTGTCTGCGAATCATCTCCTCTTCTTCGGCATCGGTATATACGGTGCCTTCGAAATAATAGCCGCTCCAGTCGTGCACAATCACCATATCCCGCAAGGGAAGGTCGTGCTTGCCCTTGGTCTTCAAGTACTCGCAGATCTTTGTGCTGCCAGTAGAGTAGACCACCAACCCAAGCCCGTCAGCAATCGCCTGGATGTGCATATAACTCTCGGTATCCTTCTGCCGTGAGGCTTTCACGGCCATGTCTACGATGGTGTGAGGTATGCCCTCCATCGTCTCGATTTTCATAGGCCTGCCGGCGAACGGCCGCCTGATCTTCTGTTTGTCTGTCATTGCCCTATTGTCTTGTTGTTCGATTCTCCTGCGCAGGTTCTTCGTGTCGGCGACCATTAGCAAGCCGTTATACGAACCCATGCTGCGTTTTCTGTGACGGCTCCTGATGTAGCGCTTCTTGGTTCTCTTTGTTAACTTGACAAACCCACGGCCAAACATATAGCCGCAGAAAACGATACATTCCTTCTTCTTTCCTGGTATGGCATCCACCGGACGCACGTACATAGGTTTGTAATGGAACCGCATCTCCCTCGCCCATATCCTCAAGTCGCGCCGCAGGGCATAGAGCGTCTTCTTGTCCTTGCTGAATGCGATAAAATCGTCAGCAAAGTTTATGAGCCTTATACGCTTGCCGTATTTCCCCTTTGCCTTGCGGATGACTGTTGCCATGTTCATGTTGGCGATAAGGTGACTGAAAGGGTCACCGATGGCCAGTTTCTTCTGATTCATCAGGTGTTCACGGACAACGGCAAGCGTGCGCCTGTCCTTGATCTTGCGCTCTATGAGCCGCATGGAAATCACTTTGTCGACATTGTCGTAAAACTTACTGACGTCACCCTGAAGGTAAAATCTCAGCGAACGGTCGTTAAGAGTCTGCCGCATTTGCTCTACCACGCAATGGCGCGGATTGGAGGCAACCACCCCGCATCCGGGCAGACCACCGAGCATGTCATCTGTCATGTATCGAAGCACGAGTGGTTCGATAGCCTCCTTTACATCGTTCTGTACACAACGGTCTTTATAACTCAATACGCTGATTTCGCGTACTTTTTTCCTGTCATGTAGTTTGAAGTGACGATATTTGCAGACGTGATATCGGCCTTCACGAAGTTCGGTTTCTGCAGTCTGGCAGAAGTTCTGGAACTCATTCCATGCCTCGGCCACCTCGCGTTTCCTACGCTGGGGCCCAGACTTACGCATGTAGGCCTTGTGTGTCGCCTCTCTCATGCCTGTGGTAATGTTATGCCAGGTGCTTAATGCCATCTGATTTTTCTTAATTTGACCTGTGTGCGCAGATGCGAGGTTTCCGAACGCCCCGCAGCCTACCCTTACCTTTGCTATTCAGTTGCACGGTCGGCTGTGGCTCTCAACCACTTTTCCATACTTGTTCCGCTCTCTACTTCAGCGAGGCTCTGCACCTGCCTCTTCGGTCTCAGGTCAAGACCGGGAGGGCTTATCATGATCTGTAGACTGTTTCCGGATGCTACAGTATTGGCGTTACATGTGCCGAACCCGATGTTCGTGTTCGCGTTAGAAGGCGCATTGTTCGCGTTGACGTACAACGGAGACAGGTTCGAATTGTTCGCGTTGTTGCCCCGGCGAAAGCCGCGCACAAGCGTCAGTGCAGCCGCCCTATCATTCTTCAAAGAACTCAACCTCACCAACGACGGCTACTCCGATTCGCTTGCACCATTTGGTCGCTGGCATGGATTTGGAATTTACGCAGTGGCACCGCTACGTCAAGGTGAGAGGAGCGCAGCCTGCGGCTGCGGGTTTACGTCGTCGCGCTTTGCGCTCCTCTGATCTCGATTCAGTCAATGATACGCACACAGGTGCCGAACCCGACCTTCGCGTACGCGTAAGAAGGCGCAGAGTTCGCGACGACGTACAACGGAGACAGGGTCGAACCGAGCGCGCTGTTGCCCCGGCGAAAGCCGCGCACAAGTTTCTTCCCGGCGCCAGCAACCTCGCCATCAAGGTAGTTATACTTTCCAACATAGGTGTGCAGTCCGCCACCTGTCTTATTGGCATTGGTGTCAGGCATCATTAATGCGCCGTTCAGGTAGTTCTTCGCATAACCGCTTCCTTTTGTGAGTACCTCACCTATCTGTGGGTATAGCGTCTCGAAATTATACGTATCGCTGATAAGTTTCTCTCCAGTCTCGCTCTTGATGAGAGAAGCCTGATCGCGCTCCATGTATGCCTTGTATGCCCCGTTCTCATCTTCGGTGAATATCAGACCGCTCACCCACCAAGAAGGGGAAACCTGCGTGGTCACTCCGTGCAGCAATGCGGTTGACACGAGGAACTCCACCCTGTTACCGGCAATGCTTGTAGAGAGATCGGTGGGGTCGACGGCATTGGCTCCGGCCTTGGTGGCCATCACCTTCCAGACCACGCACGTCATCTCACCCTGTGCCGGACCGAGGAAGCCTTCCACGCTACGGTATTTGTATTTGTTGTTTTCGAAAACGAACCACTCCAGTTCGTGTACGCCATTACTGATGGCGTGGCAGACGGCTCTCTGAGCCTCCATGACATGCCACGGGTTACGCCATGAGTTGATGCAGTTAGCGGCATACCTCGTACCAGTGGCTTCACCAAAGAGGAAACGCACGTTGGAACCCAGCGAGTAATATTTCCAGATGCCGTCTTTATCCATCACGCGGCATCCGTTCTTAGCACCAGCGCCAGACTCTTCCCAGTCGGCTGCTGCAGAAGCAGAATCGTTGCAGGAGAACCCGCTTCCCATCAACGCGGCCTTGTGCGCGTCAAACGTCCCGCCCTCGGACAGAAGAAGGGCCTGCATGTTATTGCAAATCTCTGCTGTCTGGTTCATGAACGGCACACACTTCGTCGTGTCCGGATTCTGGTTCATTGCCTCCTGCTCGCCCGTATAGAGAGCCTTGTCGGTAGTATGCAAGCCACCGGCGCCACCCAGCAGGGTCGTGTTCTCGTCGTAGGTCTCAGTGATGTCGCCCGTCTCTGCATCCACATCATACACATATTTGCCGACGACACCAACGGGAGCGCTGTATGATCCGTTCCAGGCCGTGTTGTATACAGAGTGCATGCGCTGCACATTGTCCGCATCGAGGTGAGATACACAGTAATCAGGAGCAGTTCCGTAACGAGCCACCTCCTCGGCCTCGATGCCCTGCCATGTGAACGGGCTGCGAGACATCAGGAACACATCGTATTCGGTGCCATCGATAGTATGGCGGCCCATGATGCGGAAGTAAGGATCCAAGTTCACCACCATCACATCACCCTCCGAGCCGTCAAGCGTCCGGACATTGCCCTCGATGTCGTGGCTCCAGTCAAGTTTCTGCAGCACGTGCAGGATCTTGCCGACCTGAGCGTCGTCACCCGTCAGTTTGGTACCGACAAGACAGGGAAAGAACAGCGAGAAAGCGCTTTCGCGACCGAAGCCGCCCTGCTCGTGGTACTTGTATGACTTGAACGACAGCGCGGGGCTGCTGCTGCCCGCCACGCGCACATATCCCTCGGCGATGGTCTCGATATCGGCCACGACATCCTGCAGGGCCTTCACCTGCTGATAGACGGCCCTTGCGCTTGGGTACTGCTGGTCGGTGGAACTGCTGTCGATGACGGTGGTCTTGTTGTCCGCGTCCTCCTTGCCTCCAAACAGTTCAGCCAGTTCCGAATCCGTCGGCAGGGCAACCAGTTTCCTCACCAGATCGCTGGTGATGTCCGAGTTGATGGCCGCCCACTGGTCAGAGGCGAACCCGCTGTTGTTAAGCGGGTATTCCAGCGACCACACCGTACCGTTATATTTGTAGCGGTCGATGCGTGCTATCTCCGTCGGCGTGGCGTCAGCCGTCGGCACCGTCACGTAAGCGTAGTCGTTGTTATCGGGCGAGAGACCCTGTGCCGACATCTTCGATGCGAGGGCCGTAGCGATCTGCACCTCTGTGGCTGCAGTCGTCAGCGACAGGTCGCTCACCAGGTTGTAGTTGCCACGGTGTGTGGCCGTCGCCGTAGCGATGCTACTGTTGACGAAGTTCCTGTCGGCCAGTTTGTTTGCAGACGATGCCTGCGTGGGGATGACCGACCATATCAGGTCGAGTTTGGCTGTCAACCAGTTCTTGAGAGCAATCAGCATCTCTTCAATTTCCATGTATGCCATATCGTATTTAATTAAAAATTTGATGAAACCTCTCTTCTGTTATCATGTCGAGTTTTCCCGACCATTCGCTCTTCTGCTCCGCGGTGACCGTCTGGTGGTCGCTGTCCTGAGACAACTCACTCAGGCTCGAAGGGATGTGGGGCTTGTTGTCCAGTTGGTTGTAGTCGGTGGTGCCGGGAGGCCCCTGCTCGCCCACGTCGCCCTTGTCACCCTTGTCGCCCTTGGGCCCCTGGATGAATACGGCAGCGTCCAGCAGCACATAGCCGCCCTGCGACTCTCCGCATGTGGCGGGGTCGAGCGTCACCCTGCCTCCGGGTGTGCTGTCCAGGGTATCGCTGCACTCGAATATCTCTATCTCTTTGCACTTGAACATGCGGAAGTCGCGTGCGTCAGGTTCCTTCACCCGTATCTCCACGCCCCATACGCCTGCCTGCAGCGAGCCGTCTGCCGTGAAGCACACCATGTTATCGTCGAGTACAAAGGAGTATTCGATCTTCTTGTACGATTTCACCAGCCACACGTGTATCTCGCTGCCCTCCGGCGGGTAGTAACTTTCACGGCTCTCCTGCCCCTCGGCCATCGTCACCAGCACCAGCGGTACCGCCAAGGGCAAGGTGTTCCCGCGCACCCACGGGATTCTTGTAGTACATTCTCTGTTTGTCATACAGATACCTCCTTTCCAAGCGCGATGTTCATGTCCTTGAAGGCGTCCATGAACGATTTCAGTTCAGATTTCTCCAGAACCCTGTTGAATACGACAAGGCCGGTCATTGCCACTATGCTTCCAAAGTCGGATATTGCCGACAGTGTCTTTGCACTGTCTGCTTGCGTTGGGGCTGCATAAACTCTATCAGTATCTTTTCCCGATCCGTATTTTGCTGACCCGTCGTTGACTTTCATATACCTCATGTAATAAGGAGTAGAGTTCTGGTCGTTCAGAGCCATTGCCATATACAGGTTTCCTGCATCGTTGAAGTTGTCTGGTACAAATGGCGAAAGAAACAAATCTTTTCCGTTTGTCGTGTTAAGGTAAAGGCCGAACCTCTCAACTGAAGCAGTCATCTGTATCGGCCTGATCTGCACGGCATCGCCGACATTTATAACCTTAGTAATCTCCGCTTCATGTGCATACGTGTCGGCTTTGACAAAGGATGCCGCCACCGACATACAATGCTCGTCGCAAAAGTCAAGCGTATTGAGACTTGATATGGCTGGGCATTTGGTGATTCCGATAACATCATTGTCGCTGTTGTATACGAAATCTGTAAACGATGAACCGAAGTCGAACCTCTTCTCTCCGATAAGCGGAACCTTTGCGGCATTCACGTTCGATGAGTTGCCGAAAAACGGCCACATGTACCTGACGGCGTTGACGATTCCCTTTTCCGTGATTGAACTGAGAAAGTCTGTCACAGCCTTCTTCTGGTCGGAAGACAAGACATATCCTTGTTCTTCGAGGTTGTTAATAAACTTACCCTCCCAGTAAGGGAGAAGGCCTTGGTTCGTTAGGATGGGAAGACCGTAGTTGTTTATAACCCCCTTGATTCTTGTTACTGTGCTCATAATGCTTTTCTTTTTTGTTTATTGTTTGCTGTTGTAATACCTAATGCTCATGTCCGCGCCGACTGTCAGGTAGGACTTCTCGTCGTCCGTGTACGGTGTCTGCTCCTCCGTGTCATACACATACGTCTTGCCGTTCGAGTCAACGCCGAGGTTCAGTATGTTGCCGTGGGTGTTCCATCCCTCCAATGGAGTCACGAACTCTACACCCTGTGAGAGGGCATAGTCGAGCACGGAATAGAACCCTGCGAGTTGCGTTCCTGGTGCGGGATGCCACTCGTCCCAGGACGTGATGCCAAGCCTGGAAGGGGGATGGTTGATGTAGTCGTGGGTGTTCTCTCCGATTATATCCACGATTTCTTCATGTTTAAGCGGAACTATCCATTCGTCGCTGTAGTTGTCGTCCTTGTCTGGATATACAAGCCCGTCAAGGTAGTAGTTGGCGTGGTAGCCCTGGTCGTTGAAGTGGGACATGAACACCACCCATGTCTTTCCGGATATACACTCGTCGATGGCATCCATCAGCGCACTTACTTTCGACTGATTGATGACGTTGTTGTCGCCAGTACCAATTGATATCCTGTTTAGCGCAGACTGGATGGGAGGATAGTTCTGTGTACCGGAAGTACTTACGGAAAAATACGCATACTTTCTTCCGGCATTGATGGTGCATGGATGGGTCGTGCTGCCGTTATGAACGATGACCTTCTCGTATGGCAGGCCGAGTTCGTCGGCTCTCCTGATCCATTCTCCCCAACTGTACTCGAAGTCAAAGTCACGATTGAAAAACCACGGCCCCTTGTGGTTTGCGCTTGGCGTGTCTGGGTTGATGTACTGCCGGTAGAAGGGCATCGCATATTTCTTCGTTGGCGTTCTCTCCACCCATGCGTCACAGGTGCTGTTCACCTCGTACCATTTTCCTGTCAGCCTGTCGAGGACGATGGTGTTATGGAAACTGAGTTCACCATGATATTGTCCGGTTGCCAGTATCGCATCTGCAATGGAAGAGTTGATGCCATCGACGTAGTAGGCATCCATTGGTAACTGCGCTGTCATTGAGTGATTGAGCACATTCCATCCCATATTGTCATGAAGCCATTTTACGCAAAGTCCGTTCTCGTTCAGGGCGGTATAGGTATCGTCAGAACTCCTCAGCGCCGTAAGACCGACTCTGTGTCCCTCGCAGGCAAGACCTGGGCACAGTCTTTTTCCGTATTTTGCCCCAAGGGACAGCATGAAAGGAAGCAGGACTGAGAAATATCCACCAGACTTTGTGGTGGGAGTTGACTCCCCACGGCTGGATGGTATCTGGTTGTCTACGGTGTCATCGTCAATGAGTGAGATGCGCGGCCTGAGATCCTTGTTGTTTTCATTTTCAGAGTTGATATACAGTTCCTTGCTCTCACTGAGGTTATGGAGCGTCGACATGAATTTCTGGTTCCTCGACAGTTGGATGTTGTCAACTCCGTTAGCGATCAGGCTGACGACGGTAGCGAACTGCTTTTTGTCAGCGGCCTCCTGACCGCCATTGCCGTAAACAACCTCAAGTTTATAGATAACCACTGTGCCATCGTCCCTGATGTATCCGAAACAAGTACCATTCTCATCTGTCAGGTACTTCAGTATATTGTCGCCTTGGATATCCGTGTCGGAAGACAGCATGACAAGTGTCTCCTTTTCCCTGTACTCCTTCTGAGTAAGTGCAAGCGGCTCAATGCTTCCGTCTACGTGTTGAATTGCAAACACCTTATACTCCTCATCCACAAAATAGGTCATGACGTCAGGGTCGTCATACGGGCTTTGCTCGGATAACAGAGTGACGTTTTCCAACTTGTATTTTTCTTCAAGCCTGGATATAATGCAGTCTGCAATGATTGACATACCGTTGGCATCTGGATGCACGCTGTCTGTCGAGATAGTCGTCACCTCGCTCTTGCCTACCATATTAACATATTCGATGCCATAGTAGACACATATCTTCCTGATCGTATCATATTTTTTTACTTCGCTATCAGATGATGATCTGGTTTGCAGTAAGGATATTATCCTGGCATTGGGGTATTGTGCCATCATCAGCCTGCACATCTTGTCATAGGCCTGACCGAAGTCGAGCGTATCAAGGTCCTCCGTTGGAATGGACGGGTCAAAGGTGCATGCCACGCCAGAAGGTTCGTTGCCGCCGCCATGCACGAGGATGACATCAGGGTTTCCAAGATCCTGACACCTTATCAGGCCGTTGTGGTTTCCTTCAAGGAAGGATGTCTTGCCGTATTTATCGTTCGTGGATACGGAACTGCTGCCGATGGCATTGCACCTTTCAAGGGTTGCGCCGCACCTGTTGATGACCTGCATCCACCACGTCTGGCTCAGTTTCGTCACGTCGTTGCCATTGCCGCCCTGAGCAATCGTTCCCGTGCCAGGGTATCTGTTGTTTTGCTCTATCTCGCCGCTACTGTCATACCCGTAACTGTACTCGCCGAACGTTGCTCTGCTTGCACCAAGCACCGACACCCTCTTGCCGGCAAGCAGAGGCAGCGAGGTCTTGTACCCGTCCCTCCATCTCGTTAAAGATATCACCAACGCCTTTGGGTCAAAGTCCGGGTTGGACTCTTTTTTTACGTTTATTATGACATATCTTGCACCATACGGGATAACACCCGTTTCGTTTCTTGGAACGGTGTTGTATTTGTTCACGCCTTCCTCCGGGAATACCGTCTCGTATACAAACCTTGTCGTGACCGTCATGCCGGAAACCACGCCGACAGTAAGGCAGTCCTCGGAAACAGGCACGATTACCGCGTCATAATTGTCGTTGCTCTGGTACCTTGATATTGAACGTGTGCTGTCAAAGTTCCACACGTGGTTATAGTCCACGATGAATCCTTTGCTGATATCATCGGCGAGGGTGATCTGTGACTCATACACTCCACCGCTCTCCGCAAGGTTTCTGCTGCCAGCCATCGGTCTTTCATCAACCCCCTGCCAATCAGCCTTTGTAGTTCTGAACGTGTCTGTCATCAGCCGCCACTGTTCGTACTGGCCGCTGACACCTGAGAGGAACCGCACGGTCATGCCGCCGCGACGCTCGGACTCTGGGACGTTCGCACCGCCGGGTCCGAGGGCTGCTCCGAGGTCGGCGTATGGCACAGGGGAGCCGTCGGTGGCATGGTATGCGCTGATGTCGAATACGCCGTCGTATGTGGTGTCGATGATGTGCTTGTCATACGAGAACTCGAACACCCACGACGTGCCGTTGTACCTGTATCGTTCTATGTGTTCGACATACACGGGACGGTTGACGTCGAACGGCACCTTCACGTAGGCATAGTCGCCACTTACGGCGGTGATGCCCAGCGCCGTCATCTTCGCTGCCAGGGCCGTGCCTATCTGCGTGCGTGTGGCAGCCAGCGTCAGGTGCAGATCCGAAACGAGATTGTAACTTCCCCGGAGAGATTCCGTGGCATCTATGCCGAATATTGTGTTGAACTCCGCCTCTGTGATGGCACCCAGCAGCGTCTCGTGCCGCACGGCCTGCCATCTGGTACCGTCGAAGTGGACCTCCACGGTAATGCCTGCAGGCCAGGTGTTCTCGGCGGTGACAGGAGCCCCGTTGTAATACAGTTCCCTGGCATTGGCCGTGTCGTTGTTGACGACCAGTCTCACCGGATTGCCCGCAGTAGGGACATAGGTATTGGCGTATATCATCCTCACCTTCATCGATCCGCCGTTGGCAGGTAGTGCGAAGCCCGATGCGGTGATGGCCTTGTTCTGTGAGCCTGCTGCAGACTCGCAGACATAATAACCCATGAGAGCCTTGACGATGCCGATGGCGGTATAGATGGCTCCGCTCAGCAAGAGCCCGCTACTGCCCTGCGTCGGCACGGTGTCGAATGCGATCACCTGTTCGGCACTCCAAGCCGATCCGTCATACTTCAGGATGTTCAATCCGTGAGTAAGATGCAATGCCACAGAACCGGAGTCGACGAAATGGGCATAAGTGCCTGCAGTCAGGGCAATATAGAACACCCTGCCTGAATGTGTCTGCGGGTTGTCGGTTGGCTCGGCGATGCCGGCATACAGATAACCCTCCTGCAGTTTCGCGTTGATGACTGCAATCGCCCTGAACGCGTCGCCATGGGCCTGCCATCTTGTGCCGTCGTAATACAGGTAGACCACTTCCCCGCTCTCCCATGTGTTGGATGCCGTCACAGGGTTACCGTTATAATAGATCTCCTTGGCGTCAGACGTGTCTCCGTTGACGATCAATTCCACCGGGTTGCCTACAGTGGGTTCATAGGTGTTCGCGTGCGTCATCTTCACCTTGATGCCGCCGCCAACCGGCGGAAGTGCAAACCCTGTGGCCGTGATGGCCTTTCCTGGTTCATGGCCGCCTATGTTGCAGGCATAGTAGCCGTTATTCACTTCCACGGCCGATACCGCGGATTCTATATAATCCAGTAAACCGATGAGGGCCCTGCCGACACGCTCGGCGGTGTTGGCACTTGTCAGGTATTCATCCCGGATGGCCTCCAGACTTGTTCTCAGATCATTGCTTTCTATCATATCCGTAATTGTTTTGTACAAAGTTATTCTTTTTGTCGGCAGTGCAAAAATACATCAGAAGCGGTTGGTCCTGATGTCGCCTCCGAAGAGATCGTCGAGGAAGGTGGACATCATGCCCTGGTATGCACGGCCGTAGAAGGCGGATTCCTCGAGGTTCAGGCGACGGATGGAGTAGTAGTACTTCTTGAAGAACCAGTCGCGTGGCATGCGCTTCTCCCCGGAGGTCAGGGCGGCCTCCCTTCCCTTGTTCGGGCCACGCTGCACTGTCACATGCTCAAACTTCGGGCTCTTCATGTGCTGCTCCGACAGTCCGGCACCCACCTGGCGCGACTCGTAGGCATGCTTGCCCCTGCGGTAACTGTCGCCCATGAACAGCAGGTCGCCGGGGTTGCCATGTGCAAAGCCCTTGCCGACACCGGCGGCTACGAAGAGACCATACTGCAGGAACTTGTGCTCGATGGTGGTCACCTGTCCGGTGCTGACCAATTCCTCCATCGAGTCCCTCAGGGCACCTGAGTCGTTGATGTTCATCTGCTGGATCTTCTCCCTCCAGATGTCTATCATCATCTTCGACCAGCCGCGCTCATAGTGCTCCAGTTCGCTCCTGTTGTAGTAGAAGCGGTTGCCTCCATGGCGGCGTGCCTCCTTCTCCTCGATGGCGAGGTTCTTCATCAGTCCCATCAGTCACCTCCTCCGTCTGTAAGCCATTCCGTCTCCAGTTGCTGCCTGTCCTCATACTCCATCGACTCCGGCTCATCGTTCTCCACCATGAAGTAGAGACCGGTGACGCCGTTCATCGTGTATCGCCCGAACTCCTTGGAGTAGATCTTCTCGACATTGAGGAAGGTGATATCGTCATCCTCGCTGTCATGACGGTTCCTGTCCCAGATCATGCGTCGCACGAACTGGCTGAACACCTTGCGGCAGAGGTTCAGTTTCCGCTCGCGGTCCTTCATGTCGTCCCACCGGTACTGGGCGAGGATGAACACCGTATAGACACGGCGCTTGAAGTATGACACGCCCTCCGAGTACAGGTTCTGGTCGGTGGTGTCATCGATGCATACGAAATTGGCCGTCTTCTGGAACTGCTGCATGATGCCCTCGATACTGTCGGGGCCCGAACAGAAGACAGGCCTGAAGCCGTGCTCAACGCAGAGTCTGTTCTGCCTGGCCAGCGTCATGAAGTACGACAATGCGTCAAATATTTCGTTATTATTTAACATATCAGCGGTAACGTGTTAAGAAAATCATTATTTTCTGTCATATTTCTCGTGAAACTCCTTAGCCTCGCGGGCCTTCTCGTTCAGTTCCGTCAGCGCCCGCCAGCAGGGAAGGGCCTTGATGGTCTCTTCCTTGGTGATGTCACCCTCGGTAAGTGCGCGGATCTGTGCGTCCATGGCTGCTATCAGGTCGATGTCCATCTCCTCGATATCCGCATCCACGCGACGGAAGAAATACGGCCACCGCTCTGCGAAGTAACTCTTCACGTGGGCGAACCAGCGGAGCGTGCCCATCTGTTCGGCCGGAGTGAGCGACAGTCGCTTCGGATGTTTGCCGTTACGCTTCACATAGAGGTACGTGGCCAGTTTCCCGACCATTTCCGGCTTGCCGCTGCTGACGGCGAGTTGGTAGTACTGCTCGGCCATGAGGTAGTCGCCGAAGGGGTAGTGGTCCAGGATATCATCGACCGCCCGACAGCCTCGGATGCGCTCCAGCCGCACGTCCATGCCGTCGAACGGGTCGATGAAGTCGAACTGTCGGATCATGCTCTCCACCTGCCATGCCTCGAGCGTGAACCAGCGGCGTGGCTTCCACCATGCGGGGCGGAACCAGCAGCGGTACCCTTCGGGCTGATCACGGGTCACGCGAACGGTCTTCCCCTCGGCATGGATGCCCCCAAGCCGGAAAAGCATGTATGTCTTGACCATGGTGAGATCCTCGAAGAGTGACAGCAGCGTCAGCACGTAGCGCAACTGCCGCTGTGTCATCTTCGCCCATGACGTGGGCGCATAGAGGTCTACCGAGCCGTCAGCCAAAGACGTAGGCCGGTGCGTCCTGAGTGTTCTTGAAAGTCTCATGGTGGTTCACAGGGTATCCGAATTCTCCATATATGGGGTATTTCTCCAGGTCGGCATCGAGCAGGTTCAGCAGGCGGCGCATCTTCAGGCGCACGGCATCCTGGTCTCCGGCAATCCAGAGGCTGATGATATGGCGGCACAGGAAGATGACGGGCCGGTCGTCTGCAGACACACTACCGCAGCGCACATGATGCAGGAGATCGTCCATGTACTGGTTACTTATCTTCAGGCGCAGTGCCTCGTCGGCCTCGCCGATGAGCCTCTGAGCCGCCTGCCAGTCGAGGTGTGACGCTGCAGGGCCCTGCATCTTCTGCAGTAAGCGGAAGTCGTAGAAGAGCGTGTCGATGTTCTCCCGTGCCTGTGTGGATGAGCCCCAGCCTTCCACCTTGCACAGTTCCGCCAGCATCTGTCCGTGTGCTATCAGCACGCTGTCTCGGATGTGTCCTATCAGGGCATCCACGCGCTGCTTGGAGGCGGGAGCCATCTGCTGGGTGCTGACCACGCCGAATCCGGTGGGAGTGAGTACCAGGTCCAGTTGCCGGAATACGGAGAGGAACGCCTGAAGGGCCACCCATCTCCTGACGGCATTGGCCAGTTCCCCATACTCGTCGGCCTCGATGGCCGACGTACCCACGTCTCCGAGTACGTCGGCCCTGCATTCCTCAAAAGCAGCCGCAAAGTGCGGCTCCACCTTCTCATATACCTCCACATGGGAGGACGTCGCAACACTCAGTATCGCTTCAAATTCTTGCTTAGTTATCTCCATAGATCAGGCTCTTAATTAAATCAATCATTTCATCACTGGTATATCCGTTATTCAGGGTTCTCTTCATATTCTCCAGTTTTCTTGTGGAGTCGTCATCAGTAGTCACCTTCTCTGCATCCTTATTCTCATCTAGGGTGGTGAGCATCAGCATGGGCACGTCGACAGTCACCTTATCGCTCCAGCCGTTATAATGGAGGATGACGTGGTAGGGTTTCATCATCACATCATGGAAAGGTTTCTCCATCGCCTGCTTCATCGTGAAGAGTTCGCGCTTGTCCGACCCGGAATTGTTCATCTGACTCTTGCCAGGTGTGGCCCCGATAAGGTTAGGATGCACACCGAAGCCGAAGCAGAGCGTGTTGGCGGCCTCCTGCATGTCGTCTGCCCAGTCGCCGCCCTCTTTTTTCCCCTGGTTCAGGTTGATGACGCGAACCATCGGGTGCTCATGGCCTGTGGGGTCCACATAGTACCCGCTTATGAGTGCCTTTCCGGCATTCTTCGGCCCACAGACAAAATCGATGATGTTCTGCTTCTCCTGTTTGATGCGTGCTTTCCTCGCATCCTGATCAGTGATGTTCTCATTGTCACAGACGATATCCCAGTAGTCATTGTGCACCTCGATATGCAGGCGCGGGGCACTGGTGTTCTTGATCATGAACCGCTTGCCGAGACCTATCAGTTCGTAGATGTCGAACCAGGAATCGCGGAAGACGGAGAAGTAATAGGGCCTTGAGTAGAACTGCCTGCCCGGCGTGGCCATGCGGCACACGATGGCGAATTCACAGTCCTTGCCATCCCTCGGTGCGGGACGCCTCAGGCCTGTCAACGGATCAGACTCCTTGCCCATGCGAACCATCAGGTCACCCAGCGGGTCGTAGAAGTCAAGCAGCGGTACCGGCTGCACCTTGAATGTATTGAAACTCTTCTTGCGCCAGTCGCCATAGAGTATCCAGTCAAAGCGCTGGTTGCCGCCCTTCCGGGCGAAGCGGCAGTAGCAGGTCTCCATGTGGCGCACCTTCACGATCCTGGAGTGGTCGCGCGACAGTACGATCCTGGTCACCGTCAGGAAGAAGTACTTCATGTCGGTGGCCTGCTCGAGATACAGTTCATGCAATGAGTTACGGAGGCAGAAATTCCTGACGTCAGGATCCAGAGTATCCTTCCTGGTCTCCCGGTCGATGAAGCGGACGCCCTGCCCGTAGCAGGCCTGTACGTTGAAGAGTTGGCACTGTGACGTCACCATGTTCTTGCCCAGGCAATCCATCACCTCCCAAGGCAACTGGTCGTCTCCGCCGTATGGTACATAGTCGTATCTCACACCACCGATCTCTATGGGTGTCAACTGCAGGTCTTCGTCGAAGTCGTCGACCAAAAGATGACTGTCGCGGTATCCCTCTGCAGGACTGCCTGCATCGCTGCCGCTGACGTTCATGATCGCGCTGCCTATGGCGTAGCGCGTCCAGCCTTCATGGCTCCCTATGGGTATCAAATCTTGTTTGTTCTCCTCGTTCATAGATATACAGAATGTCCGTTAAACTCGAAAATCAGCACGTCAATGACGGCTCGCACCTCCCCGTTCACGGGGTTCGTCAGGCGGTGGATGCCACCCCGCCAGTGTCCTGTGAGGGGTATCCATCCGGAGTAGTCTACCTCGTTTCCGTCTTTCTTCCAGGCCTTCAGGTCGACCTTCTGGCGGTATTTCCCCGCCAGGTCGATCTGCTGCAGCACGTAGTTGATATGGTATGCTTCTTTCATCTTAGTCGAATTCGTAATCATGAGTGTAGTCGAAAACACGTCCGACGCGGTTGATCCTCACCACGTCCTGTATGCGCTGCGCATACTGGTACGAGAACGTGAAGCGCGGCATGAAGTCATCTTCGTTAGTGACCTCCGACTTCGACTCGGTGACCAACACCTCCCTGCCGTCTACGGCACTCTCCAGGGCACCGTCTACGATGTCCAGCAAATAGACCTTGTCAGAGCGGAACAGGTCATCCGCCCAGTCTGCCATCGCCGCATTCAGGAAACCCGTGTCAGCCTTGAAGGTGCGGGTCTCCTCGATACGGTAGTTCCTGAGGTGAAAGCCGATGCGTGCCGTAGACCGCTTGTATTCCGGTGTCACCTGGTGCTTGCCCGTGCAGTAGATGTACTCCTGCACCCCGAAAGAGTTCTTGAACATCAGGACGGGCATGCACTCGGGCTCACGGAAGTCTATCTCGAAACGCTGCTTGCGGGCATTGGCCGACACGGTGTAGGCTATAAGTTGCCTACCCGAAGCGGTGAAGAGGTCAGGGCTGGCGTCGATGCAGTAATAGACACCGGTGTCCTGCAGCACGGAAACCTCGAAGACAAGCGTACCGCCGTCTGCATATTCTGCCGTCACGTACAGGTCTTCCCCCGTCAGGCCAACGCCAGGGCCACAGTAGAACCACAGCAGTTCACGCCTGCCCGCTGCGGTGACCTTCGTGCCCATCAGGATCGAGAGGAAGTGCCTGGTATAGAAATCGCTGGCGCTGACTCCCACGTCTGCGCGTGACAGGAGGATGGTGGCCGCCCCCGACAGCAAGGATCCGACGCTACTGCCGGACGTGTCCAACGGCTGTGCCGTGATGACCAGTGAAAGCACGAGGCCCTTCATGGCCAGCGGCTCCAGCAGACCGCCGAGGTCCGTCAGCGTGATGGTACCATCGACGGGCCACAGCGTCTCATCGTAGATCTCGCTGCCGTCGACGGTCATCCTGACGCGTGCCTTGACTGCACCGCTTGGTACCGCCACCGTCACGTCGGGCGTGTCGGAGGTGAAGAAGGTACCGCTGAGGGAAGTGATGGATACTCTTGACATGCTCTTGCAGTTTGTTTCTGCAAAGGTATGAAGAGGGTTGGGGAAACAAAAATACAAACGAAAAAGGGCGGCCCGTCATCACGACGCACCGCCCTCTCAAAAAAATGTCCAAACACTAAAACCTATATGATCATGTCAATATCGACTTGTCCGGGAACCGCCAGATGGCCCACTTCACGGTACCATCGCCGATGGTGGTGATGTGGTAGTCGTGGTTACGCATGTAATCCACCACCACGCTCTTTTTAACGTACATCATCGGCATCAGGTCATCGATGACCTCATCCGTGGTCTTGTGATCCTCTATGGCCTTACCGAAGCCGGGATCCTCGCTTGGGAGATTCCGCCTGAAGGTGAAGTAGGCATCGAGCACCTCTGCCTGGCAGCGCTCCTCTTCATTGAGCGACTCCAGCCATTTCTTTATTCTTTCTTCCAATAGTTCTTTCATGATTTCTCTGCATTTCTCATTGCTTCAAGTATATCCATCATATCCCGCTTCAGACTGCGAAGCGACTTGAGAGTGTCGAGCACTTTTTCAGGCTCGTCGGTATCCTCATCGATGTAGTGATCCTCGATGCAGTCGATCAGGTCCACGCGGGTCTCCATGCAGTCCACGCTGAAGCAGAACTCGCATAGGGCCTTTGTCAGTTCCGGGGTAAGTGTCATCTTACTCATGGCTTATTCCTTTTTACTACATCGAAAACTATCTGTCTGAGGTCGCCATAGGTGACGATGCTGTTCACGCGGTGGAGGTACAGGCGGGCGATATCGGTCTCGTCTTTTCCTGACTCCAGGTACACCTGTGACCTGCCGTCTGTGTTGGAGGCCGTATAGGTGATGTGGGCAGCATGACCTTTCGGCTTGTCCGATTCTATCTGCTTGCGCAAAATGTCGATGAAATCAAACATGTCGCCCTCGTTCAGGAAGGCCTTGCCGTTGGCACCCTTCATAAGTGCTACGGTCTTTTCATAGAACCTCGGGTAACTGCTTCGCCACCAGAAGTCACAGCAGAAGATCATCTTACTCATACGCTATCCTCCTATGATTGCGGCGAAGAACATGAGTGAGAAGGCGAAGGCCACTGCGATGGCCGACTGGAGAGAGAGTCTGATCACAGGCATGGCCTTGGCCACTGCCTCAGAGATGCGCCGTTTCGTGGTGCCGACGTCGATGTGCTGCTGCGTATCCGCATAGCCCTCGAATTGAAGTGTTAACTGTTGCATTTCGCTATCTTGTTTAGCATACAGGGATCCGCCCTGTGCGGTCTTTTTGTTCCCAT
>Ga0310786_10003318_pt1 | contig 23491 bp, 19 predicted proteins | sample AusTroGonzalo_MG_FD_203881 | JGI IMG/M metagenome (GOLD analysis project Ga0310786, IMG submission 203881) | Bovine rumen microbial communities from tropical cattle in Woodstock, Queensland, Australia - Gonzalo_03 (v2) (version 2) | ecosystem: Host-associated > Mammals > Digestive system >...
TCCTAACCAGCTTTCAATGTCTGATAACATGTACGACAATCTTTCCAAGGAAGGCTTCAAGGCTGAAGACGGTTCCGATACAAGAAACTACGGTGTGGCTACAGGTCTGCCCGAGGTAAAGAAGGTTTTCGCTGAGGTTATCGGCGCAAGAAATGCAGACAACATCTTCATCGGTAACGGTTCTTCACTTAACCTCATGTTCGATACGATCATGAGAGCTATGGTATTCGGTGAGCACGATTCCCCGAAGCCCTGGTCTCAGGTAGAGGGAAGAAAGTGGCTTTGCCCTGTTCCCGGTTACGACAGACACTTCAAGGTAACAGAGACATGCGGCTTCGAGCTCATTCCCGTACCTCTTAAGGAAGACGGTCCTGATATGGATATCGTAGAGGAGCTTGTTAAGGATCCTACAGTTCTCGGTATGTGGAACGTTCCTTGCTACACAAACCCTGACGGATATGTATACTCTGAGGAAGTTTGCCGCAGACTCGCTTCTATGAAGACTGCAGCTCCTGACTTCAGACTCTTCTGGGATAACGCTTACTGCGTACACCACCTCTACAACGATGAGAGTAAGCAGGGAAGAATCCCTGATATCCTCGGCCTCTGCGAAGATGCCGGCAACCCTTCTCGTGTATATGAGTTCGCTTCTTCTTCCAAGGTTACATTCGCAAGTGCAGGTATCTCCTGCCTCGCAGCTAACGAAGAGAACTACAAGTATGCCGTTAAGTACATCGGCATTCAGACAATCGGTTCCAACAAGGTTAACCAGCTTACACACGTAAGATTCCTCCCGAATCTCGATGCATTGAAGGCTCACATGGCTAAGCACGCTGATATCCTTCGTCCTAAGTTCGAGCTCACACTCGATATCCTCGAGAAGGAGCTTGCAGGTACAGATGCAGCTACATGGCACAAGCCTCAGGGTGGTTACTTCATCTCCGTATTCACACTTCCCGGTACAGCTAAGGCTGTAGTAGCTAAGTGTAACGAGCTCGGCGTAGCATTCACTCCCGCTGGTGCTACATATCCTTATGGCAACGATCCTGAAGATTCCAACATCAGAGTTGCACCGAGTTTCCCTTCTCTTGAAGACATAAACAAGGCTGTCGAAGTATTCGCTGTTTGTGTTAAACTGTCTGCTGTAGAGAAGTTGCTTTCTATCTAATAGAAAATTACACGGAGGCCCAATATGTCTTTAGTTTCCAAGCCCTCATACGAGAGCCCTCTTAATTCGCGCTATGCTAGTAAGGAGATGCAGTACATCTTCTCACCCGATAAGAAGTTCAAGACATGGAGACTTCTCTGGATCGCTTTGGCTGAAGCAGAGAAAGAGTTAGGTCTTGATATCACTGATGAGCAGATCGCTGATCTTAAGGCTCACAAGGAAGAGATCGATTACGAGGACGCAGCTGCTGAGGAGAAGATCCGCCGTCACGATGTAATGGCTCATGTTCATTCTTACGGAAAGCAGGTTGCAGGATCCGGTGCTGACCGAATTATCCACCTCGGTGCTACATCATGCTATGTAGGCGACAATACCGATATCATCATCATGAGAGATGCTCTCGAGCTCGTTAAGAAGAGACTCGTAGTTCTTATCTCTAAGCTCGCTTCATTCGCTGACGAGTACAAGGCTATGCCTACATTGGGCTTCACACATTTCCAGCCCGCCCAGCTCGTTACGGTAGGTAAGAGAGCTTCTCTGTGGCTCCAGGATCTCGTATTCGACCTCGAGACTGTAGAGAATGCCATCGCTTCGTTGAAACTTCTCGGATGCAAGGGTACAACAGGCACACAGGCTTCCTTCATGGAGTTGTTCGAAGGCGATAACAATAAGTGCGTAGAGCTTGATAAGAAGATCTGCCAGAAGATGGGCTTCGAGTCCTCTTACTATGTATCCGGTCAGACATATTCCAGAAAGATCGACTTTACTGTTCTTTCTGCACTTTGTGCCATCGCTCAGAGCGCTCACAAGTTCTCTAACGATATCAGACTTCTCCAGCATCTTAAGGAGATCGAGGAGCCCTTCGAGAAGAATCAGATTGGTTCTTCCGCTATGGCTTATAAGAGAAACCCGATGAGATCTGAGAGAATCGCATCATTGTCCAGATATGTCATCGCAGATGTTCTTAATCCGGCTATGACTTCTTCCGAGCAGTGGTTCGAGAGGACTCTCGACGATTCTGCAAATAAGAGAATCTCCGTACCTGAGGCATTCCTCGCTGTTGATGCTATCCTCGGTATCTATACGAATATCGTATCAGGATTGGTTGTATATCCTAAGATTATCGAGAAGCATATTATGGATGAGCTTCCTTTTATGATGACTGAGAATGTCATGATGGAGGCTACTAAGAAGGGCGGAAACAGACAGGAACTTCACGAGAAGATCAGACAGCTTTCCATGCAGGCAGGTGCCGTTGTTAAGCAGGAAGGTAAGCCTAACGATCTTCTTGAGAGAATCGCTGCGGATCCGGAGTTCGGTCTTACTATGGACGATCTTCTTAAGGTAGCTGATCCTAAGCTCTATATCGGCCGCTGCCCTCAGCAGGTAGAGGCGTTCCTGAATGAGGTAGTAAACCCCATTTTAAGCTCACATCAGGGTGACCTTGAGGTCGAAGAAGTAGAGCTTAAAGTCTGATTTTAAATCAGATGCAAATTTGCTGTTGACAACTGATTTTGCAATGTTATAATAATCAAGCTGTCAAGCACCTCTAGCTCAGATGGTAGAGCAACTGACTCTTAATCAGTGGGCCCAGGGTTCGAGTCCCTGGAGGTGCACCAGATATAAGAAGCGCTTCGTTTAAACGAGGCGCTTTTTCTTTGCTTTTCAGCCTTTTTGAGGCGTTTGCGGTTACATTTTGTTCACTCTTATTTAATTTATAAAGTAAGCAATGGCTATTTTGCTTTGCGACAATGCTTATAACCGAAAGTATATGTGGAGGTTCTATGCGTATAGCGGTTGCGGCTTTATTTATTCTCTTTGTAGCGGCTCTGACTGTAGTTGCCGTTGTTGCTGAGAAGTCCGTAAAACCTATAGGACGTTCACTTAACAAGCTTGAGATCGGTATGATCGTACCTCTTATCGGAAATCTCATCATTATACTGTCCGGTCGTTATCACTATTCCATGTGGGGATACTATATCTACTTCGTTGGTATGGATATCGCTATTTATCGCGTGCTTGTGTTCACGATGGATTACTTTGAGATGAAGTGGCCGTTCAAGACTCTTAAGTACCTCGTATGGGCACTGATCGCTGCTGACGGTGTACAGTACTTTCTGAATCCTACATACCATCATGCATTCGCTCTGCAGGCTATTAAGTTCGACGGATATAATTACTATCTGCTCGTATCCCTGGCAGGCCAGACATACCACAGAGTTATTTGTTACGGAATCTTCTTCGTAGCATTGATCCTTTGTGTCATAAAGACAGTTAAGTCTCCCAGAATCTACAGAGAACGTTATTCGGTAGTTACGATTGCCATGGTCATGGCGTGCGTTATGGAGACTTTCTACATATTCTCGAGAACACCTATGGATCTGTCCATGACGGCATTCGGTTCATACGGTATTCTCGTGTTCTATCTTGCTTTGTATTACAGACCGCTCAAGGTACTCGACAGAATGCTTGCCAATATCGCATCCGAACTTAATGAGGCTCTGTTCTTCTATGATGTAAGCGGCAAGTGTATATGGGCTAATGAACCTGCGTTGGCAATGGCCGGATTGAGAAGTGAAGATTATGAGCAGGCTCATAAGAATCTCGTAAATACATTTGGTGATATCTATGCTAACGGTGAGAGTTGGTCACTAAAGAAAACGTATCCCAACCGTGAGACGAAGTATTATAACTTTGAGCTTCGTCAGATGAATGATGATAAGGGTAAGCATACGGGTACGTTCTTAAGGATTAGCGACAATACTGAAACTCAGCTTGAATTGCAGCGTGAGATTTACAGTGCTACGCACGACAGCCTGACAGATCTTTACACCAAGGAATACTTGTACGAACTCATAGCGAAGTCTATCGCGGAGAATCCCGGTAAGAAGTATTACATTGCCTTCGTTGATGTAAGCAATTTCAAGATTGTTAACGACGTATTCGGTACCGAATTCGGTGATTATGCTCTTAAGCAGATTGCCAAGTGGATTAAGGAGAGCTCCAAGTCTTCGTGGATCTACGGTCGTCTCGGAGGAGATACTTTCGGTGCGTTGCTTCCTGTAGAGGATTTTGACAGTGAGCATGTCGAGAGGGAGTTGTCTGCATTCGATATTAAGGACGGCACCAAGGAGCACAGACTTTTGATTCATCTTGGTATGTTTGAGACTACTGAAGAGAATCTCGAAGTATCTGTTATGTTCGACCGTGCGCATCTTGCCATTAACAGGATCAAGGACGACTATAACGTTCACATCGCATACTATGATGATGCATTGAGAAACGGTGTCGTTCTGGACCAGCTCCTCGCATCGCAGATCTCGGAGGCTATCGCGACCAGACAGATCATTCCTTATCTGCAGCCTATCGTCGATAACAAGGGAAGAGTTCTCGGAGCTGAAGCTCTTGCCAGATGGAATCATCCTACCGAAGGTTTCATGAGCCCTGAGAGATTCATTCCTGTCCTTGAGCGTAACGGAATGATAGCTGATGTAGATCTTCATATATGGAGATGTTCCTGTGAAGTTCTGAAGCGCTGGCAGGAGAGAAATGTTGATATGTTTATCTCCATTAACATATCTCCCAGAGACTTTTACTTCATGAATGTACCCGATAAGCTGATAGGTCTCATAAACGAGTTCGGAATCAAGCCGCAGAGGTTAAGAATCGAGATTACTGAGACGGTCATGATCGGTGATGTTGATAACAGAATGGAAGATATCAGGCGATTAAGAAACTTCGGATTCATTATAGAGATGGATGACTTCGGAAGCGGTTACTCTTCACTTAATCTGCTTCAGGATATGCCTGTTGATGTACTCAAGATAGATATGGCTTTCTTAAGGAAGGCTGAGGATAATCCGAAGGCTGAGATGATCCTGTATAACATCATCGCGATGGCAAAGGATCTCGAACTTACTTCGCTTACAGAAGGCGTTGAATCCCAGTATCAGTTTGAGCAGCTTTCCCGTATGGGTTGTAAGCTGTTCCAGGGATATCATTTTTCTAAGCCCGTACCGATCGAAGAATTTGAGAAATACTGCAACCTTGAAGAGGCAGTTTAAGCATTTAATATGTTAGGATAAAGTATCACTTTATTCGAGGCGTATATGAATATCGTAGACATCATTCTGGATAAGCGTTACGGAAGAGCTCTTTCTGATGAACAGATTAAGTTCTTCGTCTCCGGTGTAGCCGACAGATCTATCCCTGATTATCAGACGGCGGCACTTCTTATGGCCATTGTTCTTAACGGTATGAACGAGCGTGAGATGACTACCCTCACGATGGAGATGGCTGCTTCAGGTGAACAGATTGATCTTTCCTATGTTGGTGATGTAACCGTCGATAAGCATTCGACAGGCGGTGTAGGTGATAAGATCACGCCTCTTGTTATGCCTCTTTGTAATTCATTCGGCGTTAAGATAGTTAAGTTGTCCGGTAGAGGCTTGGGATTCACGGGCGGTACCGTGGATAAGTTCTCTTCTATTGAAGGATTTAATATTGATGTACCTAATGCTGATTTCCCGAGACTGGTTAAGGAGACCGGTATGGTTATCTCGGGACAGACTCCGAATCTGGCCCCTGCAGATAAGGTTATGTATGCGTTAAGAGACGTTACGGGTACGGTTAATTCGATCCCTCTTATCGCATCATCGATCATGAGTAAGAAGATCGCAGGCGGAGCTGACGCCATCGTGCTTGACGTAACGTGCGGCACGGGTGCCTTTATGAAGACTTTCGAGGAGGCAAGGCTTATTGCTGATGCCATGATCAAGATAGGCAGAGGAGCAGGAAAGAAGACTGTAGTAGTTATTACCGATATGGATCAGCCTCTCGGAAGATATTGCGGCAACGTGCTCGAGATGCAGGAAGTCTATGAAACGCTTGATGGTAAAGGCGCACATGATGTTGTTGATGTAACGGTAACGATAGCGTCCAATATGATCAAGCTTGCAGGCAAGAACGAAGGCATGACGGATGAGGAGCTTATCAAGGAGTGTAAGAACAGATTAAGAGACGGCCGCGCTCTGGCTGAGTATCTGAAGCTCATAAGATCCCAGGGCGGTGTGATTAACGATGACGGCCCTGTGTATAAGGATGAACCTAATGCTGTATACGATGTCGTATCAGAGACTTCGGGATTCGTATTCTCAGTTAAGACAAATGAATTAGGTCACTGTTCCGTAGAACTCGGAGCAGGAAGAATGACGAAGGACGATGAGATCGATCTCGGTGCCGGAATCAGATTCCTTAAGAAGAAGGGAGATGCCGTAAGAGAAGGCGATGCTATCTGCCGTCTGTATCTTGGTAAGAACTCCAAACTCGCAGGTAATGAGAAGGCGATAGAGACCATCGCAAAGAGAGTGCGCAATGCATTTGATATCAATTCTTCCAGGCCTTTGACCATACGTCCCGTTATTGACGTGCTTGGGGATAAATAGTAGAATACAAACAAATGTTCAAGAAAGTATTCGCTGATTAATGTCTGAGCCTAACGTCACAACTTATATCGGTATTGACCCGGGTTATGCCATCACGGGCTACGGGATCATTAAGAAGACCGGTAATAAGCTTTCAGTAGTCGATTACGGAGTGATTGAGACGAAGGCGGGTACTGAATTCCCCATAAGACTTCTGGCTATCAATGAGAAGATTAGAGCTATTCTCGAGATGTATAAGCCCGATTATATGTCAGTCGAGGAATTGTTTATCTCACAGAACAGAACGACTGCCGTAGGTACTGCGCAGGCAAGAGGCGTTGTGCTCGTAGAGGCGGCGAGAGCGAATATCCCCGTATATGAATTTACTCCCGGTCAGGTTAAGCTCGCAGTAACGGGTTACGGTAAGGCAGAGAAGAAGCAGGTACAGATGATGGTTAAGACATTGCTTGGACTTAAGGAGGTTCCTAAGCCTGATGATGCTGCTGACGGACTTGCTATGGCTATATGTCTTGCCAATACGGGTATCATGAGTGCGGGTAAGGCTGTATCGGGTTACCAGTACGGCAGATACGGATACAGTAAGAGAAATGAATTCGGTTGATAGGAGATAGGAATGGGTATTTATTCTTACATAAAGGGTTCTCTGATTGATAAGTCTGATGAGACTATCGTTGTAGATAACAACGGAATCGGATACGAGATCATCTGTCCGTATTCGATATCTGATAATCTCGGTACATTAGGCGATGAAGTTAAGGTCTATATTTACCAGAGCGTAAGGGAAGACGACATCACATTGTACGGCTTCTCCACGATGCAGATGAAGGAGATGTTCTTAAGTCTCATTCAGGTAAGCGGAATCGGCCCTAAGGTTGCTCATTCTATCTGTTCGCAGGTTGAGCCTGACAGATTCGCGCTCGCAGTTATCGGAGGCGATATTACTTTCCTTACGTCAGTTAAGGGCTTAGGTAAGAAGGGCGCTGAGAGGATCGTACTCGAGCTTAAGGATAAGCTTAACAAGTCCGGTGCAGCATCTGCAGCGAAGAAGGCTGTTTCCATTCCCGTTAAGGCTGGAGGTAAGGAACCTGAGGGCAGCATCATTTCTGATGCGGTTGAGGCTCTCGTCGTATTGGGCTATAAGGAACAGGTGGCTGCTGAAGCCGTATCCGGTGCATATGAAGACGGCATCACTCTTCAGGACCTCATCAAGAAGGCTCTGAAGGGCCTGGCGAGGTGATTAGAGCATGGATTACGATAATATGGGTTACAACAGTTATGATGACGAGGAGCGCGTTATAGGGCGTTCTAAGCAGTTTGACGACAGGGACGAGAAGACACTCCGTCCTATAACGTTCGAAGACTACAGCGGTCAGACTAAGGTAAAGGAAAATCTCAAGATATTCATTGATGCTGCGAAGAAGCGCGGTGAGGCATTAGACCATGTTCTTCTCTATGGTCCTCCGGGACTTGGTAAGACAACACTCGCAGGAATCATCGCGGCCGAGATGGGCGTAGGTATGCATATCACGACTGGTCCTTCCATCGAGAAGACAGGTGACCTTGCAGCTATCCTTACTAACCTCGGTGAGAATGAAGTTCTCTTCATCGATGAGATCCACAGACTTAACAGAAGTGTTGAGGAGATTCTTTATCCCGCGATGGAGGATTACTGCCTCGATCTTATGATCGGTAAGGGCCCTTCGGCAAGATCTGTAAGACTTGATCTTCCTCATTTCACGTTGGTAGGCGCTACGACTAGAGCCGGTATGCTCTCCGCTCCTTTAAGAGACAGATTTGGTATGATCCACCGTCTCGAGCTCTACGATACTGAAGACCTTATGTCGATTCTTAAGCGTGACGCTGATCTCATGGGTATCAAGATCGATGAATCCGGACTTCGTAATATCGCTTCAAGATCCAGAGGAACACCTCGTATCGCTATCAGACTTCTTAAGCGTATGAGAGACTATGCGCTTCACCTCGATAAGGATGTTATCGATAAGGAAGTATCAGACTTCGGACTTAAGGCTCTCGACATCGATGACTTAGGTCTTGATGCTGTAGACAGAAGAATACTTACATCCATTGCAGATATCTTCAAGGGCGGTCCTGTAGGACTCGAGACGCTTGCAGCAGTTACAGGCGAGGATCCCGTTACTATCGAGGATGTCTATGAGCCCTTCCTGCTCCAGAACGGATTTATCGCGAAGACTCCGCGCGGAAGAGTTCTCACATCAAGAGCATTCGAGCACCTCGGTATTTCCGAGCCAGCTAACTTTATGGAGCGTAACAAGAACGCTTTCGAGAATCTGTCCATGGATTCTCTCATGAACTGAGGTATTAATATGCCGATGCTTCTTCATGCGTGCTGCGGTCCTTGTGCTATGTATCCCGTAGATCATCTTCTCGAGCAGGGCAAGGAACTTGACCTGTTCTGGTATAACCCGAATATCCATCCGCAGTTCGAGTGGAACAGAAGACTCGAGAATCTTCATAAGTGCGCCGATCACTATAAGGTTAACCTCATAGAAGGCAGCGACGAATGCATGCAGGAATACTGGGAAGAGAAGACTTATCTTGCTGAATTCGCCAGCAGATGCCACATGTGCTACGACATCAGAATGGATGCGGTCGCGAAGTTTGCAGCAGAGAACGGTTATGATTCATTCTGCACGACGCTTCTTGTAAGCCCTTATCAGCAACATGAAGTTATCGTTAAGACGGCCGAGCGGAAGGCTGAACAGTACGGCGTTAAGTTCGAATATCATGACTTCAGACCGGGCTTCAGACAGGGACAGCAGATGGCTCGCGATATCGGTCTTTACAGACAAAGATACTGCGGCTGCATTTTCTCGCTCGATGAGTCCGAGTTTAAGGAGAAGATATATAAGTCTTTCGAGGCTGATTAAGACGGTTCCTTCGCAGGAACAAGAACGGAATAGTAATTCTCGTAGATGACCATGCCGGGACGCGCTCCCGGTATTTTCTTTACATGGGATACGGGGCAGTAATCTACCTCGGCTTTGATCTCGCCCGCGCGGCTGCCTGCGCCTTCGGAGTGCTCCTCAAGCATGATGCTCTTGGAGAAGAACACAGCAAGGGAAGCTGCCTCGAGAACAGCGTTGTCGGAAGGGAACTCTTCGCCCTTGTGTGCCTTGAGTATAACGTGCGTGCCGGGAAGACCCTTAACGTGGAACCACCAGTCGTCCTTGGACGCTACCTTGAAGGTGAGCTCGTCGTTCTGGATGTTATTTCGACCGGAGAGAATCTCGTAGCCGTCAGATGTCATGTACCTTCTGTAGGAAAGTGCCTTCTCGTTCTTTTGCGTGGAGATCTTGCGATTCTTCTGCGCAGCTTTCTTGGCGGCTTCACGCATAGCTCTGGAGGCGTGCTTGCCGGACTTCGCCATGCCGACCATTCTGTTGGGGTCTCCTGCCTGAGGTTTCTGCTTCTTAACAGTGTCGCGGACAGCGGCGCCTGCAAGGGACATGATCTCAGCCTCGAGTGCCATGATATCTTCCTCGCATGAAGCGGAACTGATCGCTGTCTTTAATGATCTGAAGTAGGAGATAGCCTCGCGGTCTGACTTGATGTAGTCCTCGCTCATCTCGAGCTTACGCTTAGCCTTATGGAAACGCTTGTAGTAGTCCTGCGCATTCGAAGATGCGTCGATAACGGGATTGAGCTCGATAGTGATGGGCTTCGGCGGATCCTCATAGTAGTCGTCGCATGTGAACTCCGTCGCATGATCTTCAATGCGGTATGTATTAGAGAGGATAAGGTCAGCACACTTCTTGTAGTATTCAGCCTTAGAACCGTCTTCCAGGTCCTGCTCGTGTATCTGAAGCTTTCTTACCGAATGCGACAGCGCGGAGTCTATAATGGCCGTCAGACGCTGTTTCTTGCGGTCGAGATCGGCAGCCCTATCCTTGGATTCGTAGAAACGGTCGATGGCATCTGATATCGTCTCGAAATGCGCAGTTTTGCTGCCACCGAAAGAGAACGGCATGTACTCGAGCGGCTCGTCGTTATCGGAGTAGTACACCGTGGGCTCGTAGGAAGCCGATGCGATGCTCTCGAAGAACTCGTTAAGGTCAGACTTTAGTACACTGACAGTATCGTCTGAAAGCATCTTAAGAGGCGTTCTGTCGTCTGTGCCGCACTTGCCTGTGATTCTTCTGGCAAGTGAAGGTGAGAGGCCCTTAACGGAGTTAAGAAGAGCCTTCTCTGCGGAGCGTCCTAACTCGGTCTCTTTAACGGGGAGCTTGCCTTCACGGCAAAGCTTGTACGCTTCTTCCGGTGTGAGCTTATCCTGCGCAGGCGGATACTCGTATATTCTCGCGGGCATGATCTCGCGGTAACGGTTAACCGACAGATCGATGTGGACCATGCTGTCGATGATCTTGCCTGACTGGTTAACGAGAATCAGGTTCGAATATCTGCCCATCAATTCGCAGATGAGAGTATATGTCTTTCTGTCACGAAGTTCGTCTGTATTACTTACCTTGATCTCGATGATTCTCTCGTAGGAGGGGCAGGTGATAGATTCGATCTTCGCGCCTGACAGATACTTACGAAGAAGCATACAGAAAGAAGGCGGCATCTTAGGATTCTCACGGTCGCTTGAAGTGAGATTCATTCTTACTGATGCGGGGTTACATGATATGAGAAGCTTCTCCATGCGCGCGTTCGCACGGATGTGGATAATTACTGTCTGCTTATCAGGTTGGAATACTTTGTCGATTCTTGTGCCTGCAAGAAGGGAATTAAGCTCTGAAGCCAAAAGATGTGACGTTATTCCGTCGAACGGCATCTAATCAGTTACCGGATGAGGGAGTTGATTCCCCGAAGCTCAATACAAGGCCGATTACCCAGATAATGCCTACGATAAGAAGCTCGAATCCCATGATCTTGAAGAATCTGTCGTAGTCGTTCCATGCGAGGAGCATGTCGATAAGGACGAGGAACGTGATGACTACAACTGAAGTAACAGGCACGAAGAAACGTGTCTTAGAGAAAGCGTGGAAGTAATCCATGAATGTTGACGCAGGAGCAGAAGATGACTTTCTGCTGCTTGAAGACGGCTTTCTTCCTGAAGATGAAGTCTTTCTTCCCGAGGATGATGTTCTTCTTTTCTGCTGCGCCATTATGGATTAGATGTTCTCGCCCTTCTCCTTGAGGAGCTTCTTGATCTTCTCAGTAGGATTGATGAGGTTGGACAGTGATGCGTCGTGGTTGATAGCGTCGATGAGGAGCGCTACGAACTTACACATGTTAACATCTGCGAACCAGGGAGCCTCGAGGAGCTCAGGTCTTCTGTAGATGAGGTTAGTAGCGAATACCTTATCGAAGATGCCTGCCTCGTAAGCCTTGTTGAAGTTCTCTACACCCTCTGTGAACAGACCGAATGTAGCAGCGCAGAATACCTTTCTTGCGCCTCTTTCCTTCATTGCCTTAGCGATGTCGAGCATGGAGTCACCGGATGAGATCATGTCGTCAACGATGAGAATATCCATGCCTTCAACGGAATCACCCAGGAACTCGTGAGCGATGATGGGGTTTCTTCCGTTAACAACAGTTGTATAGTCTCTTCTCTTATAGAATGTTCCGAGAGGAACTCCGAGGATGGAAGCGTAGTACATAGCTCTTCCGATACCGCCTTCGTCAGGGGATACAACCATGAACTTGCCCTTAGTGAATGACAGGTCAGGGATCTGACGGTACATCTCCTTGATCATCTGGTAGTTGGAAGGGAGTGACTCGAATCCGGAGAGGGGAATAGCATTAGCAACTCTCTCGTCATGCGCGTCGAAAGTGATGATGTTGGCAACACCGAGGTTATAGAGCTCTTCGAGAGCGAAAGCGCAGTCGAGGGACTCACGTGCATTTCTCTTGTGCTGACGGCTCTCATAAAGGAAAGGCATGATTACGTTGATTCTTCTTGCCTTACCGGAGCAAGCGAGGATAACTCTCTTAAGGTCCTGATAGTGGTCATCAGGGCTCATGTGGTTAAGCTGTCCGTACATCTTATATGTGATGGAAGGGTTCATGACATCGCTGATGATGTAGAGGTCATGACCTCTTACTGTGTTCTTGATTACGGCCTTACCTTCGCCGGATGAGAAACGTGCATTCTCTACTTCAATTCTGTAATCCTGACGGTAGAAACCGGGATACTTAGATACGATAGCTTCCTGCTGATATTCAGATCTTCTTGTGTTGAGATAGTAGTTAACCTTCTCGGTAAACTCTACGCTGCCTTTCAAAGGGATAAGTCCGATAGGGGCTACAGGAGCCATCGGATTCTCACCATACTGGTTATAACGGGAATAAGATCTCTCATCTGCAGGAACTGATGTCATAATGCACCTCTCAAAAATGTTTCTCTGTGATTATTCGTTATCTAAGTCGTCGTCGAACAACTCGCCGATTCTCATCTGACCTAAGAAGTCAGTAATTCTCGATGTCGAGTTGATAAGGTCTGTAACGGATTCGTTAGCGTTGACCGCCTCAATGATGCGTGCAACATAAGGGATCATGTCTACGTTGACATACCACTTACGTGAGAGCAGGTCAGCGGGGTGGTAGATGAGGTTAGTACACAGTACTGACTTGATAGTACCGTCCTCGTAAGCCTCGTCGAAAGTATCGAGTCCGTCAGTAAACAGACCGAAGGGAGCACAGCAGTAAATATCACGTGCACCGTGAACCTTAAGGATCTTGGATGTACGGAGCATTGTGCTGCCGGAATTGATCATATCGTCGATGATGAGTACATCTCTGCCGGCGATGTCTTCGCCCAAGTACTCATAAGCCTTAACAGGATGCTCGCCGTCAACCTTCTTCGTGTAATCTCTGTCTCTGTAGAAGATGCCCAGAGGAAGGTTAAGCAGTGAAGAGTAGAAGATACCTCTGTTAACGCCTGACTCGTCAGGGCTGACAACGATCGTCTTATCCTTATCAAGGTGAATAGTATCGAATGTAGAAAGAAGAGTGGAGATGATTTTAAATGCACTCTTCGGGAAGTCGATGCCCATGAGAGGTACTGCGTTAGCGATACGTCCGTCGTGGGGATCGAAGATGATGAGATTTGCAACGCCGAGCTCGTAAAGCTGCTTGAGCATTGCAGCACAGTCCATGGACTCGTTAGAAGAATCTCTCTTCTCCTGTCTGCCTTCATATACGAAAGGCATGATTACATTGATTCTTCTTGCCTTACCGGAACACGTGGAAACAATACGGAGAAGATCTCTGTAATGGTCGTCAGGTGAGAGAATGTGCTTATTACCGAAGATGTCGATAGTCTCTGTACGAGAAAGAACGTCGGAAATGATGAAGATATCATGGCCGCGGACGGACTCTTCGATCTGGAACTTACCTTCACCAGTCTGGAAACGGATGAGGTCAGTGTCGATTATGTAATCTGTGCGGTAATAACCGGGAGTATGTACATAAGGTGATGCGTTCGTATCGAAGCGCTTCTTACGCTTCTGCGATAATACATCGCTTACCGCCTTAACAAAATCGCGGTTAGCATTATGAGCAATGATTCCGATGGGACCGTAAGGTTCAAGCTGAAGCATTTATCTCTCCTTTACTCAATAAGTATCATTCAAGGAAGTTGCAAAAGCAACTGTCCAAATTTTACAATTTTAAAGGTCAATTAAATCAAGAGTTTGGCAATTGCCTCGCGAAGCTCTTCAATACCTTGTTTTTTCATCGAAGACACTGCAAAAATATCAGCGTTTTCGTCGAAATTATAAATATCTTTTAGTTCTTCGATGCGCCTTCTTAACTGGGCGTTCGAGAACTTGTCACACTTGGTAAAGACAACGAAATATCTGATGTTATTCGCGTTCATATACTCAAGCATGGCTGCATCTTCCTCAGAGGGCTCTCGTCTGATGTCCATGAGATGAAGAACAAGGTCAAACTTCCTACCGGAAGTGAAGTAGCTGTCTGCGAGGGAAGAGAACTGTGCTTTCTTCTCGCGGGAAACCTTGGCGTAACCGTATCCCGGCAGGTCAGCGATACGTAATTTATCGTCTATATCAAAAAAAACGACCGCACGGGTCTTACCCGGGGTCTGTGACACTCTTGCAAGCTTCTTATTATCAACCAAAGCGTTGATAAGAGAGGACTTTCCGACGTTAGAACGGCCCGACATAACGATCTCGGGCACATCTGTGTCCGGGCACTGATCGATAGAAGCGGCCAAAGCCTTGAATTTTGCTTTTCTGAAGTTGATTTCCATAGGGTCGTTTTGTCGTTTTTTGTCGTTTTTTGTCGACTTTTCGTAGGTTAATTGCCGACTTGATTATTCTAACATACCTCTATGTTATGTTGTAAGCAGATAAATGCCGTAATTGTGCGGATTTTTGAAGGAATTAAGAAACGACCGCTTGTGGTTCCTGCCATATTGGCGATTCTGTTCATGTATGCATATGTGAATATAAAGGATCTGCCTTATTTTGAAGGGGATATAAGCTGTTATGCACGTGTCCGGCATGTCGACTATAAGCTCGACGGATCCGCTGTTTATGTCCTGAGAACAGCTTGCTATGGAAGGATTATATATAACGGTACTTACGAAGACGGGTTTGATCCCGGCGACACCGTACTTATTGAAGGGAGACTTAAGCATATAGAGCCTCCGACCAACCCCGGAGTGTTCGATTATTCCTTATATCTTCGCCGTAAGGGGATAACGGGAGTTTTTTATCCTGACTGCATAACTATAGTCAATAAAGGCTCATTAGTATCTCGAATATCTTCAAACCTGATGCGTTTTTTCTATGAAGTGCGTAAATACTCGGTATCTGTGTTTGATGAAGAGGACCGGGGGCTAGCGGCAGCACTGTTTATGGGTGATACGTCGCTAGTCGATGATGAAGTGTCGAGAGAATTCAGATTGTCGAACTGCTCGCACCTTCTGGCGGTGTCGGGTACGCATTTCGGCGGGTTTCTCATGATACTGTCGGATCTGTTCTCGAGGTTCCATGTTAAGAAAAGGCGTGCAGGGCCCATTTTCGCTGTATTTTGTGTGCTAATAGGCATGTTTACGGGGTGGTCAGAGTCCGTGACGAGAGCGTGCGTAATGAGCATATTAAGTTTCATGTCGCGAGATTACGCATCGGGAATGTCGCTCGCGGTTATCCTTATCATGGTACGTGACCCGTACAGCTGCATGTCCACAGGGTTTCTTATGAGCTTCGCGGCATCACTCGCGATAAGGCTTCTCGGCGGGCGTGTGAAGGATGCGCTTACAAGGATCCATGTACCTGAGAAAGCCGCTCAGGTACTGACGCCCGTAGTTGCTGCGACTATTGGCATGATGCCATTCTGGAACAGGACGTGCTGTTATTTCTCGGTGCTGCATGTGTTAGCGCAGATAACAGCTTCGATGCTGGCGTTCGCGGCGTGTGTGTTCTTTATACCTTCAGTGATTACAGGACTGCCTTTCGCGTGCTCGGCTATATTCAAAGTGCTGATAATCCTTATGCGGCTCACTTCCTCAACTGCGCTTAACAGCGGCTCATCTCAAGGCTTGTCTCAGTTATTCATTTACTCTGTGTTCGCGCTCATATGTCTTTATCTTATGCCGGTAAGCTTAGTGAGAAGATATCTCATGATTCCTGCGGCAATCCTGGTAACGGCAGCGCTTGGATTAATGATAGGTGATTATATTAATAAACCCGAAGTAACCGTTATGTTTATTGATGTCGGGCAGGGTGACAGTTGTCTTATCATGAGCGGGGGAAGAAGTCTTCTTATCGACGGCGGTGTAGAGGCTCAGGGTCAGTATGCAGTAGCTCCGGTACTCGATTATTACGGGATAGACAGAGTCGATATGGCCATAGGAACTCATATGGATGAGGATCATATAGGTGGTCTCAATTACCTTAATGAAGCGGGAAGGATAGATGAATTGCTTACCTGCTATGACATTAATGCGGGTCAGACGATCATGATGACTGACGAAGTAACTCTTAACTGTGTCTGGCCGCATCAGGTAACAGACGGCGGCAATGAGGACAGCGTGGTTTTGCTATTCGTATATGAAGACTTCTCGATACTGTTTACGGGCGATATCGGGTTCGACAGCGAAATGGCTCTTATTCAGGAAGGCGTGGACATTAATGCCGATATCCTTAAGGTCGGTCACCACGGCTCGGCGTACTCTACGTCAACACAGTTCCTGGAATATGTATCACCCGAAGAAGCTGTTATCTCGGTAGTTCAGAACTCGCCATACGGGCATCCGGCTCCGGCGACAATAGAGAGGCTTTCGGATTACGGCTGCATAATAAGAAGGACCGACCTCGAAGGGCCGGTCCTGTATGAACTCGATTAATAATGGAGTTTATTAATATCTGAACAGTTCCTTATAAAGAACTCTTACAGCGTAGTCCGTGTACTCCTCGGAGACACCGAACATCATGGAGATCTCGGAAGCTCCCTGGTTAACGATTCTTAAGTTGATACCTGCAGCGGAGAGTGCGGAAGCAGCTCTTGCCATGATACCAACGGACTTCTCCATAGCCTGACCAACGATCATTACGATGGCAAGGTCTCTTTCAACCTTAACGGACTCAGCACGGGCTTCGTTTCTGAAACGGTTGATAACGATATCTTCCTTCTCAGGCGTGAAGTACTTCTTTCTCGCGATGATTGTTACGGAGTCGATACCGGAAGGGATATGCTCTACCGGTATTCCTTCTTCTGCCATTATCTTAAGCAGTGTAGAGAGGAAGCCGACTTCGTGGTTCATAAGGTACTTATCAACTGTGATCGTGAGGAAGCCCTTCTCACCGGCGATACCCGTAACGAGTGAATCGTAGTGCGTTCTCTCGGATACGATCCTCGTGCCCTTGGCAGAAGGATTATTCGTATTTCTGATATGAACGGGGATACCTCTTACATAAACAGGGTAGAGTGCTTCTTCGTGAAGTACAGAGAAACCTGCATATGCGAGCTCTCTCATCTCATCGTAAGTAATCTCGTAGATAGGGAAGGGATTCTTTACGATGTTGGGGTTAACTGCGAAAACGTTATCTACGTCAGTCCAGTTCTCGTAAACATCAGCGCCGACGGCACCCGCGAGGATGGAACCCGTGATATCGGAACCGCCTCTGGAGAACGTGATGATCCTTCCGTCCTTGCCGTAACCGTAGAAGCCGGGGAAGATGCACAGTTCCTTGGAATACTTGAGGCTCTCGAGGTTATCGTAAGACTCACCGAGGATTCTTGCCTTGCCTGCAGCATCATGCTCAAGGAAAAGACCGCACTCCTGAGGGTTGCAGTACTTAGCGGGATGACCGATAGATGTGAGGTATGCGGAAACGAGTCTTGCGCAGCAGTCCTCGCCCATAGCCTTAACTGTATCGAGATAGCGGTTAGCTTCAGAAGTATCAGAAGCAGCTGCAGCCTTCAATGTCTCTTCAATCTCGGGAAGCTTATCCTCGATATCGAGATCATCGCAGATGCTGCGGAAACGATCGATAACTGCTTTAAGCTCGTTCTCATAAGAGTTGCCTGCCAATGCAGCGTTGGCAACAGCAATAAGCAGATCCGTTACCTTGATGTCCTCCTTGTTTCTCTTGCCGGGAGCAGAGACAACAACGATTCTTCTGTCGGGATCTGACAGGATGATGTCGCAGACCTTCTTGATCTGGAACGCGTCAGCGAGTGACGAACCTCCGAATTTTGCTATCTTCATAACAATACCTCTTTTCTTTATCGCCACATATAATATCACAGATGTGATTTACAATTAATTATTTTATATTTACAATTCATCAGTATGAATATTTTCGCCGCTATGAAGCCTGACGCCGTATATGGAAGCGTCTATGATATCCCTCTCGACAAGCTTCGTGAGGAAGGAAAGAAGTGCCTTCTTCTGGACTTCGACAATACTTTGGGCCCCGATCATGCGACGAAGCCCGACGATTACGCGTTCAAATTCATCGATAAGGTAAGGGAAGCAGGCTTCATCTGCTGCCTCGTATCTAACGCCAAGACAGGAAGATCCGCAGGTATAGCCGAGGCTCTCGGAATCCCCTGTGTTACATATGCCCATAAGCCCAGGCCGGACGGCATCTACCGCGCTCTTAAGCTCATGAATACAGATGCTAAGGAAGCAGTAATGGTAGGCGACCAGGTGTTTACCGACGTTATCGCCGGAAGACTCGCTCCCGTATATACGATCATGGTTGAGAAGTATTCGAGCAAGGAGATCTGGTACGTCGTTCTTAAGAGACCCTTCGAGAAGTTAGTCCGTCTTATCGGAAGATTTTAATCCTCTAATCTCTTCACGCGTCAGATATCTGATATCTCCCGGCTTCATATTACCGAGTTCTATATTGATAAATCTAATTCTTCTAAGCTTTGTTACGCGGTAGCCCAACGCGTCGCACATTCTTCTTATCTGGCGGTTTAAGCCCTGCTTCAAGACTATGTTGAAGGTGTGAGTGCCCGTAACTGTTACCTTACATGGCAGCGTCATCTGGCCTAAGATCTCGACACCTGCTTCCATACGCTTCTTAAAGTCAGGCTCGATCTTACGGTCGACTCTTACCTGATATTCCTTCTCGTGGCCGTTCTCGGCGCGCAGAAGCTTATTAACGATGTCTCCGTCATTCGTAAGCAGTATCAGGCCCGAAGAATTCTTATCAAGTCTGCCGATGGGGAAGATGCGGTCATCCATTCCGACGTAATCGATGATATTGCTCGGGTCGCGTCTGTCTGTGGTGCATGTTATGCCGAGGGGCTTATGAAGCGCGATATAGATCTTCTTCTCCTCGGGGAAGATCTCTTTGCCTTCTACCTTAACTATGGAACCTTCTTCTACGACTGTGCCGTTGACTGCGACGACGTCATCTACCGTTACTTTGCCGGCTTCAACAAGTTCGTCAGCCTGTCTTCTGGAACAGAATCCGCTCGAGGCAATGTACTTGTTGATCCTTACTCCCATGTGTTAACGGCTTCCGCCTTCTTGAGAGTGAATGTGAACTTCGTGCCCTTGCCGTACTCGCTCTCGACTGTGATGTCCTCGCCCATGTAGGTGAGGAGCTCTTTCGCGATGGCGAGGCCTAAGCCCGTACCTTTCTTTCCGCGCGCACGGTCAGCCTTGAAGAACCTCTCGAAAATGTGGTTTATGTCGTACTCGTGTATTCCTTGGCCCGTATCTGCTACGGAGATAAAGACTTTCTCCATGTCTTCGTCGTAGTCAGAGTTGATGGTGATGCTTCCGCCTGAAGGTGTGTACTTCTTAGCGTTGTCGAGGAGTATTACAAGAATCTGGTTAACGCGGTCGGGGTTACCGAATACGGTAGGAAGCCTGTCTGCCGTACTGTGTACGGAGAAGTAGATGCCCGCGTCCTTCATGACGGGGGTGAATCTCGCGAGGATACTGTCGAGAAGTTCGTTGATGTCGAACGGATACATCTGGAAAGCGATGGTTCTGGACTGGAGCTTGGAGAGCTCAAGCATGTCGTCGATCAGACGCGACAGACGAAGTGTCTCATTAAGGATGATGTCGTAGTATCTCATTCTGTCGGCATCAGTCTTGACCATGCCGTCAGCCAGAGGCTCGATGAGACCTCTTAATGTCTGAAGAGGAGTACGAAGCTCGTGAGAGATATTCGCTACGTAGTCACGTCTTGTCATGTCGAGCTTGTGTTCCTCTGTGATATCGCGGAAGAATCCTGTAGCGCCGATGCACTTCTCTTCATTGGAATCCAGTCGCGGTACGATCGTGTACTCGTAAGCATAGTTAGTGCTTTCTTCTACGCTCTTCTTAGTTTCCTTAGTATCCATGCATGCCGCGAGGTCATTCCAGAATGATTCGAACGGAACGATCTGCAGCTTCTCGGCGAAGTTGTTCTTACGTGGAACCTTCGAGAAGATGTCCTTCATCTTATCGTTGGAGAACGTGACAGTGCCGTCGATATTAAATACGATGATACCTTCTGAAATAACATTAAATACATTCTCGAGCTTGTTTCTCTCGTTCGTGAGTTCGTTGATGGACTCTGACAGTTTGTCAGCCATACTGTTGAATGAGGCGGCAAGTTCTCCGGCCTCACCGACGTGGTTCTCGTTTGCTCGGATCTTAAGATCACCTCGTCCATACTGCTTGGCTACGTGGTTAACTTCCTGCAAAGGTTCTGTGATGACTTCTACGAAGATAACCGTAGGGACCATCATCGCGAGTGCGGCAGCGAGTGTGGAGAGGAGAAGGATATTAATATATCCGTTGATAAGATCGTCGCTCTCGTTAACGAGGTTATACTGGATCGCATAGTAAAGGTTGCCGTCTTTCTCGAATGGGATCTTCATGATCAAAGTATCTTCAACAATTGAACCGCTGTTAATAAATGCCAGGTGATCGGTCCAGACTTTGCTGTTGTTGATGTTGTCGTATACGAAGTTGATGGCGATCATTTCCTGATCGCTCGCATCGTTATAAAGATTGGAGGGAAGAAGGATTCTTCCTTCAGAATCAGTTACGAAATAAAGCCTGTCAGATACACTGGCAGGATAGAGGATGTATTGATAAACCTCCTGTAAGGAAAGATCGTCTGAATTATTGATTACTTCAGAGATAGTCTCGTATTGTTTTTGTGCTTCATCAACATTGTAGTTAAAGGATGCTGTTCTTCCGGCGATGCCGAAAGCAACCGCAGCAAGAAGTGCGGAAGCTGCCAGTGCGACAAGCACCAGCATAAACATCCTTCGCATGATAAAGCTGTGGTGAAACACTTATGAGACCTCGAATTTGTATCCGACTCCGTAAACAGTGGAGATGTTCCATCTGCTTCCGTCATAAGTGATCTTCTGTCTGATCCTCTTAATATGGGTATCGATGGTACGAAGGTCTCCGTCAAAATCACCGCCCCAAACGGATCTTAAGATCTGCTCACGATTCATAACAGATCCCGGATGAGAAGCCAGCAGATGCAGGATCTCAACCTCCTTGGGGGTGAAGGGAATTACTTTCGAATTAACCTTAACTGAATAGTTCTCGATATTGATCTCAAGTCCGTCGAATCTCAATACCTGGTTGGCAGGAGCCTTCTCCTGAGAAGATTCGGTTCTTCTTAATACGGCCTTGATTCTGGCAACAACTTCTCTCGGGGAGAAGGGCTTAACGATATAGTCATCTGCACCGAGCTCGAGTCCGAGTACACGGTCGATCTCCTCACCCTTAGCTGTAAGGATGATGATGGGAGTAGACATGGTCTTTCTCAATTCACGGCATACATCGAGACCGTTCATGAGAGGCATCATGACATCGAGCAGGATAAGATCGGGCGAAGCATCGTGAGCGAGCTTAATAGACTCCTCGCCGTCGAACGCATCCGAATGAGTGTATTGTTCATTATCAAGATAAAGCTTAAGTGATTCGTGGACTATAGGGTCGTCATCGCAAATCAGAATATGCGGAGTCTGAGACATGATGCTTCCTTTCTGTCTGTTAGTTCCTGACCATTATATATTAAAAATCGGTTCGGTGTTGTATAATAATCGAAGAAATTAAGCAAAATAAGGATTAATTTATGAAAAATTCATTTTTGAAGAAGTCCGTATGTGCCGTTATGACAGCGGCTTTACTCTTTACAACAACAGGATGCGGGGCTTTCCTTGCCAAGATAGCATCGAAGGGGGCTATCGAGTATCTTACTGAAGCACTTGATGCTTTCTATGCTGATCCTGTGAGCGGTGTATCCGATTATGACGATTCTTTCGAAGTTCCCGATATGCTCGAGGAGAGCTTGCAGTTTGCACTTGACGGTGTCGCAGCTACTTCATATGAGATTGGTGATGCAACTCTTAACAAGAACAGAACAACAGCTAAGATTCCCGTTACATTCAGCAATGTTATCGAGGTTGAAGATATTTCCATGGGAACAGTTGATGAGATTGCTGATGCACTCGGCGACTGCGATACACAGGATGTAGAGATTACATTCACACTTAAGAATAAGGACGGCGACTGGACAATCGAGGATATGTCCGAGCTTATCGGAGTATTCTTCGATCCTTATACATCTCTTGTATTCATTGATGAGAACGGCATGCCCACATCATTCAACCAGGAATTCTTCGACGAGTGCACGGTTGATTCCGCATGGTATGACCCTTACATGGCTACACCTCTTAACACAACTTCAATGCACGGTTCTCCTGAGGCGTTGCTCGCTGTTGTTTACTTCGACAGACCTATGTATATGACATTTACTGCCAACCTCATCAGAGGCGGTGAGACTGTTCAGTCTATAGATGTAGTTGCTGACGGTGATACCATCGCTTACTGTGAGTTCTGGGGTGAGTCTTATCCTGCCGGCTCTTACACGATGGAGCTTGTATACGCTGACGGCACTGTTGCCGAGACCACTTCTCTGACAATCAACTGAGATGTTTGTTGCTGATAAATGGAAAGACTTCGAAGTCCTGTATGCCGGGGCTTCTGAGAAGTATGAGCGCTGGGGCGACGTCTATCTGAGACGCCCGGATCCTCAGGCTGTCTGGCCTGTTCACGACGGTAAGAAAGAGGTTACATGGGACGATCTTCCTGCTCCTAACGCTGTCTACAACAGAAGCGAGACTGGCGGAGGCGCATGGCAGAAATTGAAGTCCACTCCTTCTGACTGGACTATCGGTTATAACACTCTCGGCAAGGAACTCAAGTTCGTTATCGAGCCAACTTCATTTAAGCACACATGTCTTTTCCCGGAGCAGGCCTCTAACTGGGACTTCTGCGGCAAGCTCATCTCCGATGCAGTTAAGTCGGGAAGAGACGACATCAAGATACTTAACCTTTTCGCTTACACGGGAGCTGCCACATGCGCAGCTGCAATCCACGGTGCAGCGG
>Ga0310786_10003319_pt1 | contig 23486 bp, 37 predicted proteins | sample AusTroGonzalo_MG_FD_203881 | JGI IMG/M metagenome (GOLD analysis project Ga0310786, IMG submission 203881) | Bovine rumen microbial communities from tropical cattle in Woodstock, Queensland, Australia - Gonzalo_03 (v2) (version 2) | ecosystem: Host-associated > Mammals > Digestive system >...
AACGCAATAGGTAAAGAATACCCACTTATCCAAGTATTTCCACCATCTGTGGTTTTTTTAACTAAGTTATTTACTATATCATACCACAACATATATGTTGCACCAGATGGAGCAGAATCACCAGAATGAACAAAGCCTACATATGCAATTTCAATATTATTACTTGCTGTTCTATAAACAAAACCGAATGCATTATTTAATGCGGTATAAGTTGCTGTTTTATCTTCTGTAAACGTATATGTATCAAAAACGCCTACTCCATTCGGCACATAAACCTTACTCCCTGCTTTCAAAGTCAGAGTACCATTATTCAGCTCAAGTTTAATATCTTGTGGTATCTCTGTAATGCAGTTAGAGATGTTGTCATAATTAACTGCTGTTGCTACATCTTGCTTGAGGTTAAGAGCATTTTGCAAGTCTGTTTGGTTTGAGAGTGTCCCTGTGATATTTCCCCAAGTAGATGGCATGGTTGACGGCTTGTTTTTGATATAACTTTTTGCAGTTGTATCAGCCTCCGTCCAATCTGCTTGAACTTGTCCGGCTGCTGCCTGACCTGCCCAATATTTTGCAGAACCTGCAGAAGGCTCACTAGGGTCACCAACAGCCCATTGCTTAGCTTCAGCAGCGTATGAAGAAGCGTTATCAATGTTGGTTAAATCTGCTGCTACTGCATTGATATTTGTTAAATCTCCAGCAACAGTATCAATATTTGTAAGATCACTAGCAACTGTTGAGATATCTATATTATTATTTGCTACAGCTGTTACATCAGATGCAATACCTGCTACAGTTGTAACGTTTGAATTAATTCCAGCAACTGTATCGATATTAGTCTTATTAGCGTTGACTGCGTCGATGTTTGTTAAATCTCCTGCAACACTGTTAATATTTGTTAAATCTTCTGCAACACTGTCAATGTTTGTTAAATCGGCAGCAACTGCAGAAACATCTGCTGAAATATCTTCAACAGCAGAAATATCACTTGCAATATTTGAGACAGTTGTGACATCTGTACTAATATCTGCGACTGTATCGATGTTTGTCTTATTAGCTGCAACTTGTTTGATTTTACTGTTATCACCAGCTGCTAAGTCAGTGCTAACTGCTACAAATCCTGGATCAGATTCGATAAAATCTCTAGCTCTTTGTGCAACGTCAGCAGCACCAGCAGCAGCTGTAGAATAACCTTGTGCAGCTTGTGCGGATTGTGCAGCCCTGTTAGCAGAAGCTTCAGCAGCAGCAGAGTAACCAGCAGCATCGCCAACATGCTCATCAAAATATTCTTTAGTTATAACATCTGTATTGTTTGTTGGAGTTCCTGCGTTAATAATTTTATAGCTGTTTAAATCTAAATCAGCATCCATAAAGTTTGGTGTAGTGCCATCACGTGAGATAGTATTTTCAATAGCTTCTTGTAAAGCTTCAAAGTTTTCATTGATTAATTGAGTTGCTGTTGTATCATTTGTTGTGACACTATCTAATCTTCTTATATCTACCTTAGTCATCTAACAGCCCTAACCCTTTCAAAGCGTCTATAACAGCGTCTAACTTTGTTTCAAGATTGTCAACAGCTGTTCTAATGTCTGCATTAATTTGTGATTGATTATTAAAAAGTCTTACGACTTCAGAAGCATTTTTATTAATTGTAACTGTGTATGCTACTGGAACAGAAGCAGAAGCTGCAACATCTGTTAAAGTTCCATCAGCAGCTACTGTAAGACCACTACCATCTAGTGTAGTTGTAGAAGTTATGGCAGTCGGTACTAAATCGGCAACAGACGGTACAGCAATATCTAAAGACGTTACTGGTACTTTTGCAAATGCACCAGATCCTTCACCATCTGCTATATATAAAGTTCCTGCAGCAGCTGTTGAAGCTCCTTTAGGTTCATGTAATAAGTTGTCAGGTAATTCACTATGTTGTATATCACCTATTGCCATTGTTAATTTCCTTCATAAAGATATAGAGGGAGCATCCGAAGACACCCCCTCAGTTTGTATTAGACGTACTCGATGATTAACTTACCTTCGAAGCCTGTCAAAGTTCCAGTAGCTTTAACAAATCTGTCTTCAGCGATGCGAACACCGTTTAATTCGTTAGCATTTAAAACTTCTCCATCAGCAACAGGAGTATAAGCATCATTCATAGCTTGAGCATCACTACCGTCAACTTTAACGAGTTGAAGAACGATAGAAGCTGCAGAGCCTTTCTTGTTTGTTAACAAAACAGAACGACCAATTACAGCACCAGCCGGGATCTTAGCCTGACCGTTACCATAACCTGTACCTTTGTTAGGAACTGGGCCATTTGCGTTAACAATTACTTCGATACCATTGGTGGTACCTTCTGCAGGCATAGCAGATGCATCATACTTTTCATCACGGCCTTCGCCACGACCAACGTAACGAACAATACCGAAATCACTAATATATTCACCCATATTGTTACCTCCTATTAAGCAGCTGCAGTAATTGTAGAGTCAGTATCTTTACACAAGATAACAACCAAGTTAGCAACGTCACCAAGACCTAAACCGTAACGAGCAATTGTTACATACTCTTCACGTTGTTTAGCCATGTTCCATTGTCCTTCGAACTTCGGCATCTGTCTCCAAGCCATACGGAACGGTCTACGATCCTGAATGTTTGTAAACAAGATAGCTTCACCACAATTCGTCAAAGCAGAGAAAGCTTGAGCACCTTCACGATCCTTCAAAGAAGTTTCGCCAGAAGATTGCGGTAAGTATTCAGATGTGTAAACATCCCATCCATAAATGTTGAAGGAGAATTTCATACCAGACATAGCGCCTTCACGAACAATACCCTCAAACTTTGGATTGTACTGTAAAGAAGCTTTAATGCGCGGGTTGGTAACAATTGCATATTCTTGATAAGACGGGATGATAGCAATTTTCGGACCAACATAGTTAACTTTGTTCAAAGCAACTGTAGCATAAGCAAAGTCTTCCGGAGTTAATACACCCCAACCATCTGTAGCAGAACCAGCTACGAAACGGTGTTGCATACCATTCAAAGTGTTAGAGTTGTTGTTTGTTTGTTCGTTAGCAAGTTTCAAGATCTTTTGTTCCAAATCAGCAGAGATTGCACGAGCTTCTAAAGCAGGAATCTTAGCCATAATTTGAGAAGCCAAGTAAGAATCTTGAGCGAACTTAGCGGTTACATAGTGACCACTGTTGACATAGTTATTAATCTCGAATTCACGAGTTCCAATTTCAATACCTTTGAAGTCAATCTCTTCACCTTCAGCATAATCAGAAACTGTAGCAGAACCCATTTCTACGTCTTGCCATTTGTCACCATCAGGGAAACTGTTGATAACATCGACATAGTTCATAGCAACTAATTCAGGTTCTAACTGTTCACGAAGCATACCAGAATAGATGATGGCACGGATCGCAGCCTGATTGTCACGGGTATTGATACCATTTAAATCAGCCATTTTTATCTCCTAAATATTTTTTACCATTTTACTTTATCAAGCAGTGAAGGATTTGCAATAGCCTTCTTCATAAACTCTGCAACAGCCCGTGGGTCAGTTGTCTTGGATTTGAAAAATTCTGTTGCTTCATTGCTTGAATCATTTGAAGCAGTTTGTCTAGAACTTTGTAAGAAGTTTACTGTATCAAACGATACTTGTTCTTTAATTCCAAACATGCTTTTAAAAGCCTTAGGACTTGTCTTTGCAATGTTCTCGAGATATTCGACAGTGCAACCAAGTTCAGCAGCTTTATTCTTTAGTGCAAGATCTACATCACCATTCGAAATGCTGGCAACTGCTTGTTTACAATTTGCTAGGTTGCTCTCAGCCTGTTGGGTCTGTGTTTGTTCTTGCAATGCATTAAGAGCTATCTGCTTTATAGCGTCTTCTGGTAAAGGAGTGTTAGTATTCTCCGTGTCCATTTTTGTCTCCCTAATCTGTTTAAGTTGTTCTACAATGTCACTCTTCTTTGAAAGCTCATTCACTTTAGCTAAGGCGTCGTCACGCTCTTGTAATAGCTTTGTAATGTATGCTTCCTTTTCTTTAGCGCCTTGTAACAACGCATCAACAGAATCATAAACAGAACGCTCAGAAACGACAAATTTAGTAGTAGCTGAATCGCCGTTATTATTGTTTAAAGTCTTTGAAGTAGTATCTTCTGCAGACATGTTTCTCTCCTCTATAAAGTTTTATTCATCATTACCTATTATACCATAATCCATGATTCTTGTCAAGCCTTTTTTAAATCCATCTTTAAAAGCTCTCATAATTGCATAGTTTGGTACAGTGTAATCATCATCTTTAATTACATCAGCCTTATTAAAATCTTCTTGTAACATCTCGTGTAGTTTAAGAAGCAGTGGCTGTGCATCCTTAATTAATCTTTTGTAGTGTTCTTTCTCGTCTTCTTCAACCCTACACAATAGCTTGTTCAGCATTGTTTACACCCCTCATTTGTGTCTCTTCCAGTTGTTGCTGAGAAAACTCTGCAGCCTTACGCATATCTAATTCAGCGTCAACTCTTGCATTCTCTTTAATAAGCTCTGGAAATTTATCTAATCCTGTAGCATATGTAATAATCTTTGCAAGTTGTTCTGGATCAAAGTTGTTAGCAATCAACGGATCAGCCATCAAAGCACTATTACCAAGTTGTAAAATAGTTTGTGCAATTCTAGCTTTCTCTGTATATGTATTAGAACCAGTAGCAACAAATCTACCATTAGCCGATAAAGCATCTAAGTTAACATCAACAAATGTAACAATACCATCTTGATCAACCTGTTTAACTTTAGCAATTCTATTTGGTGATGATAAGAAGACACGAAGCATAAGAGTTAACAAAGGTTCTAATATCTCTTCTTCAAACTTTCTTACCTTTTCATTGAAGAGTCTTGAAGCAGCTGTATTAAGTTGTGATACTTCAAATGCAGTCTTTTCACCAGGTGTTCTAAAGCCCATAGCTTCTCTAGGAGTTCCTGCCATCTCTTCCATCAGTGTCATATATCTATCAATGTAAAGATCTGCTTGCAAAGCTGTACCATCTGGTCTAAGCATTGTAACATCACTATCATTGTCTAAACCAATTACACAACCTGGATAAGGATACTTAGGCATCTCTACATCACCTTTAGCAATGAATATAGGATTGCTGATGAAGTTGAAGATGTCAGCTCTTTTATTCTCTAAGAAGTCTATATTGAACTGCATACCTTTCAAGTTATCAAGTGGTGACATACTCCACAAGTTATCTTTACGGTCTCTCCAGCCTGCATGGAAGATGTTGCTGTAATAGCCATAGTTAGGAATAGTTTCATTCAATAAAACTCTACTACGATCCATTACAATTATTCTAGCATTCTTGTAGAGATGATTTGTTTCAATATCGTATAAGTCTCCATAGAATGTAAGAATCTCTACCAAGTCGCTATTGTAGTAAGCAGACCATGAAGCAACACCAGCAATGTTACACATATCATCTACAATCTGTTCATTATGTTGACGACCTGTAATAGTGTTACGAATCTCTGCACGTTTGTTCAAAGCAATCTGTAAAGCATCTTTATAGACTTTAGCAGACTCTGGCATCTCTTCAGCTTCTCTTACCAATTCTCCTAAGCTGTAGATGGTTCTAACAATCTTTGGAGATTTCTCAAATGAAGAAGCAAGAGGGTCGAAGAAAATATTACATGGATCTAGACGAACTGCTTTAGGTCCATCGTAAAGTACATTCTCATCTAACTTCTCAATAACTGGAACAGCAGTAGCAAATGCGTTACCATAGTCTACATAGTCTTCTACTAACTGTCTTACAGTAGGTTTAAACTGGCTATCATGCAGCATCTGTCTGATAATGTTCTTAAGAGTATTCTTGGTTTCAAGATCTGTAGAATCATGGTCATATGGTTCCCAATCTACAAAGTCTGGTAAAGAGAACATAGCATCTAAGTAGTACGTAATAAGCATATCACGGATCTGTGTAAGCTTTGGAATGTGTGTACTATTATCGAAGTCTCTTGTCTGATTGTAAATCTGTGTTGTATCAGTTGCATAGAGGTTCTCTAGAGTCTCTTTAGCATTTAAGTACCAAGCGTCTTTAGCAGCTTCCCAAGTTACATATTTGTCTGCAATAGCGAAAGCAAGTCCATCAGGCTCTTGAAGTTGTTTAATGTCTATAGTGTTTGGCATAGCCTCTCCTTAAATTCCACCAAATCTAGATAGTGGTCTTACTTGTTCAAACTTTTGGTACCTATATTGTCTTGGTGCAACTGCGATGGATACCGCATCAGCTAGTGCATTCTTAATATCGTCGTGAGCTGGTTTCAATTGTTTCAGCTCTTCTTCTAATAGTTCACAGTTACCACCACGATAGTGAAAGATTCTATGGTCTTCATACAGTGGCTTCAATGTCATAAGTATACGCTCTTCTTTCTTTGTCTGAGGTCTGTAGTCTTCTATCACCAATCTAGTGGAGTTCTCTGCCAGCTTATCTTTCAAAGCTGTAACAATTACTTGTTGAGCTACTGTGACCTCTGCTTTAAGTTTCTTCAGATTGTACTTGCTGTGAATAGCTAACACGTGGTTGTAGTACTCTTGGATCTTATCAGTCTTGAAGCGGTCTATATCAAGCACGTAATAGTTCTTATCAGAGTCTACACCTACAACAACTATAGCGGTGCTATCGGCCCTGCCGAGGAGCGAGAAAGCAAAGTCGATAGCTCCATAAACATTTAGTGGACGATCCTTCACATAGTAGACACCAGCTTTGGTATAGATGTGATCTCTGTTGTAGTACATAAACATATCTTGTGTAATCAGTGCAGAGCCTTCATCGTTAGGATCGTTGTAGTATTGTGCAAAGAACTGTGACTTATCTACATAGCCTGCTTTAATTCTTGCAAGCTCTTTGAAGTCGAAGCCATACATCTTACCATCTTTACGCTTCTGTCTATTCCACAAGAACTCCCCATTCTCTTCAACAGATCTTTGCAAGATATCCCATTGTGGCTCTTTACCAATCAATTCACCATGGTCGTCATAGATCTCTTCAACAGTCTCTTGCATGGTGTTATAAATATCTTTAGGGTGGTAACGAGTACCTACTGCGATTATTTCACCAGATGGATTAAGAATAGATTGTAATTGAGAATATTGTGAAATAACCTGTCTACGGCCTTCTTCAGTGTTGTTCTTAGGTACAACAATATCGTCTAACATAATAAGATCACAGTGAGCACCTGTAATATTTGTTGTCAGCCCTCCAGCTTTTACAGTACTATCACGTGTTCCTTCCTCTCTTCTTCTTGGATCGTCTACACAAATCTCTGTTGTAGTCCATTTCTCCCTTTTACCTTCGTCTGCATTAATTAAGTCAGGCCAATAACGTCTGACAATGGAGCTATCCAAAGTACCTTTAATGACACGTAGCTGAGACTCTGCGAGATCTGAAGTAGCTGACAAATATACAACAGCTATGGACGGGTCTTTAACAATTCTCCAGCAAACATACATAGCTGCATAGAAACTTTTACGGTGTGCACGAGGATATAACACCAGCTTATAAGGTTTTAGAGAAGGATTGGTGAGAAACTTACACAAATCTTCATGACATGTACCCATTACGTTGTAAGGTGCCACCAATTTTACGAAGGCTATGAAGTCTCGCTCTGCTAACAGTCTGATTTCTTCTAGTGCTTCCTTTGACATTAGCTTTGCAACCTCTTAATGTCTTCTAAAAGACTGGTGGTGTCGACTTCTTCAACCTTTTTCTCTTTCTTAGGTCTGCCTACAGCCTTCTTGTCTTCTTTTTTATCAAGATCTACCAAATATTTGAGAGCATTGAAGTTGTTTTTATTGGAATCGTCGAAAGCTGTTTTCACAATTTTACCCATTGCTTCAGAATGTAGACGTGCTAAAGCCTTTTTTTTCCAAGATTTGTAGAGTGAACCAGTAAATTCAGAGGTTTTAAAGACTTCCCAGTGATCTACATCACCTTCAAAGACATCTTCAATGAAAGAAAACTCTGTAGGATCTCTATAATGTTCTAAAAATAACCTTTCCATACTGTAATAGCCATCTGTGTCAACTGGTTTCAGTGTGAAAGTTGGTTTATAGTCTGGTGCAGGTTGCATATTTGATGGCAGATCGTAAAAAGCTGAGTTAGTTACGTAGCGTCTTCTACATCTGTCATCATTCCATTTAATTTTTTCCATAAGTCTCGCTCCTATTTGTTAACATTATATCACAGATTGGTGTAGTTTGTCAAGAGAAATTTTCAAAAGGCTGTTTACAGATGGCGTAATTTTTGTGAGAAAATTTGTTGACGTAATATTGAAGCCGAAGCAACCCCCTTTCCCCCGTTGCCACCCTTTTAACAACCTTTTTAAAACTTTCAAAAACTTTTAACAGCTTGCAACAATCTCAAACAAACCTTTTAACAGCTTTTAAATGTTCTATAAATGTTCTGAAGTTTTAAACAGCTTGTCAAATATTTTTTTGCAATCTGTGAATAAATTTTTAAAAATTATCAACAATCTTTAAAATAATTGTTGCAATCTCTATTTAAATGTGCTATAGGTTAGGTAGTTTTTAAAAATATTATTATCAATTTTTAACAACCTATATCATACTTTTATAAATTATTACACTAAAACAAATATTTAAAAAGTTATCAACAATCTAAAAATATTTGTTGCAATTTATAAAAATATCTGATATAGATTATAACAGTTTTTAACATTAGTTTTTAACTATGTTAAACACAATTAACATTAACTTTATTGAAAGGATAAAACTATGACAAAACAAAACGAGATTGTAACACTTATTAACAAATATCTTAAAAGTGCTAAAACAGGGCTTAAAACATATCGTGAGAATATTCAGACAGCTTATGAAATATTTGTTGCTAACTATAACGACAAGTTAACATATAACAGCACACCTTTATTAAGCTTGTTAAAATCTTTAAATGCTAACGATAAAAAAATGATGCTGGATTATATCAAACTAACAACAAATATTAAGACTTGTAAGGTTGTAAAAGATAAAATCACGCTTATTTTTGGCAATGTTGTTGATGATAAAAAGCCGTTAACATACAATGATAAAATTATTGACTCTATTAAATGGTTTGATAAGGCTAAAAAAGAAGAAAACAAGCCGTTAACACTTAATGAAGAATCTTTATTAAAACGCTTAACAGGTTTATTAACACTTGCAAGAAAGTCATCAATGACAGATGAACAAATTAAAAAAGCGTTTAACACCGCCTTAACAGCTAAAAAATAAAATATTACACCAGATTATTATAAATATTATTATGTTGTTATCATCTTTTAAAAACTTATTGCAATTTATTTTATATGTGATAAGCTTTTATAAAATGATAATTAAATAGTTATCATCTTTTTAATGAGTCTATAAAGCTAGTAAAAACTTTCTTCGGTAGTATTTGAACGCTTTAGAAACAATGTTAAAGAGTTATAAGGTTGTTAATATTTACAAATGTAAAGTGCTGTTACGGCTAACAACTTAAACGATAAAGTAACACCAACGCTTAAAGCGTGTAAGAGGGTAAATAGAACTGTTAAAAGATTATACTAGCCTTTTAATTTATTAAATAGTTTGTATAAATTGTTAATAATCTTTATAAAAGATATAATAGAAGATGTAGAAGAATCAATAAAGACAATTTATATAAATTGTTAAAAGATTGTTATAGATAGATATATATATATATATATTATATAATATTATAATAATCTGTTAAAAGTTTATATAAATTGTTAACAATCATAAAAGGAGTTATAACAATGCTATTAAAACATATAAAAGAATCTATAAAACAAAAACACTCTAACAATGGTAACAAGTCTTTAAGAAATAATTACACTATAAATGTTACTAACAAAGACAGAAACCGACGGGCTAATCGTAAATATCAGTTAGAGGTTAGAGATAGTGTAAAAGATAGACAAGTTAATCCTGACTTGTTAAAAACTATTTACAAACTAGCCAAGAAACAAGGACTAACACGTCAACAAGTCAATAAAATAGGGGTGTTAAAAACTATGGCACTTTTAAAAGCCGTAGACAAACGATAATAGTTTTAAGCTACCCTTATATATCTTTTTATTTTAACCCACCTCTACGGGCTTCCTACGAGCTTGTAGAGGTATTTTATTATGGAGGAAACAACAATGTATGTAATGGAAACTAAAAAAGTAAATGGCAAACTGGTGATAGACAATATAGTCTATGACAAGATAGCACACACTTTTAAATACAAAGGGCAACCGCTGTATCTAACAGAAAAACATGGATTCAAAAAACCTAATCAGATTGTAAATAATTTTAACAGTCCATTGATAGCTAAAGCAATCGAATATAACAGGCGACAAGGCTATCAATCTGTTAACTTGGCTATAATGTACAATAAGTTTAGCGCAGCTGAGCTATCGCAGAATAGATTCTAGGAGTTTTGAAAATGCAGGATATCAACAGGCGAGTTAAAAACTTATACAGACTCTATATCTTTTTACTAACACTAGCAATCTTCACAGGTTGTTGGTGTTTTCTTTTATTAACTATACCAGTTATTTGTAGGCTCTACTATCTTTATAAATTGAAGGGAGTCTATGACAAGTATAATAAATTTCAACAACTTTATAAAGGAGAGAACTACTATGTGTGAAGAAGAAGTAGAAGAAAGACTATTAGAACTTGTTAAGTTTATACCATACAACAAACTTGTAATAGATAGCAAAGACCGTAAATGGACTTACAAGTATGGTAAGAACTTTACATTTGTTGCTGAAGGTAAAGGTTTAGGCGGCTTTGCATATTTTGAATATACTCTTAACGGTGTAGACTTATCACAAGATTTAGGATATGTTATAAGTCGTGTACTGAATGACAAAGCAATGCAAAAGACTAAAGACGATTACACCAAAGCTTTAGAGAAACTTGTAGAGGAGATACAGAAATGATATATTATCTATTAACAATTGTTGACAACCTTCACGGTATAATGGTGGCGTTTTCAATTGTGTTTGGAGCAGCACTATTTGCTATGACTGTTATAAATTTTGTACATATTGTAGATAATCTTGATGACATAAGACAAAACCGTTATCTACAATATAACGAAAACTCTTTAAGAAGAAAACTCTTTTCAAAACTTAACAAGATTAGTGCCGTTCTTTTTGCAATCTCTCTATCGTTTACAGTGTTCTTACCATCTTCAAAAGGTATTGCATTCATTTACATTGCACCTAAGATAGTAGAGAACGGTGACGTTAAAGAAACCTTTGCAAATATACCAGAGCTGGCAAAGCTTGGAACAGAGTACTTGAAAGACTTATTGAAGGAGAAGGTGAAAGATGACGGACAAAGAGATTCTAACAGCACTCATAACAATTAAACGAGGGATTTATAGCAAGCCTATAAAAACCTACATCGATACGTTAATAAGTGATATCAAATCTAAGCAGGTTTTAAGAGCCGTAGACAAACGTTATTATAATTCAGCTATGTCGTATCATATCACACAGCAATCGTTTACGTACGGTCAAAAAAACAGTCCTAGCGTTGATGTAAATGTGTAAGGTTCTTTATATAGACCACATCGTACCTGAAAGAGAGTTCATTAACATCTGTAAAAGGTACTTTGGTATAACTAAGATGACAGGTGTTGCTGAAGAGTGTAGCGAGATTAAAAACTCTTTAGTATTCACTAACAATACAGATATAATCTTTGGCAACTATGGACATGGTATAACACTAGAACATCTAAAGTTACACAACGATGTGGTTCTCTTATCAACTTTAATAGATAACAATAACATTGGAGGTCTATGACATGACTGAAAAGATACTTGAATACAGAACTGTCTTTAGTCCTGAACAAGCTAGAGAGACTATTGAAGACTTTGAAAAGAAGCATCACACTCATTATGATTGGGGTCTCTCTAGTGGTGAGATTGAAGAAGCTATTGCTGTATGTGTACTGGAAGTAGACAGCGGTAATAGATATGTTACAACTACTAAAGGTATGAATTACATAGAGCGTAGACAAGTTGTTAAAGCAATAGATATTGGAGAACTATAGCAAAGCTATATCGAGTGAAAGGAGACTATAATGGACTTTACAATACGACAATACGGACGCTTCTCAGAGGAAGTATACTTCGATGTACCTGATGAGGTTGTCAAAAGAAAGTTACAAGAGTACAAAGATAAAGGCTACGACTATGACGATGCTAAAGAGGCTCTTGAAGACTACATCTGCTCTCATCGGTGGGATTATCACACTGACTATGGTGATAGAGATGATGACGTAGATGACTGGGACTTTCAAGATGACTTGTATGAGGGTCTTGAAGAACTGATGGAGGACTATGAAGATGAAGAAACTGATGACTATGTTGGAGAACTATGATGATTACACTAACACTTGATTCAATACCTCAAAGACCTATTCAGGTTGATGAGTTGACTATCAGAGACATTGAAGATGGTAGAGTACTGTTCTCATCTGGTCAGTGGTTACCTGTAATAGAAACTGAAGAAGAGATATGGAACTGTATAAGAGGAGACAGATGATGAAACCTCATGAGCTAACAAAGATTCGTAATGATGTTGAGTGTTCTTTACATGGTAACACAGTATTGCTTCACTATAACAGGAATAGAATCTATATACTTTCTAATGATAGTGAACTAAATGGTTCAACTTGTACAGATATGTCAATGTATCGTGATAGATATCGTTACTCTTACTTCGTCTACAATACTCGCCCCATAGACTGGGACACAAGGTTCTTACATGATTTCTTACAAGACTTACAAAGAATAGAGGAGAACATAGGATGCTTAAAATAGATTTACACAATCTTTATCATGATGTTCCAGTGTATTGGAAGAGGACTATCGCACTATTACACTATGACAAACACGATGAAGCTTTATATATCCTACACAATCGTGATGAATTTGATGGTGATAAACCTTCCGACTTTGCTAAGTTCTCATCACAGTTCCGTTATAGTTGGTGGCTAACTGATGAAGACCATGACGAATCTGATGACGACTTAAAGTGGTTGACAGACTATTTGAAACTACGTGATGATAACATAGGGAGACTGTAGCTATGACAGAATGTTATGAATGTGATTATAATAATATACCTGCTGATGTAGATTTGGGGACGCTGTAGTAGGCTTACTTACAGTAGCGTAGTTTCACTACAGCTGACCCACCGATGGGTGGCGACCCTTGTACGCATTTGTTAAAACTTTATTTAGGAGATAATATCATGACATTACAAGACTTAATCGCATCTATCCAAGCAGCAGCTACCTCTGGTGTTACTGTTAACATCAATGTACAAGGTGGTGCTGGATTGTCAACACCTATTGATGACATCGACAATGACATTGATGATGATGACTTGGATACAGACTTCGACATTGGTGACAGAGTATTAGTATGCCACATCAGACATGATGGTACTCGTGTTCACACCAATGGTACAGTTGATTCAATTGGAACAGATGACAAAGGTCCTTACGTTCGTGTAACTGGTGACAATGGTAAACATTATCGTTGCGGTCTGCACTATGATGAGGAAAGACTTGGCTCAATGATTGTAACAGTTGAGTAATAAATTGGTGGGGGTTGGCAACAAGCCTTGTCTTTGACTCGGCGACAGTTGTCAGCCTCCTTTAACTTTTATATAGGACAGTTAAAATGCAAACACAAGATATAAAATTAGTCGCACGAGCTATTGAAGTTATGTCACATGGCGTCGACATTTCTAATTATACTTATGAAGATTTTAGAAAAACCTACTTCAACAAAGATGGAAAGATTGTACAAAGAGCTGGTGATAATGTACCAGACTTCTTATTATCCTTTGATGACGTAGCTGTCACATACCTTGATGGATATTGTAGTAATCTTTTACGTCAAGGCAGTTCATATATTTTTAAAAGAGACATTGAAGGACTTACACCTAACATCACAGTCACTGAAGATATGTTGGTGTCAACTATTCAAGCGTTGTTTAAGTCTGATCTCAGCACATTTGAAGGTGTCGCACGTGAAGTAGTTGATGAAGAATTTATGAAGAGAATCAAAGACTTAAGAGAGAACTTTAACAGAAAAGATAACAAACCTCATGAGAGTTGGCTTAAGAACATGAGCATTGAAGCATTGCAAAAGAACTTCGAAACTATCACAGCAATAGCTTACAAAGACCAGCCAGAGATTAGACAAAAAATGTTTGACACTTACACCAAGCCTCTTAAGTCTTTCAACATTGCAGGTTACGAGGACTATCCAATATATGATAACAGATTGTTTATACCTATCAACGAGGCTGACATCTACGACATCCTTAAACAATATCCAGAGATGAAGAGTAGCCTAGAAGGTATGAAGTACATTGTAGTTAGTAAGAACTTGTATGACTATTACTACTGCAGTTGGGGTAGCACATTCCAAAGTTGTTACAGTATTGGCAACAGTTCACACAACGGCTGGTATGGCATGATACCTTTTGGTACATTTGATAGTCACTTCATTATCTATGGTACTAAGGAAGAACCTCAAAAGGTTACGATGATGGGTAAATGGTGGGCTCCTTACATGTACTTTAGAAGTTGGGGCTGGCTTGATGAGGATAACAATCTGTTAGTAGATAAGCAATACTCACAATCATTTAGACAAAATTGTTTCAGTTCTTTATACGATAAGCTAGGATTTAAGTATGACGGTATTGATAGAGAGTTGAAGGATGGCACAGCTTATAAGACTTTCTTCAACAAGTATGAGTTACGTTTTTATCCTGATTCACTTGTAAGAAGTGGTAGAAAGTTCTACTTCCATAGAGATGGCGGTGATAAAGAGTTCATGGGTAGTAATTGTTACAACGGTAATTACACAGTTGTAAATACTCTTGGCAGTCTACGTATGGTGACAGATTCTTTCACATGTGTCAAAGATATTGAGATTGATAATGGTGTCCTCTTCAATCCTAAGGTATGCTCTATCACAGGTCTTCATATACCTGAGGAAGAAGACAAAAGTTTCTATGCCAAGTTCTTTAAAGAACCTATCAAGTCTTTGTTAGTTCTATCATACTGTGATGGTTATATCAAGACTGATGCAAGCACATTACAAGGCAGTGTCAGTGTACCATACTGGAAAGGACACAACGATACTAAATGCTACATGGATGGTAACACTTTGTACTTCTCTACTAAACCTTTCTATTTCTCTGATAGGGTAATGAAGTTGGATAAGTTCAAAGAGTTTATCAAAGGTCACATCGAAGATGCACCAGTTAATTGCGTGTTGTTGAAAGTTATTGACAACAACGGCGTTCAGTTTATTAAATATAGAAAGAAGGTGATTGCATAATGAAGGACTTACTTAAATTATATTCGTTTGAGTCAGTACATAATACACCAGACGAGAAGGCAATAGCTGATTGGATTTGTAAAAAGCTTGACTCAATAAATGTTAAGGATTATCAAAGAGTTGGCAACAGTATCTACAGACTAAGTCATAAAGAAATCATATTGTCGGCACACCTTGACCAAGTTAAAACAAACGGTAAAGCTGTTAAGTTCTACTTACAAAGTGACCACATCATAGCATACAATAACAAATGGGAAAGAACTTCACTAGGTGCTGATGATAAGAACGGTATCTGGATAATCTTGCAAGCTTTAGAGGCTGGTAAAGAGATTGACTTCATCATTAGTGAAGGCGAGGAGTGTGGTTGTGTAGGTATCACAGCTCTTGAAGACTTAGGAGTACTTGATGCAATCGATGCAAGTAGCTTCTGTCTTGTGCTAGACCGTAGAGGATACCAAGAGATTCTTAAAGGTGGTAGTACTGATATCTACTGTGCAACGTTAGCACAAGACCTATGCAATTTCTTAGGCGGTCCTTACAATGTAGGCACAGGTAGCATAAGTGACACAAGAGTTCTATGCTGTTATTGTGAGTCTGTTAATATTGCAACAGCTTATGAAGGTGCTCATACATCTTCAGAGACAACTAATTGGCAACAACTACAGGAGTTAAGAGATGATGTTATCGATATCATTGATAATTTTATTCATTATTCTACTGACCCAGCTGTATATCTCAAACCTTATAAACCTACAAAAACTTATGGAGGAGGATACTACCATGGCTACAACTACTAAAAGAATCTTTTATCCTTGTAAATATTATTTAGCAGATGAGGAGAATCGTGTATTAGAATTTAATACAATGTCTGATGCAAAGTTAGCAGCACTTAAAACAGATGTGATACTGGTTGCATTAGACTATCAAGGCAATCGTTCACCTGTTAAGTATACACCACCAGCTTTGAAAGCTGATAAAATTATTGTAGATTTTGATAAAAAAGTATTGACAGTTGAAGGTAATCCTGTTACAATAGGTGGCACTGAATGTAAAGTAGGTGACAATGATATTCCACCAGTAAGTTGGCAACAAGTTTTATCAGCTGCAACACTTACGTCAAAAGCATTAGAAATTGTAGGAACACCACCGATTGAAGGAAAGGATATAACAGATGAGATGTCAGATTTGTAATAGAGAAACAGAGAATTGGCAGAAGAATAGACACACTGGTAAATATGAGAGCATCTGTGATAGATGTAAGAAGTCTATTAGAGATGTTACTAGTTACTATACTGATGTTGATGAGCCTATATTAGTTGCTGAAGATGATGACACTGATATAGATGTGTTAACAATTCTTAAGGAGATTGATGCAGATGACAGTAGAAGAACTAATTAGACGTCTACAATCGTACCCACCTGATATGGTTGTTAAGATTGTAACAGTGACTACTGATGATGTTGTTAGTGTGTCACAAGATGGAGAGGACTTTGTTAAATTAGGAGCAGGCTAATGCATTACGTGTACAAGTTTATCTGTGATAGCAAGGAAGACTTCTTATACAAGTGTAAGTTTGCTAATGTCAGAGACGGTGAGATAACAAAGTTCAGACTTAGTGAATGGTTTGATAACTGCTTACCTAAAGACAGATTAGTAGGTGCTGACTGTGTGTGGGTAGTTGATTCAATAGGCAGACTAGCTTGTTATGGTGAGACATACGCTAACAAATACTTACAATATGTGAAGGATATAACAATTTGTGAATTGAATTTAGGAGGTTTATGATGTCAATATACGACAAGATAAAACAGAAAGCAGAGGAGAATGGTTACGGTTTGACACCATTTGCTGAGAAGATTGCACAAGCTAAAGAGAGATTCTTTGGTGAAGCAGAGTGGGAGAGATGTCCTTGTGACCCTATATCAGACCGCTCATGTATCAGTGAGAGATGTCACCATGATATAATGACAGAGGGTCACTGTCACTGTAACTGTTACGTTAAAGACTTGATAACATTTATGAAAGGAAATGTAGCATGAGTGCACCAGATTATAAAGATGATTTAGTATTTCCACCACAACCTGAAGACAATAGTTATAAGGCTTTGTGTTGGACGTTTGCAGCTATGATGATTCTCACAATCATCACAAACCTTGTAACAATCTTATCTAATTCACAAGTTGTTACAGCTATTGACAATCCTAATGTAATTGTTAGCAAGTGTGATATGGTGACAGTCACGAGCAACTGTGAGAAAGGTGATGAAGATTGTATACAACAATACTGGGATGACTATGGAGATGACTAATGGAGTTCAGCAAGATTTCATACGGTGACTATCACTACATAGAACTGTATAGATATGCTGGGACTTATACAACTGGCATAAGGTTTACAGTAGACAGATACGTAGTCAACTTCAATATATATTTCTTAGGATTCTCACTGATTATAGAGCTTGGAAAGGAGATATATTGATGACAAAGTGTAGTATGGACTATTTTAAAAACTGTGTAGAGATTACATATAGAGTTTATTATGATGACACAGAATGTAAAATATTTAATAGTTGTAAGAAAGCTAAAGAGTTTATAAAGACTTTAAAAACAAATAACTGGTCATTAAATAAGTATCGTTATCATCACGCATGTGTTCCTTGGCAAGATTCTTCAGAGATATCACATGGGTGAGATAGTACAGCTTCACCGTTCTTGTCCACACTGTGGTAGCTCTGATGCTTTGTCAGTCTATGCAGATGGCGGTGCTAAGTGTTTCAGTTGTGGATGGTCGTGGAAAGAGTTTGAGAAAGGGGGTAACAAAAGAGTGACACATATTGTTTCAGAGATTATTGAAGATGCTGGAAGATTTCCAACAGATGGCATACCTGATAGAGGTATTACAGCAGACACTTGTAAAAAGTATGGTGTTCGTGTTGTAGTTAAAGAAGGTGGTATAGCTCAACACATCTATCCTTACTACGACATAAAAGGAAACCTTGTAGCACAAAAGATTAGAACTGTTGAAGGTAAGAAGTTTAATTGTAGAGGAAGTATGAGCAGAGCTACACTGTTCGGTCAACAATTGTTCCCAGCTGCTGGTAAGTTTATCACAGTGACTGAGGGAGAGATTGATGCAATGTCAGTGTGGCAGATGACAGGTGGCAGAAGTCCTGTTGTATCTATAAGGAACGGTGCTAACTCTGTTAACGATATCAAAGCAGCTTATGAATATTTAGACAGCTTTGAGAACATCGTAATCTGTTTTGATGGGGATGATGCAGGTCGTGAAGGAGCTAGAAAAGTTGCAGAGATTCTGCCACCTAAGAAGGTTAAAGTTGTCAAGCTACCTAAAGATATGAAAGATGCTAACGAATTCTTGAAGGCTGGCAAAGCTCAGGAGTTCTACAACAACTATTGGTGGAAGGCTGAAGAGTATAGACCAGAGGACATTGTCAACTACTCTGATTTGTGGAGTCGTATTGAAGAGTTCAAGAAGTCTATGAAGTATATTCCAACACCTTGGCAAGGAATTAATGACAAGCTGTGTGGGTTTAGACCAGGTCAGTTAATTGTGTTTGCAGCTGGTACTGGTATGGGTAAGTCAGCCTTCCTCAAGACCTACATCGAACACATACTTCAAACAACTAACACAAAGGTTGGTGCCTTCTTTCTTGAAGAGATTGCAGAAGACACTGCAGTATCTATGATGTCTTTAGCGGCTGGTCTTAATCTTCGTAGACCTGAAGTCTGGGCTGCACAGAGTGAGAAAGACCTGAAGAGATGGTTTGAAGAGTCTGGTGCTGGTCGTAGACTTGAACTTTACGATGGCTTTGACTTCGATAACATAGACCTGTTAATGGATAAGATAAGGTATCTCAACAGAGCTCGTGACTGTGGTGTAATTATCCTTGACCACTTGACGATGGTTGTTGATGATGCAGACAATCCTACACAGGAGTTAAACAAACTTGTTGCAGACTTGAAGAAGATATCTGTTGAGCTTGGTATCATTATTGTTGCAGCTTGTCACCTACGTAAAGCACAGAATGCAGCTAAGCAAACTGAAGAAGGTGGTCGAGTTACACTAGATGATTTGAAGCAGTCGTCTTCAGTCAAGCAACTGGCTGATATAGTAATTGGTTTAGAGCGTAACGGTCAGGCAGAAGACCCAGTCGAGGCTAACACAACTAAGATGAGGGTGCTGAAAGACCGTGACTTTGGTTCGAAAGGATTGGCAGCTGCCGTTGTATATGATAAAGAAACTACTAGATTGGTTGAGAGGTCACTGGAGGACTTCGAAGACTAAGTCATTCATGGTGCGTGTACCTGAGGAGGCTGTATTAGATCCTTATCAATTTCTTGGTACAGTTTCTCAAGGCTATCACATACGCCTTACACCTTCTACACTTCCATCTATAGCACAAATTCAATATCTACAAGCGATGATACATAAGATAAAAACTGATGACAAACCTCTTATCGCTACAAACATTTGCAGATGGGATAATACTGTCAGAGATTTTGTAAGTATTAGAAGAATGAGAGCAGGTGATGTAGCTGATATACCGTCACCAATGACAGACATTGATGTAGGAGAACTGTGATGAGGAATGTGTTGGTAGCGTATGATACAAGAATGTTGAAGGGTAGCAAAGATAAGTTAGACTTCTTAGCAAAGCTGTTGAAGATTCACAACGTTCAGTACGACTGGCTAGAATCTAATGGCAGTCCTGAGAATGCTGATTACATGGCTCTTGTACAGTTCTCATGCTTTGCTGATAATTCAATAGTGACAAGGGTTGTTTCACTGTGTAAGAAATATACGTTAACAGATTGGTGGGGTCATAAAGGTCCTATACTACCTGCAACATTTGATAACTATGATATAGGAGGGTTGTAATGAAGAAGGTTGTCTGCGATATTGAAGCCAATGGTCTCACACCTGATAAGATATGGTGCTGTGTCTGTCAAGATATTGCTGACGATTCTATCATAGTCTTTAGAGATGGTGATGCTGATAAAGCTCGAGAGTTCTTTAAAGGTGTAGACAAAATTATTGGTCACAACTTCATCGGTTATGATGCTATCTGGTTGAATAAGCTGTGGAAGTGTGGTATTGGTATAGACAAAATTGTTGACACGTTGGTACTGTCTCGACTAGCTGATAGCTTTCGTGCTGGTCATAGCTTAAGAGATTGGGGAGAGAGACTTGGAGTTTATAAAGACCATCACGATGACTGGTCACAGTGGTCACAAGAGATGGAAGACTACTGTATACAGGATGTTAAAGTAACTCGTGCAGTTTATGAACAACTTAAGAAAGAACTTCGACATTGTACACGAGAGGCAATAGAGCTAGAGCATTGGTCACAGGCTATACTAGAACGTCAACGTATCAAAGGGTTCTTGTTAGACCACGACTTAGCTTTGTCTACTAAGGCAGAGATTGATAAGAAGTATTGTGATATCATTCAACAGTTGAAGACAGTGTTCCCACCTCGTAAGGTTATCACAGGTGAATGGATTGCTAAGAGAACTAAAACAGGTGAGTTGAATGCTGTGTCACAGAGGATTATCAACAGTGGTAACGTTGAACATGTTGATGGTGATGTATACAATCGTATCACATATAAAGAGTTCTGTATAGATTCTCCATCAGAGATTGTTGAGCGGTTAAAAGATTGGTGGAGTCCTACAGAAATGACACCAGGTGGCCAGCCAAAGGTTAGTGAAAGAAATCTTAACACACTGAGAGAAGATGCACCAGAATCTTTAAAGCTTATAAAGGATTGTAAAGTCTTAAAGAGTAGGTCAACACTGATACAGTCTTACTTCGATGCTTGTGGAGAGGATGGTAGAGTACACGGACAGGTGATATCTATTGGTGCAGGTACTCATAGAATGGCGCACAGGAATCCTAACACTGGTAACATTCCTTCTAAAGGTTTGTATGGTGAAGTGTGTAGACAGATGTTTACAGTTGGTGAAGGACGTAAGCTAGTTGGTTGTGATGCTGCTAACATTCAGCTACGTGTCTTAGCACACTACTTAAATGATAAAGAACTTATCCACCAGATTGTACACAAAGACATGCACTACTTCTTCTCACAAATCTATGGTCTCAATCCTAAAGACAAAGACTATGATGAAAGCAATCACGAGATGAAGGAGGCTAGAAAGAAAGGTAAGACTTGTACATTCGCTATCATCATGGGTGCAGGTGTTGCAAAGATTGGTAGCATCTTAGGCAGTTATGAGAGAGGTCAACAAGCTTTCGATGGACTGAAGAAGAACATCTCAGGTTGGAATAAGTTTCAGAAAGAGATTGCAATGAGAGCTGCTGTTGGTTATTTTACTGGCTTAGATGGTAGAAGGATTCCTTTGAAGTCTGCTCACTTTGGTATGTCATCATATCTGCAAGCTGGAGAAGCTATCATAATGAAGAAAGCTATGATAGAGTCTTATAAAGAAATCAAGAGTCTTGGCTTAGATGCTTTCCAAGTTGCAGTAGTTCATGATGAAATGCAGTATGATTGTGCAGAGGATTGTGCAGTGACTGTTGGAGAGATTTTAAAGAAGAATATCATAGCTGCTGGAGAACATTTCGGTCTTCGTTGTCCTTTAGGAGCTGATTACATGATTGGTAATAACTGGTTGGAGACTCACTAATGACTGATAACATTTTAATAGGGGTTGAAGACAGCCCTGACTACGGTATCACCGATATCGTATATGAAAGTAAACTTGAGAAGCTTGATGCAAGGTCTATTGTATACGTAATAGATATGCTCGAGAGATGTCTTAAGTATTGTGACAACTTGTTAACGGAGAAGGAACATGAAGACGATTAAAGAATTATGGGAGCTCAGTATAGTTGTTAAAGACTTATACAATTTCATATACAGGCATTGTCCAGAGTATCGAGAGTGGTTGGAGAAGAACTACAAGGAGTACATAGAATGAAAAAGTATTACATAAGACGTAGTGATTTTGTTGGTGTTGTCACAGGTAGAGAGAATACTCTCCATATTCTATGGCCATTTGTAATAAAAGTTGACTCTGTTATGTTTGAGGTTACTAACCATGATGCAGACCCTACTAGATCCTACTACTTCTTCCACACCTATAATGCTGATGAGCTTAAGAAGTGGATAGAAAAAGCATGTCAATGTCAAATACAATACCTTGATGATACTGAAATAGATATAGGAAATTTGTAAAAAGTTGTTGACAAGTTCTAATTATTATGTTAAACTTAATGTGTAAAACTTAAAAGAGGAGTGTTAAATATGTCTGATATGAAGACAATCACATTAAAAGGCGTCGAGTTGCGCTGGGCCTATCTTGCGGAGCCATCAACTCGTGGTGAGTTCGCGTCCAATAAGTACCAAGTTGATGTAGTTATGGATAAAGAACAAGCGAAGCTCGTCAAAGAACTGAAGAATGCTCGACAATCCCTCAAAGATTTAGGAGACGGAAAGTTCAGCATTACTTTGAAGTCTTCTCGCAAGCCCAAAGTCGTCAACGCTAAGAAGGTTGTAATGTCTGATGATGACGTGAAGTCTATTGGTAACGGCACTACTGCGATTGTTAAAGCCAATCAATATTCTGGTTTTAAAGGTGCCACCTTCTTAGGCCTCGGTGCAGTCATGGTTACAAACCTAGTACAGTACTCAGGTGCTGACGACTTTGCGGATATTGATGTAGATGCTGATGACTCTGCACCGTTTGACACGGACGATGACGAACTCATCTAAGACAGTTGAGACATTGGTAGAGGATATCTACCAACTTCTTCAAGGAAGTATCGAGATCGATGACAGCCTTGTTCAAGACCTAGCAAATGATATAGCTAACACAGTCAGAACAAGGCTTTCTTCATCTCCAGAGAAACGTAATCATCTGTCCCTATCATCAGTAGGGAAGCCGTTAAGGAAGTTGTGGTATGACTTAAACGACCCCGAAGAAGACGTCCCAGCTCCACCATATAGTCGTTTAAAGTTTCTGTATGGTGATATTATTGAGGACATATTATTATTGCTAGCAAATGTTAGTGGGCATGACGT
>Ga0310786_10003320_pt1 | contig 23484 bp, 27 predicted proteins | sample AusTroGonzalo_MG_FD_203881 | JGI IMG/M metagenome (GOLD analysis project Ga0310786, IMG submission 203881) | Bovine rumen microbial communities from tropical cattle in Woodstock, Queensland, Australia - Gonzalo_03 (v2) (version 2) | ecosystem: Host-associated > Mammals > Digestive system >...
ATGCTGGGTTACTAGCAACTGCACTTGTTATACTAGCAATAAATCTTTTTGCTCTTTCAGGGTCTCCTAAAGTATTGTTAATTAATTTTTTCATAGCGTCACTTTGTATAGTAACACTAAACTTTGGTTTTGAACTTACAATTTCATTACTCATTTGTAATTTCCTCTTTTCTTTCTACTGATTTGGCTACTTTTTCAACTAGTTTAAAAATATCTTTATAACTTTTAATATTTTTATCGTTTTGTAGTATAGCCTCACATAAATTATGTATTATTGCTAAATGTTCCATAGTATTACTATGCTCACTTTCATAGTTCCAAGTAAAATTATCGGTTTCATTATCATATTTTGTTTTTATTTTTATCATTCAAATATCACTCCTAACTCTTTCATAAAGTTTTTAATTTTAATTAAGTTTTCTTTAGTTGTTTTAACAGTAAAAGTACATTCTAGTTCTTCCTCTTCTTCTATTTCAACAGGTGCTATAATTTCTTCTACTTGTTCAACTATTTTTTGTTCTTCTTGTTGCTTTTCTTCTACAACTTGTTTTTGTTTTTCAAGTTCTTCTATTCTTTTATGTCTTTCAACTACAGTTAATTTTGCTCTAGCGTAGTCAAAACCATTTATTGAATATTCAGTTTCTATTTCACTACCTAGTTCTTCAACTCTTATAAGAGCCAAGTCAGTATCTATTTTTTCACAAAACTTTACTATTTGGTCTTTAAGAGATTTCTCACTAGCAGATAATGTAATATTAAGTCCAATATCACTAAAAGTCACATAAGCAGGAATATTGTATTTTTTAAAATACTCTATTGAAAAACCTATCAAATCTTCTCTTTTAGATTTTAACTGTTCACTCTCAATAGCCTCTACACGCATTTTAAGGGTGCTATCAGCGTCGTTTAGTTTATTCTTGACTAAATTATCATAAACTTCTAAGAACGCTTCATAAGGCTTTAAAATAGCCTCTTTGACTTCCATACGTTTTTTATCTAAAGTTTTGTTAATATTATTTAATCTTGCTCTAGCCTTTTTAACTTCACTTTTACTTTCTTCTGTGCAGTCTAAACTTAAGGCATATTCAATTTCTTTATCTATCTCGTCACTAATAAGTTGTAGTTGCTCTTTTATTTCAGGGAGTTGTTTAACAACTATTAGTTCATTTAGTTCTTTATCTTCCATAGCCGTCCTCCATACAATATACACATATTTGGTCTTGCATAGCAAGTTCACTTGTACCCATTTCTTCTAGTGGGTACATTTCTCTACAGTTTTGACAAACAAAACAGTCTTCAAACTCAGTTTCTTCTTTTTCTTCTAATTTGTTTATTTCTTCTATTATACCGTCAATAACTTCATTATAGTTATCTTCCTTAATTCTTTCTTTTTTTAGCCTTTCATATTCAGTCCATATATTCCCAGCCATATTTTATGATTTCTCCTTTCTCATTCAACAACCTCTTAGTTTCTATTTCAAAGTATAAACCACATAGCACGTCTTGAACACCACGACCTCTGTTTTTACATATCTCTATTACGTTGCTGTATTCATAAATTGGGTGGTTGTCTTTAAACTTAAAGGTTTCCTTTGAAAGTCTTTTAAAGTCTTCGTTAACCCTGTGCATTATAAATACATTATCGGCAATATTAGTTAAGTCGGCACTACCTGATATATCAACCTTTCTTAAAAATGCAGTTGACTTTCTTGGGTGACATACAAAGTGAATATGTATATCAAACTCTTTTGCCATATTAGATAGTTCAGTAATTAGTTTGGTTTGCATATCAAACTTTTGGTCTCCGTACTTGGCTAAGTTCATACTCATTAAGTTGTCTAATATAACAACTTTAACTCCGTTCTTTTTAATACAGTTTTTAACACTCTCAATAATTTCTTTAGCGTCATTACCAAAACTATTGTCATAGATAAATAAATTACCATTAAGCCATCTAACAATTCTATCTTTGTAAAAATTATTTACATACCAATAGTCTTTTTCGTCATTATGAGATAAACCTTTCTTACCTGAGGCACTAAGTAGTAACCAGTTCATAAGGTTCTTGTCAGTAAGTTCTCCACTAAATATTCCAACCTTATAGCCTTGATTTATACTTTGTAAAGCAACTTGGTTTAAATAAGTACTTTTTGCAGAAGCATTAGAGCCACTCCACACACTTAGTTCTCCAAGAGCAAAGCCTTTAGTATATTTATCTAGCATATTACAACCTGACTTAATATAAGTTTTCTCTTCAAAAGTTAAGTCTATATCTTGAATACCTTTCATTCTATTATCATTAGTTGAGGTAATAGTGATTTGGCTTATAATTTCTATTTTCTTTTGAAACTCGTCATAGTTAAGTTCTTTATTTTGTAGTTTCAAGTTTAAATTATTTATAACGTCTTCTTTATAATGCTTAAGTATCATTTCTTGACTTAACTTAAATTGTTTCTCCCAAGCGTTTGTATAATACATATCATTTTCAATTATGTCTATGTATTCGTCAATAGGGAAGTTTTTGTCATAATCACACATACATATAACATTTACAACTTGATTTTCTTTATATGACCTAATCATAGCCTCTAAAATCTTTTGTGTTAATTCATTAGAGAAATACTTAGGCTTTATTTGTAAGTTATCTATTAACTCGTTTTTATGAAATAATAACGCAATTAATTCTCTTTCAATTTCTGTTCTTTGTGTATTTTCGTCATGCATTTTAACACCTACCCTATATGTATTCCCCCTATATCGTCAATCCAAGTTTTACTTTCTTCTTGAGTATTATCTACTTTGGTATCTCTTTCCCATACACCAATTATTTTTTGTTTCCAGTTTTTAATAGGTTGACCTTTACTATCTTTCCAGTCATTAGATGAATAATAGTCAAATATCTTTTGAGGGTCAACACCATTATGTCTTTGAATACAATATGCAGTTATCTCTTCTAATGTTGGTGGTATGAATTTGCTTTTCTTTGTAGATAATAATTTATTATTATCTATTTCTTTATTAAGTATTTTATTATTAAGTATTTTATATGTATACTGGTTTTCCGTATACGGTTTTTCGGTATTCGGTAAAATGGTATACGGTGTTTCATAAATATCATACTCATAGGAATACTTACCATCTACCCTATTTTGAGTTATTTTTAAGTACCCTTGTTCCTTTAATTCTTTCATTACGCTTTCAAGTACTGCTTTACCCTCTCTTATAAGACCTAATAAGCCGTTTTTAGAATAATTCCAGTCCTCTGGTAGACTAAATAATATACTTAGTAACCCTTTTGCTTTTAATGAAAGATTAGGGTCTTGTAAATGATAATTGCTCATAACAGTAAAATCTTTCGTTTTATTTATTCTAAAGACCATATTTAGTTCTCCTTTTTAATTGGTATCATAATAATTTTGTCGGCATAGATTTCCATATAGTAGTCTCTACCTAAAGACTTTACGACATTATCTGGAATGACTAAACGGTTATTAGTATCAACGTGTTTCATTATTCTCAAAATTATATCTTCTTTACTCATTTTCACACCTCCATTCTCTCTTATGTAATTCCATTTTACAACCTCACACTTTCTTTGTCAACACAAAAAAACACCCACAAATGGGTGTTTTATATATGTTAAGGTGTTCAACCAAAACCCTAATTTTATTTTACTTTAACATTGTCTCCGTTGTCAAGTTTCATTTCAAATTCTGTATCTTTTGCGAACTTAATACATAGTGTTTCTTCTTTGTTCATTTTAATTTTATAATAGTTGTCTTCTTCTATTTTAAACTCACATTTAGACCAAGTTAATGCGTGTATTAGTTCTGCTATTTGTTTTTCTTGCAACATAACTTTATTATTAAGTTCTTCAATAGTTGCATTTAATTCAGCAATTATTTCATCATCACTTGGAGATGGAATTGGAGTTGGTTCAGGCTCAGGTTCAGGTGTTGGCTCTGGGTCAACGTCTGGGTATTTTAAACTAAGAAAGTCTTTAGCCATATAACCATATTTTTTGTCTCCATTTACTTGAACATAGTAGTATTGATAACCATATTTTTGATAGCCAAGTCCTTGATAAATAACGTCAGTTCCTTGTCCGTATGCTTCTATATGGTCTCCATTTTCATCTAATAGCCATATACCATCAGGGTCGTTTACAACAAACCAAGTTCCTACTTCTGGCAAATCTCCACTTAATCTTTTGTTAACTTCTTGTGCAATATAAGGAAATTTGCTTTGTAAATACCCACCTGGGCAAGTCGTAGCCATAAACATATTGTGTCTTGTAAGACTACCATTAGGTGTTTCATCATATACTAGACTAAAGCCATATCTTTGGCATATATCTACGCACAAATCTATACATTTTTCTATAGCAATATCGCTTACGTGCCAATTAGTTTCTGCTCCACCATCATTTGCAAGTTCAATGTTTATTGCCTGTTTATCATTTGTATAATTAGCAGTACTCCAAGCACGATTTTCTTCATATACGTAACAACCTATTCTACCGTCACTACCTATGCCATAGTTAGCACTTGCTTCTCTTGTTTGAAACACGCTTCCACAAGTTTCTATTGATAAATTTCCAGCCATATGGTGTATAGTTATTTTACATATTTTAGCACCTCCACGGCTATCATAATGGTCTGTTAATATTACTTTATCAGTTAGTTTACTATACATTATTCTTCCTCCTTGCGAATTAACTCGATAGCATTATTTTTCTTTTCCTCTTGCATAGCACTATAAGGTTTAAATATTTTATCTTCTAATGCAGTATATATTGCCTCAGCACCTAGCCAAGTCGTAAAACCAGCCCATAATGAATAAATTATAGTTAAATCACTAAAGCATAGTGCAAATGCAGTTCCTAAAAGCATAGATACTACTAAACTAACCCACACTAGAGTTTTACTCTTTTTAAAACTAACCCCACTTTTTATTTGTTGCATAGCAGTAGTGGTAAAAATACTACCTGCTACTGCTACTGCTCCTACTTGTTTTAATAATTCTACATTCATAAATTATTCCTCCTTACTACTTTGTAAAATCGCCATTATTATTATTCCTGCTAAGCCTCCAATAACGAAGCCAAATATAAATGAAATCATAACTCCTCCTAATATTTGTAACCAACTACTTTAGTCATTACATATAAACTACTAATTTGGACGGTTGTTCCGTAAGCAAACAAACAATATAATCTACCGTTTGTTAAACTTGCTTCAAATAAAGCCCTAAAATCTTGCCCTATGCTTGGGGAAGAAACGTCAAAGTGGTCACTACAATAAGGTATTGTTACACCACACCTACAATATTTATAAGTAGTTTGTGTAATAGGTCTTGTCAAATCAAGCCATATAATATTTCCAGTACCACCTTGGTTACTTCCGTCTCCTGCATATGCTGTAAATGTTATTTGTAATCTCTTATATTGAGTTATATTATCAATGGTAATGTAATTTTTACTTTGTATTCCTGTTGTATTGTCATAAACTGTTACAGGCGTTAAAGTATCAATTAAATCTTTTAATAATCTACCTTGATAAGCCGATAACGCCCTACCGTCGGCATAATTGCTATCAGTCAAGCCATTTATTACTCTACAATGTCCATAGTTACTTGTTGTACCAAGCCCATAAGTTGAACTTGAACTTGCGTGACTTTTAGGTGGAACGTCAGTAGACATTTCTGTACCATTCAAATATAACTTTCCAAAGACTTGAACACCATCATCTTTAGAAGTGTCTGGTAGACCACATAGTCCCATTTTATAACCAGTGCTTGATTTATAATAGCCATCTAATACTTTACCATCAGTAACCTGCCCAGCATAAGTTTCACTAGAATTAAACATATAAGTAGTACTTCTACCATCTTTAATATAAAATTCAATGTCGTATTTAGTTCCTAGAGTGAAACCTGTTGAAGAAGTATTCGCATATAAAGGCATACCACTAACAGTGAAATTATCAAGTGTTCCAGATTTATGATTATTTAATTCACTAACTTTATTTGAACTCCAAGAAGTCCAAGAACCACCACTTGCTTTTACTCTATAATAGAAGCCTGTTATAGCATTTGCACCATTACCAAAGTTATTATTCCAAATACTTCCTTTAAAGCCAATAGTTACTGCTGTTCCAACTCCACCTTGTCTTTCAATTACTATATTATTTAATACTGGAACAAAGTAATCTGTTATTAATGTAATATTTTTGGTAACTGTTGCAGAACTAAAACCTCTACTATCATAAGCATTTACGTTGAAAGAAGATATATTTAGTCCATTATATGTATAAGTAGCACCACTACCAGTCGTTGTCATTGTATATGAGCCATTTAATACATATCTTGATAAAGTAGCATTATATTTAGGTGTTACGCTACCAGTAAATGTTACTAATGCGTTTGAATACCCACTTATAAACTTATTCCCACCAGTTAAATTGCTAACTGTTGAATTTTGTTCTGTAACTGTAATGCTACCACTTATACTAGGTTTAGTATCACTTGTTTCTGCCAAATACCACCAAATAGGTGTAGTATCTCCTCCAGCGACCAATGTACCATTGTCGTAAGACTGTATAGCCACTGTTCCACCTAATGAAATACTACTGCTCGTTAATGTATTAAACATTGTATTTATTTCACTAGTAGTGAAAGTTACATATTTATCACTGTCTATAGTTTTAGTTATTGTAGTACTATTAGATAATGTAATAACAATTTTATCTGTGTAGGTACTTACATATTTAGAATATGTAACGTATACTTTGTTATTGTTTGAATTTGGTAACAGTGAATATATTTGTAGTGCATTATTAAACCTACTGGCTCTAGGTATTACTGTTAATGTCATAGTATCACTAATAGTACCAGTATTCATACTTACGTCACTATCAAAATATACATAAACTGCCATAGTTTTAGTTCCATCAGCATTATGTTCTACATTGTCCCAAGAACCTGACACTAGAGTTTGAGGACTTGTATAATTTCTAAAGTCAAAGTTAACTCTACCATTAAATTTAATTTCTCCATTTAGTTTTACTTGTGCTGTACTTGTAATCAAGTTGTATGATGGAATGCTTGGCGTATTTATATAATATAATTCTAATCTCCAACTACCAGCACTCTTATTTGTTGAACTATCATAAGTTGTTTCTATTACTGTAAGTTTTAAGTGATAATTACTATTACCACTCATAGGAATATCAAATTCTTTTTTATTATTTACATTTGCCATATTTGCCTCCTATTCAATGTACCTTATATACATACCATTAGATAATTTTCTAGTGATTAGTCCGTCTTGATTTGTCTCTTTAAATTTACCTACCTTTGAGTATGTATGAAAGGCAGTTAGTTGAAACTGTATCTCATTGTTATAATAGCCTGTTATTTCATCTTCATCTAAATGAAGTGTATAATCTGCTTTTTTAACTTCTACACCTCTATCATCAACTTTGAAATTTGAACCATAAACTTCATTATAATTAGTAGTCCATTCAGTTGCACTATTACCATATTCAAGTTTAATATCTCCTATTAAAAGACTTCCGTTTGGAACTGTTTCTCCACTATTAAGATGAGCATAAACTTCAAATCTAATATAGTTCATATCAAAGTTAGTAGATGGACTTGCTACATAACCAGACCACAAATCTGTTCCATCTGTAAATAACCCTGATGGAGCATAACAAGTATCATTATCTACGAAAATCTTATCATTAACTTGTACCCATTGGTCTCCTTGCTTATATTTTAATGTATATGGAGTTCCATAAGTTGTTTCAAGCCAATAGCCACTTTCGGGTTCAGTGCTTCCCATATAACCAGTAACTTTAGAACTGTTAGAAAATATAGGGAAAGTGAACTTTAATTTCTTCAAATCATTTTGTTCACTAGTTTCAAACCAAGTTGTTATTCTATTTTCTGGCACTATACTTTCATAATCTCCTACCATTTGATGAACGTGTATACTTATACTACCATTCACTAAGTGGTTTTCATATTTGCAACTTAATGTCAAAAGCCCTTGTGTTCTATCAATTAGACAGTTGTCACTATCAGTTCCTCCTGTATAAGTTGTAGTTTGTCCATCACTAAATGGCTCAGTTGGAGTAATGTTTATTGCTCTTTGAGAAATAAAATTATTCATTGTAAAAGCAGACTTAATAATTTCTACCCCGTAATTTCTTCTTTCTGCTTCCAAATCTTTTCTCATTAGTGTAGTCGCTACCCAGTTGTTATTTACGTTTTCATAAATTACACCTGAAATATAACTACCACTAGACTTAGTACAATACCAGTAAGTCATACCTTGTGGAACTTTACTAGGGTCATCAGCCTCATAATAATAAACACCTTTTGAACCCCAATGAGATAAATCATAAAATGCAGTACCCATTAAGATATTATCTCCACGCTTTTGAGTTTGAAGTTCAAGCCCCTCTACAGTAAGTGATAAATTGGCTAAGTCTCCTCTAATATTTTCAACCTTACCAGTAGTTCCATACATATCAAGTCTTAATTCATTTGTATCTCCTACAAGTCCACCTGTACCATCTTCTCCGTGTACTTCTCCTGCAAGTAAGTTTATTGTACCCTCTACTTCATCTATTTCACTTCTAACATATCTTTTAAATACTTCATCACTTCTTTTTAAGGACATATTTTCAGTTCTTTGTTCTTCTCCTATTTGTGTATCATAAGTATTTATGATTACGCCGTTATATGTCATTGTATAAGTCGCTAATGAAGTTGCAATAGTAGGTTCTTCTTCATCATAATCATCATATATTTCAATTAAGTCATAAGGGTCTATTGCTGGGTTTCCTAAGATTTTCCCAGTATTAAGACTATCTATTGTAAAAGTTGAAACAATATCGTAAATACTTTCTATTTGTGACTGAGACTTTATATAAGGGTTTGAAACATTTATAAATAGTATATCTCCTGTATATAAAGTACCCTCTGGTGGGTATTCAAATTTTCTTACACCATCTTCATAAACTACTCTTCCTATTTGGAATGGTTTACCTAAAGTATATTTTTCAACTATGCTTAAAGGTATTCTAGTAGTAGTTAGGTCATTCAAGTAAACAAATATTAAATTACCACTTCTATCTATTGTTGGTATAGCACCTGCCTGTTCGGCTAAGTAACTAATATAAACTCTGCCAGTTATCGTACTGTCCCAAGTAGCAACTATTTCACTACTTCCCAAGAAAGAAGATATGTTAGTAGTTACACCTGCTTGAGTACATATATCTTGCAAAACTTCAAGACGTGTAGCACCATCACTTCCACCTGCTTGTTTCTCTTCAATTAAATCTTTTCCATTGTAGTTAAAATCAAACTTTATTGCATTATCGTATAGTTTAATAGTAGTTTTATCTTTATCTGTTGTAGGTTTATCACTAATATTGAATACCCCAATAGGGACATACTCATAATTATTATTTACGAGTGTCCCTAATGAGATTTCTATAGGTTCTACTATGTCTTCTATATCTACTTTATGCAATATCAACTCTGCTTCTTTAGATATAAAGTTGTCTAAAGTGAATGACTTGCTACCATTAGGTATTATTCTAGGTTTAACAGTTAACTTTTCACAAACTCTATCTGCTTCAACTCCAATTATTGTTTCTATGTTAGTACCATTAAATAATATCTTTAATCTATGTTTAGCGTCTCCACTATATATAACTTCTTTATACCCATCACTTATTGCATACATAGTTCCTCCTATTCTTCTACAAAGCCAAAATTAACATTTTGATATATACTATTGTCCATATTTGTATTATCAACAAAGTATCTATGATATTTGACTGTAGCATTTCTATACATTTTTTTACTTGTAAAGCCCCACGCAGGTTCATAAAAGAATAAGCAGTCAAGCCATACATTAGTTGTTCTATCAAATAAATTGTGTAGTTCACTACCCATCATTGTAGATACGTTAAATTCAAGTGTAGCAACGTCGTGTCTAACCCTATTTCTAACAGTGTAACCAGCAGTATTTGTGTAAGCGTCTAAATCTACGTCGTTAGCACTTTCGTCGTGTTCTGGTAGTGTATTTACACCATCTATTATGTATGGAAATCTTTGGTAAGGGTTTGCACTACCCCAAGGTCTAATATAAAGCATATCATTAAGAGGTGTTTCATATATTGTACCTGTTATTGCATTTCCTACAGTATAGTCAGTACCCTCAACGAGTGGGGTGTAGGTGTTCCCACTCTTTGAGTAATACTTTGTATCTTTTTGATAAGTTGTTGTTGTTGCTAATAAATACATAATCTAACCTCCTATCACGTATGGCTTACCATTGGCTTTTGCCATATCTTCCATTCTATTTATAGTATATTCTGCAACTTTTTCATCTCCAACTTGAACTATTATTGTTGGACTAAATGAAGTTTGCTTTCCAGAATAATCTCCGTTTTTCATATCTGTATATTCTTTATTTTCTTGTGCTGTTAATACTCTTTCTCCATAATCTAGGTATGCTGGGAAGTAATCATTTGGTACAAAATCTATACCAGCCTTTAATCTAGGTATGCTTACTAAAGGTATTTGTGGTGCAGAACCTTTTAATGTTATATCAAGGTCTATTCCAAAGAACCCTGCTATTCCCTCTACTGCACCTAAGACTGTATTTACTAACGATTTAATGCCATTATATATTGCTTTAATCATCATATTAATTAAAGTAATAACTCCGTTTACCATACCCTCAAATATAGATATAATAATATTAATTACGCCTTTAAATACGTCTGCAAGTCCTCTCCAAACTTCTCCCCATTCTCCAGCAAAAACACCTTTTAAAAATCTAATTATTCCTTTGAGTATGTCTAATAGCCCATTTATAATGCCACCAACAAATTTAAAGACTGTACCAACTATATCTCCAATAAAACTAAATATTGTTTCAAATACTGGACCTAGTACGTCTATTAAATAACCAACTAAAGGTGCTAATACTTTATTCCACAATACTAATATTAATTCTATTAGTTCTCCTATGACTTCTCCTACTTTATGAAACATAGGTTGTAATGTGTTTTCCCATACGTCTTTCATTATTTCTATAATCTTTTCTGCTACTGGCTTAATAAATTGTACCCATAATTTTTCTATTATGTCGCCTATTTTTTCTATTGCACTTCTTACTTGCTCAAATATAGGTTGTCCGTATGTGTTCCAAAGGTCATTAATTGTATCAAAGATACCTTTTATAACCTCTATTAATAGTTCTAATACTGGTAAGATAACGTCCACAAATACAGGGTATAATACTTCCATTAGTACTTGTACTAATGTCTGTATTGTTTCAAATATTTCTCCACCTAAAGGAATTAATGTATCTGTAAAGTAAGTAGAAAGAGTGCCACCAAGTTCTTGCAATATTTCCCATACTGGTTCTATTGCAGTTTTAATGCCCTCCCACATTTCGTTAACTGAGTTAGCAAATTCTTCGTTGTTCTTATATAAGTCATAGATAGCGTAACTTACTAGAGCAATAGCACCTGCTACTGCTAATATAGTAGCCATAGTACTTCCTCCAAATACACCTGCTAGTCCAGAAAACATTTTTGTTATTCCAGAGAACTCTCCAAACTTCTTTAATGCACCTAATATAGTCATAACTCCTACAAATATAGAACCACCTACTGCTAATGCACCTAGTACTGTTCCACTTGTAATTTTTGAAAAAGTGAAACCTAAATGGTTGCCCTGTTCATCAGTTAATTCTGTAAAGCCAAGCCATTCCATTATTGTATCTCTTATTTCGACGGCTCTCATCTTAACGTCTGTAAGTTTATTCATATAATCAGTGTATGCTTTATTGTATGCGTCTAATATATCTGTACTTATTCCTCCAGCACCTACACTACCTGAACTATCACTTGGTGTATTGATAACATTTAATTTATCAAAGCCTCTTAAACCTTGTTTTAATTTTTTAGCACTTTCACTAGCACCGTCTAGTCCCTCTTCTAAGTCTAATACGCTGTCAGCAACTCCAGCGAAATAATCAAAGTCATCTACTTTATAACCAAGTAATCTTGCCACCATATTAATAATTTCTGTAAGAACCATTAATATAGCATTTAAGTATGGCAATATTTTTGATATTAAAGGTAAGAATGCATTACCTACTGCACGAGTTAATCTCTCCCATTGTTCACTAAGTATTCTAGTTTGGTTGGCTGGACTTTCAAGTGTTCTTCCCCAGTCATTTGTTGCCTGTGTTAACTGCTTAGTTAATGAAACTATTATGATTAATCTTTTCTCTGCAAAACTTAGGTTACTGATTTGTCTATCTATTCCTAGTTCATTTAATGTTTTTTGTAGAGTATTCATAGTAATATCTGCACCAGTTACACTACGGACTGGTCTTGTTTGACCTGCTAATGCACTTTGTAAGATTTGACTTGCTCTATCTACGTCAACATTAAATAATGAAGATATATCTATTGACATTTGTGTCATTAAATATGAAAGTTTGTCTGCCTCTTGATTTGCAAGTCCCATAGCATTTGCTAATTGTCTAAATATACCAAGAGTTCTAGTAGCCCAACTTTCATCAAGACCATACATTTCAGCCATTTTATTAACAAACTTATCTGCTTCCTCAGTTGCACCATTAAACGCAACTTTATATAAGTTTATATTTTCAAGATAAGAACTACTCTTATCTGTTAATTTACCTATAGCACTACTTAATCTTTGTATTGCTCTAACGAAAGCCATAATTTTTGCTATATCAAATGCTGTTGATAAAGTTTTCTTTGTTTTTTCGGTAGTATCTTTTACTTCCTTTTCTTTACCTATTAGTCTATCTAATTGCTTTATTATTTTATCAAGTTTGCCATCTACGTCTTGAAAGCCACCTATATTAACGTCTTGAGGCATTTTTGACATAGTTTTTTGTATTTGTTGTAATGTCTTATTATACTTCTCAAGTTTAGTTTGACCTGTGACATAGTTTTTAAACTTCAAACTAATATCTGTTTCGTTATTCATTATTCTCCTTTCCTTTGCTTATTCTTTAAGTTTTCTAAATATCTTTGTTTTAATGTTCCATAATAAGCAAAACTTTTTTGATATTCTTCATACTTCCTTTTCTTTATAGTTTCGTTTTCGTGTTTCTCTTTTTTCTTGCTTGAAATCATATAAGGTTCTTTAGGGTATTTATCAAGTGGTCTGCTAGTTTTATTGCCTAACATTCTTGATATTCCCTGTAGTAACTTATCTGTTAGTTTATTATTTCCGTCATTTATGTATAAGCCCTGTAGCCAACAGCCGTAATCAAGTTCTTCCATCTCACGTTTCTTTTTATTTAAAAAAGAAGTACGATATGAAACGAATAATTGTGGGTCATCTTTCCAAAACTCTTCGCTTGTCATACCGTACTCTATGGCTTGTGGAAAAAGATAATTACAAAAATATTCATAATAAGAATTATATTTGGCTAATATATCTTCTTCTTGTTCTTCTACTTTTTGTTGGCTTGGGCTTTCAAGTTTTTTCTTTCGTCGTTGTATTCTTGTCTCATAGCCACACATTCTTCAAGATATTGCCCTAACTTTGTAGCAATAAATTCTGCTTTAGTCTCATCTTCTAAATAAGGTTCTATCAAATCTTTAACTTGTGAAATAGTTAATTTATGATTTGGGTATAACCAAATGAAGAAAGAACGAACAACTATTTTCTTAAGTGTTTCTTCTTTTAGTTTAACTTCCTCTTCTAATGTTTCTTCGCTTATGCTGTCTTCAAGAGGGTTATAATTATCGTCTATATCATCCACATAATCATATAAACTCTTACTTATAATCTCCATTGAGTTTTTTACATTACAGATTTTGTCTATTTGTAAGAAACTGTCTCTATTTAACTCCAAAGTATACTCTTTTCCATTTAATTCTATTATTTCATTTTTTTTCATTATCTTTATCTCCTATTTTTTTCCATTTTTTACTACTTTACAATTACAAATACGCTTCTTTCAAATGAAGCATAACCTGATTTTTCAACTTTTATTGTTACTATAGTTGAACCAGTACTTACACCTGTAATAGTTACAGTACCAGTTGATAGGTTATAACTTGCACTTGCAATAGTTCCTGTTTCACTTGAAACAGTTATATTAGCGTCTGCTGGGTTAGTTACTACGTTGATAACAGCAGTTTTGTCGTCTCCAGTAGTTGCTACTTCTACTACTTCACTAATTGAGTTAGTGATTATAGCAGTATCTTCTACTAAATCATAGCAGTTTTCTACATATTCATCAGCAGTTGTAGGTGTAATTGTAATTTCGCCTTGTTCAAGACTTCCTACGTCTGTGTTATTAGCCTTGTAAGTTACAGTTCCACTATATTTGAAACCTGTAAAGTCTGGTAATAATCTTAAGAACTCGTGGCTTTGACCTTTGATACTTTCAAGTATTTTGATATTATCTCTATGTAAGAAGAAAGGTAAAGTCTTTTGTGGGTTTTCTTGTCTACCCTCAACACTTGTTGACTGTCTATTACCTATTGCAGTCTTATCAAGTTGTGCTGGTGTTGACCCGTTTTCTCCTGTTCCCTCTACTGGTAAAAGTAAAGAATATTTACCATTGGCTTTTTTCATAAATAACCCTGAGCCTCTGTGTTCACTTAAGGCTCTGTCTTCAATACTATTAAAGTCCATTATTTCATTCTCCTTTTCTATTGTCTTATTATATTTCCTCTAACATTACCTATTAAACATTGATACCTAAGTGTCTGCCTAAATATGCTGGTGTCAGCATTAGGGGTAGGCTGATTTAGAGTTTTTTTCATTCTCAATTTTTCCCCAAAAAACTGAATAGTTAATTTGACTAACTCGTCTACAATTACTTGTGACGCTATTTTAACATTAGCACCCTCAGTTTTATCTTTAGCATAAATATTTATTGTGTAATAATATGCTTCGTATTGTTCTATCATATCGTTAGTACAATGGTCTGTTGCCATATTATTACTTAATGTGCAAGATATAATTGGGAAATATGTAGAAGTATTAGTGTAATATTTAACAACCCTAGGTTTATAATCACTGCGTTGTTCTATAAACTTTTTATATTCTAAATATATTTTGTCTAAATTATCGTACATATTTATTCTCCTTTCATATCAAAATATGCCCATACCCAATAAGGTAATCTTTGTTGAACCTTTGTAGCAGTCCAGCGATATATTTCATAGCCCTCATAACCTGAATAAGGCTGATTTGTAGGCAAACCATAATAATTTGCCACTTCTCTTGGTAAATACCAACCAGAATTATAATTATTAACATTATATTCCCAAGGCATATACTTTGTTTCATCATATTGAGTGTTCATACCAACTATTCCAACCCCATATTCAAAGGCTAGTGCTATGCTAAACATTCCATCTGGGTAATTTTCTGGAACATTTTGAACACCAACACAATTTGCAGGTACTTTTGCATTGTTATATAATATAAAACCTCTTCCATCAGTACTTTCGGCAATAAAATTGCTGTTCCAATACAAACTAATAAACTCACTATTTGTGTCATCTCCAGTAAGTCTTTCATTCATAGTTTCAACTAAAGTGCTATATACTTTTTCTTGAATATATTTTTGTAACTTTTTATCTTTGAGCATTTTAGCATATCTATCAATGTATTTGATTTGTTCATTAAGTTTACTTATGCTATCAATATCAACTGAAACGCTTACGCTCATTCTTTACGCTATCTTCTTTCAATGTAGCAAACTTGTTAGCCTTAACTTTGTTATTGTCTACAAGTTCAAATCTTCCAGTTCCAATATAGTCACTTGCTAAAGATTTCTTAACTTCTTTAATAACACCAGTTTTTATGTCTTTTATTTTAACCATTTCCATAATTAGTCCTCCTTTATAATTTCTTCAAATAATATCATTATCTTAGTATTCTGTTCTTTAACGGCTCTAACTTTATAATTTGCATTATCTCCATATACAAGTTCTCTATCTGGAGTAGCACCATATAAATATGCTAAGTCAAATGTTTTTATAGTTCCTCTTTCATAGTTGTCTATGAAGCACCTAACTATATTACTATTTGTTTCTCCATAAGTTCTTATATATGCTTCTAAGTCATTACCAACTAAAGGCTGATACATTCTCATACCAAAGAATACTGGTTTATCATACTTAACAATTTCGTTGTTATAGTCGTCATATTCAACGCTTTTCTTTTTAGCAATATACATTGGCTTATTAGCGTTGCTTATAGTATCAAAAGGGGCATTAAACATTAGTATCTGCCTCACTTTCGTCAGTTTCCTCTTCTACAGAGATGAACCCAACAAGTGGTTCTATCTCTCCACGAAGTTCGTAAGATATATAGCCACTGTCTCTAGTCCAAGATAAGCCGTTCTCTGCATAAGATTTGATACCTACTGTTCCAATGCCCTTATAGATTTCTTCGGCACAACGAAGTTGCCAGTTATAATATTTTTTAGGTAAGTCAATATTTGAATAGTCTTGATATGGAAATCTTAAAGACAATGCTAGATATTTGCTATCTTCAAGTAGCCTGTCTAAAGCGTCTTTATAAACTTGGAAGTTTCCAAAAACAAGTTCTTTATAAGGTATTCTTTTAGTTAATAATTCAAATTGTGCATTGTCCATAAGTTATTCTCCTTTCTAATTAACCTCTTGAAATTATACGAGCAACAGGAATTAGTTTGTCATCAACGAATACTTTGCCCATTCCAACTCCACCGTTGTTAACAAGTTCCCAGTTAGAACCGTTTTCAAAGTCGCTGTTTTCTGGAGATACTTTGCTAGTTGATTTGTAAGAAATTAGTGTAGGAACTATCATTTCTCTTACTCTTGTAATTAGGTCAGTATGTCCACCTTTTTCCTTAGCGTTTCTTTCAAGTTCGCTTGGTACTAATACTCCAAGGTCTTCATATTCAAAGAAACCATTTTTGAAGATATAAGAAGTGTATTCTTCATAGTCTCCTAAACTTCCTGCAACTGTAGTAACAGGCATATCGTCATCTACGATAACTAATCTACCATTGAATGTTCCTATAGTTAAGTCTCTTTGAATACCTTGAGCGTCTGTATACTTTAAGAACTCAATTAGGTTAAGACCCTCTAAGTTAGTTGATACAGCACTATGAGTATACATAGTTTCTAATTTTGCTTTTTTGTCTCCTAAAGCCTTTTGACTTGCTCTATTTAATGTATCAGCAGTTAAATATGGGTTTTGATTTTCAGTAATGTCGTAAGTGTGTTTTTGAACGAATTGTCCGTTAACTCCACCTGACATTGAGAAGATACCTTTTAATATTGAAAGTACAACTCCTTGTCTTTGTTCATCCCAGTAATCTTTAACTTCTTGGGCTTCTGCCATAAAGTTTTCTCCTGTGATTTCAGTAGTGAAATCATATTCTCCCCAAGCCTTTGCTCTACCATAACAGATTTTAGTTTGATAGAATGTATCTCTTTCACTTGAAGTAATATCTGTATTACCGTCATAGTTTACAGGGTTACCTCCTAATCTACCTTTAATAGGTTCAGTTACGAAATAACCACCTGCTTGTTCGCTCATTTTACTTTTGTATTTATTAACAGTAGTGAATAGAGCGTTTTTAATTAAACTGTTTTCTTTAGTGCTAGGTAATGTTTTCATATATTTTTCAAAAACATTTGCATTAAAGACTTTTCCTCTAAATTTGTCCATTATTTTTCTCTCCTTTTTCTATTATAAATTTTCAAATTCTTGTGGGTGTTCGTTTATGAACTTTTCTTGTTCAATAGCACTTAGGTTATTGAACTTTTCAATAGTCATAACGTCATCTCCCTGTGGGACGTTGCTTAAATCTGGTTTAAGGTCTAAGTTAACTAAACTTTCTTTAGTTTCCTTTGCAACAGTATCTTTTAAATTAGTAATTGTATCTTTCCATCTATTTGCTTTAGCAATAGTTTCTTCAAGATTATCACTAACCAAGTCTTCTATTTGTTCATCAGTAATATTTACTTCTGCTAATATTGACTTCGCTTTAGCACGGCTAACTTCAAGTTTTGCTAACTTTCTGTCTGCCTCTGCTTCTTTTAGCATTTGGTCTAATTTTTGTTGCTCAGTCATATTTGCTTTGTTAATATCATCTAACTTCTTTTTCAAATCATCATAGTCACTTTTTTCACTTAATTGAGCCTTTAATGAGTTTATTTCATCATTTTTAGTTTTCTCAATTCCGTGGAAACTTGCTAATAGATTTGTAACTTGTTCCTCTGTTGCCTCCTCTCCTAAGATTTTTCTTGCTTCTTCCCTTGTCATAATATCTCCTCCTTATTAACGAATAGTTTTTAACGTGAAACCAACAAAACGTGACGAGAATATTTATATTCACACTTGTTAACGCACAAGTGTTAAAGCCTTTTTTGGCATAGGTTCTAGGTAACGCTCCCAGTTCTACCGTTTTGGAGACGGTCGTTCTGCTTTTAAACTAAACCCATATTACCCATATTAGGGGGTCGGGAGATTAGGAATTGCACCTAACAAGGTCTAATACTCTCCCGATATAAGGGCTATTGCCCTTGATTATCTAATTGTGCAGTATCTTCTAAGTTGTTATTTTGCCTATTAATGGCAGTATTTTGATTTTGTCTATTTTGCATTTCTAATTGCAACTCTTGTTGTTCTTTTATGTATGCTTCTTGTAATTTAGTAACTGCTACTGGGTCACTAAATAGTCCTATAACTGCATTTGCTATCTCTGGTGGTATCTTAGCAGTTGCTAAGTTAATAAGTGCTTGTGTTTTAACAAGTAAGTTATCACTTAGGTCTCTACTAAACTTAATATCAATATCTCCTGCTTTAAGATTTTTAATACCACTATTTTTAGATAATTTACATATCTTAAGTATTACTTTTAATACGCTTCTATCAAATCTCTTAAATGATTTTTCTTCGTTCTCAACTCTAACACTTGAACTTGTAAAACCTTGTCCTGTAAGAGTTGCTTTACCAGTTTCAGCATAACTTATTTCTCCACTATTAGTTGCTTGTGGAACACTTAATATACTATGTAATGCACTTAATTTTCTTAAGTAATATATTTGAGTATCTAAACTCTTTAATCTGCTTTGTAGTAATTCTACACTCGCTTTCTTTTGGTCTGTTGATTTAATAGATACAGCACCATATTCTTTTATAGCGTCCATACTATCTTTATTAACTTCTGCATTAGTAAATACCATTATTGCATTTACAAAACTTTGTATATCATCTTTATCAAAGTTTTCTACGTCATTTATGTCGTCAAATATATCTTTTCCTATTTCTAGCCAACTCATACGTTTTTTATTAAAGTAAAGTTCGCTAATATAATGCACATTTGCAATTATTGGTTTAGTATCTACAATTCTTAATTCTCCAGTTTTATCATCAATTCTATACTTACGATTTCTCGTATATACTGTATATTCGTTATAATTTTTATTTTGTGGTTCTTTCTTACCAGTATTTGGGTTTACTTCTTGAACTATGTATCTCTTACTAGTAACTACAAAACTTAGTAATTGCTCGTGATTAATTGAACTAGAATATACAACCTCTGTATTAACCACGTCTAAGTTTCTAATATCAAATGGTGCTTCGTCGTCATCTGTCATTGGGCTACCAGCAGTATATCTAAAGCCTCTACCAACAGTAAATACGTCTTCGTATATCTCTTGGTCTAATTGGTCTTTATTTTCATAACCTACATACTTATTTAAAAGAGTTATCTCTTCATTTGCCGTGTCATCTAATGGTGCATATTGAATTGGCTTACCTACTAAAAACGCTTGTTTCCAGTCTTTAAAAGCATAAGCCCAGTTTTCAACACTCTTATTATTTATGTCAGTTCTTGTTAATTTAACTTTGTCTTTAATATCTTGGTCTCCATATAAATAAGCAATTAAGTATAAACTATCAGTCTTATTTTTATTGTGAATATCTATACTATTTTTAAGAATATCTAAAACTCTTGCTCCTTGTTCTTCCTTAGAACCAGATAATAATTGTTCTTCTGTATAATTTGCATAAATGGTTGTACGTCCAAAAGTCTTCATATAACACCCCTTTGCCATTGTTTTACCCTGTTACAATACAAAAACATACAATATTTGGCACTTTTTGTCAAGAAAAAAGAGAATAACTAAAAGTATTCTCTTATTCCTTTAATTGGTTCTGCTATCTGTGGTTGACTATTTTCTTCAATAATCTCGCTACAAAACATAGCACAACTATCTGGTGCGTCATCATTAGGGTTCATACCTGTTGCATTGTAAGTAGTTAAATTGTCCATAAACTTACCAATGTCGGTATTAATTCCATACATTCCCTTTTTAGGGAAAACGAGTTGTTTCTTTATAATTCCTTTTTCAGTTTCTATTCTTACAGGTTTAGGTACTGTATTATATTTTTCTAATATTTCACAGTAACCTATTCCAAGACTATCTAGTTTGTTTGATATTGCTTTAGATAATTCACTTGTGACATTACTTTCTATTACAATAGAAATGATATGGTTTTCTATTATCTTATCAACTATGAAATCGTACATATCTTTTGTTGCTTCTCTAGTAAATAGGCAGTCTCTTAAATAATATTCTATTAGTTCTCCATTGGCTACCTTAGTAAATATAGGCATAGCGAAGAAGTCTTTACCACTTTTACGAGTTGCGTCTATTACTGCGTAAGAACCTTTATAATCTGTGTCAGGTATTAAGTCATAAGTCTTTAATCTATGATAACTAAAGAATAAACTCTCTGGGTCTGTAGGTCTTTGTTGAAAGTTAGTTTCCCATATATATTCTTCTAGGTTATTTTTTTCTCTCAATAGTTCTTCTGTTGACTTTAATTCTGGGCAAGTACTTTCTCCAGTCTCATAATCAAGTGCTGGAACTTGTATTATTACGCAAGTTTCGTCTTCACTTACTAAAGTGTATTTATATTTTGGGTGCTTATGAAAATTATGTTCTTTCTTTAACTGAGATATTTTAAGGTCTATGTAGTCTCCACTAGCCCATAAAGTACCAGTGATAACTACTTTTGGGTGTAAATCTTGAACATAACGCTTTTCCCATACTGTAAGTGATTTATTAAAGTAATATTGATTTAATTGTTGGTTCAATGCTTCTTTATAGTCTGGGTATAAGTCGTCTATATGTATTCTTCTATTAGCACGAGAACCAACTACGTTTGCATTAGTAGTCTTGGCATAATAACTATATGCCAATTTGCATTGTTTTAATTTCCACTTTTCGTCCGTTTCTTTAAGAAAGAAGTTTTTGTCATCTTCATCAAACTTCATATTAGGAAAAACTTCTCCAAAAGCGTCACTCTTTATCTCATCTATAACACTTCTTGAACCTGCTTTTACTACGTCGTCGTTTGAACATAAAGCAAGTATTGAACCACTTGGGTCTATACCAAAACTCCACGCTTCACTAATTTTCTCTGGGAAACTCTTACCATAACCACTTGGTGCATTAAATACAAGCGTATAAAACTTAGGGTTAAGGACTATTTCTTCTAAGTAATGAATATACCCACATAATATCTCATATCTAGGTTCAAATAGTTTCTCTTTTTCTGGTAAGTCCCACTCACGATACACCATATAATGTTCTAAACTTATTCTAGCACCTATTTTATAGGCATATTTAAGTATTTTGTTGTATTCCATAAGGTGTTCACTATTGTTGTCTATTACTAATAGCAAATCTAAAATAGGTATATAACGCTTGATAATTAGTTTTCCACACTCTTTTATATGGCTTTCATAGTTATTAAACATTACATAAAGGTCTTTTATCATTTCAAATATCTCTTCATAAGGTATTTTCTCTCCGTAATTATATTTAAAATTATTTTCAAGTATAGTCAAAGTATTATCTATTGCATTAAAAAGTTCTTTATCTTCTTCATTTGGCATTATTTCTTCTCCTTTTTAGTTGCAAAGCGTTTATATTTACTAATTCTCTCTTCTATTCTTTCCATATCAGGCTTTTCTGTGATATTAATATTAACTTTTGGCTGTTCCTTTTCCACCATTTCATTTTGAGATTTAAGTTTGAATAATGTAGAGCGTTCCTTAACTATGTCCATTTGAGCCATAGTTATATTTTCATCTCCTATTTGGTCGTATATCTTTTCGGCTATAACTCTCATATTTAAGTCACTACTATTTCTATATGATTTTAGTGTAGATAAAGTAATACCTGCTAATTTACAGAAAGAAGTAAGTGAACTAGGAAAATAACCAATATAGTCGTTTACTTTAGTTAAAATGTCACAGTAATAGTCATATACCATAGATAATTTTTCTGCATTATATAATGGCTCTTGACTTCCAATAGGAACTATAGACTTAAAATAGTAATTATTTATTACTAAAGGGTTAATATTTAATTTATATGCTGTTGGGTTTCCATCTTCGTCCCATTTTATAGGAACTCTGTGTGTTTCTGCATAATTTTTCATATCTGCTACAAGTTCTTTTTTCTTTTCTTCAATACTTTGTAACATATTTTCTACTTTTCCAGTAATATAAAATTCTTCAAGTTCTCTAAGTTGATTTTGATTTTCTTTTTGTATATCTCTGTTTTTTTCTTTTAAACTCATAAAAGTATCTCCCCCACTATCTAAAAAAATCTTATCATAGTTTACATTTACAGTCAAATTATGATAAGATAAAACTATGAAGAATAGCGACTTAATTGAAGAGTTGTCTTATTTGGAATTAGAGAGAAGAAAAACCTTAAGAGTAATCAATTCAATGTATTATATGAACATAAGAGTTAGAAATCAGCAATTTGAAAAGATTAAAAGATTAGATAAAGAAATCAAAAAAGTGAAGTTTAAAATTAGACTTTTAAAGGAGGCTAAAAATGTTAAAAATAATAGTGCCGATTAACCCTGTAACTAAGAAGAACCACGGTAATATAGTTATGGTTAAAGGACACCCAATTATGCTTCCCAGTAAACCTTATCAAGATTATGAGAAGAAATGTAGGGAGTATATGCCCAAACTTGATAAGCCAATAGACTGTCCAATTAATTTAAAAGTGCTATATTATATGGAAACTAAACGAAAATGTGATATTACAAACCTCTTACAAGCCACTTGTGACATTTTAGTTAAGTATAAAGTCTTAAGTGACGACAATTATTCTATAGTTGAAAGTGTAGACGGCACTAGAGTACTATACGACAAAGAAAACCCTAGAAGCGAAATTTATATAGAAGAAAAAGACTAACCGAAGTTAGTCTTTTTACATAAACGATAATCACGCAAATTGAGGTTTGAAAATCATTTACATATTTAATAATATTATATTTTTCGTAAAAAGTCAACTAACCAGCCAAACATTTTCAATTTCTCGGTCACGGCAGTCAAAAGTATCATATACA
>Ga0310786_10003321_pt1 | contig 23482 bp, 17 predicted proteins | sample AusTroGonzalo_MG_FD_203881 | JGI IMG/M metagenome (GOLD analysis project Ga0310786, IMG submission 203881) | Bovine rumen microbial communities from tropical cattle in Woodstock, Queensland, Australia - Gonzalo_03 (v2) (version 2) | ecosystem: Host-associated > Mammals > Digestive system >...
CAAGGCGTTCACAACGGCGCGTCCGTCAGGGTCAGTGCGCGACAGCGGTGCGAACTGGATGGACGGAGACGTCTGTTGTCCGTCTTGGACGCGCCCTGACGGTCGGAAGGCCGGTGCCGTGTGGAGCCTTGGTTTTCTGTAGAGAGAAACAACAAGATGAACAACACGATGAAGCAGAACCTCAAGATGATGCAGGCGGCGCTGGTTGCCGTTGGCGGCGCGTTCGCGGCGGCGGCGGCGCCGATAGAGATTTTCGTCTCTCCGAGCGGCAGCGACGCCAATCCCGGAACGCGCGAAAGTCCCGTCGCCACGCCCGTAGGCGCGCGCGACGCGCTCCGCAAGGTGCGTGCAGGCGGCGCGCTCCCGTCCGGCGGCGCTGTCGTGACGTTCGCCGACGGCACATACGCGCTTTCCAGCCCCGTCGAGCTTGACGCGCGCGATGGCGGCGCCCCCGGCGCCCCTGTCGTCTGGCGTGCCGCGAACCGCGGCAAGGCCGTATTCTCCGGCGCGCTTGTGCCGACCGGATGGAAGCCGGTGGACGACCCCGCGATCCTTTCGCTCCTGCCCAAGTCCGCGAAGGGGAAAGTCGTCACGGCGACTATTCCGGGCGACGATCCCATCCCCGGCTTCCGCGGCGGCGGAAACGGCACGCCGCGCAAGCTTCAGGAGATCCCGCCCTGGCTTTTCCAGGGGGAATCGCGTCTCGAGTCGGCGCGCTGGCCGAATGCGGAATTCGCCCGTACCGGCGAACCTCTCGGGCCGCTCAAGAAACGCCGTGACACGTTCTATACCATGAGCGGCGAGTTCAAGTTCCCTTCCGACCGTTTTGCTAAGTGGGCGAAGGAGCCGGAACTCTGGGCATACGGCCTTTGGTATCACGAGTGGGCCGATGCCAAGGTGCGTGTCGTTTCCCTGGATTCCAAGGCCGGTACGATCTCGGTGGATCCCGCCCCGATCGGTTTCGGCATCAAGAAGGACGCGCAGTTCTACGTCATGAACGCCATTTCCGAGATTGACCGGCCGGGCGAATGGGCCATCGACCGCAATAGCCGCCGCGTCTATCTGTGGCCGGCCGGCCGCGCGCGTCCGAAGTTCGCCTTTGCGCCGGGGCTTGTCGTTGCGAAAGACGTGGCGGATTTCTCGCTTGACGGCTTCGTGTTCGAGCATGCCCGTACGGACGCCGTCAGATTCGCGAACACACGCCGCTGCTCGGTTCTCTCGTCCGTATTCCGCCACACCTCCGCATGGGGCGTCTCCGCCAAGGTCGCCACGGAGTGCCGCATCGTGGGCTGCGACATGTACGACCTCGGCGAGGGCGGGGTGTCCATCAAGGGCGGCGATCTCGACAAGCTTGTGCCCGGCGGGAACGTCGTGGACAACAACCACATCCACCACTACGGATGCGTGGTGCCGAGCTACCGTCCCGGCGTGCGGCTCTTGGGCGTGGGCAACCGCTGCACCCACAACCTGATCCACCATTCGCGCCATCAGGGGATTTCCTTTGACGGCAACGACCACTACATCGGATTCAACGTATGCCACGACTGCTGCACGTTCACCCTTGACGCCGGCGCCATCTACTGCTGCCAGCGGGACTGGGCGAAACGCGGCACGGTGATCGAGCACAACATCATCCACATGACGGGAAAGCCGTCCCGTGCGGTTGATACCGACGCCATCTTCCTCGATGACTTCTCGAGCGGACTGACCGTGCGGTACAACATCATCAGCCGCGCCTCCAAGGGCGTTTACGTCGGCGGCGGGCAGGACTGCGCCGTTTACGGCAACGTGATCATGAACTGCAACGAGGCCGGCATTTCACTGGCCAGCCGGGGCATCGAGACTTTGTGGCGTGACAAGACATCTCTGGGGCGCGAAAGCTTCGTATTCAAGAAACTCGAAGCGAAGCGCGCGCTCTACGAAAGCCCTTTGTGGAAATCGCGCTACCCGAACATGATGCGCGTATTCGAGTTCCCGGACGCCCGACATGCGCACGACGCGCACTTCAACCGCATCACGAACAACGTGTGCATCGCGAGCGCTCCAAACAAGAAAGACAACTGGAAATTCGTGTCGTCCACCTGCGTCGTGGAAAACAATATCGAGACGGGCGATGATCCCGGCTTCGAGGACTACGCGCACTTTGGCTGGAAGCTGAAATCCGGTCCGGCGCGCGATCTTGTGGGCGATTTGCGCTTCGACGAGATCGGCCTCTACAAAAGCCCCCTGCGCGTATCGCCCGCCGTCAAGTTCGCCGCAGATGTCACGCCGCCGCCGCCGTTGCGCTTCGAATACCCACCTGCGTACGCGCGCATCGACGTTTCCTTCTCCGGCGACAACTTCTCCGGCGACCTTCCCGGCGGGCCTGCGGAGGTTGCGACCGGCTGCAGAGACTGCGTTGTGCCCGAATGGAGCCACGGCAAGCGGATTACGGCCAGATTCGAGCTCGACGACTCGTATGACTGGGGCGAATACAGCTTCTCGTTTACGCCCTGTCTCGACGCCACGCTGCTCATGCAAGTGATGGGCGCGCGCGGCGAAAAGACGCTTTACGACGACTTCCGTGCCGAGGGCGCCGAGATCGCGAACGGCGGCTTCGAGGGCAAAGGCGAATGGAGGACGCCGCCGCCCAACGCGAAGGCGGCCTACGCGGCGTTGTGCAATCTTGAAAAGCCCTGGGGCGTCTTGACGGCCGCCGAAGCCGGTTGCCCCGTCGCCGAGGGGAGGAAGATGTTCTGCGGCAACGACATGCTCCGGGCGCTGCAGAACGTCAAGGTGAAGAAGGGCGTTCCCGTGACGATAACCTTCAAGGCCCGCAGGGCGCCATTGCGCTGAAGTGCCAAACAAAAAGGTGGAAGGTTGAAGGATCGACGAATATGAAAAAAGGCAATGACTGGTTGCGCAAGGCGAATCCAAGGGCGAGAGTGACCGAAGTCCACGCCGCCATAGGCGGAACCGGCTCTGGGCATTGCTGGTACACGCGCCTTGCGACGCTCAATGTCTTCGATGGCGCAGACGGCGAGCATTCCGTCGAGATCGAAGTCCTTGCGGAGCAGCCGGAGAGGAAGCTCATAAAGAAAGAGATAGACACCGCCTGCGAAAAATACGACGGCACCTGGTTCCAGCCCTGCCAGATAATGCTGATAGGCGACATTGTTCGTCAGACTCCGGCGACTTGTCTTGGGAAATGTGCAATCCTGCAAGATGTCGCGACAAGTAGCGAACAACAACGGCTCTACGGAACGCGCGCGGAGGATGCGGCCCTGTAGGCGGACATCGTCATGCCTGTCTCCCTCAGGAAGAACTTGCGAAGCGAGTTCGGGTTAGTGAAGCCGCAGAAGTCGGATATAGCCTTCAGCTGCACGGACGTGTCGCGCAGGAGCTGCATGGCGCGTTCCAGCTGGACGGCGTGTATCTCCTCGAGGATGGAGCGCCCCGTCGCGCGCCTGAAGCGGTTGCCGGCCTGGCGGCGCGAGCACGGGAAGAGCGCCGCTACGCGGGCGGCGTCGAGGCCGTTGCAAGCCTCGCGGCGGATCAAGTCCAGCGCGGCGACGGCGGCCTTGTCGTAGACTGACAGTATTCGCGTCGAGTCGCGGCGTACAACGCGAAGCGGGCCGAACGTCTGCCTGCGGCTGCCGCGCCACTTCCCCTTCGACATCGCGATGGCGAGCAGCATCGTCGCTGCGAGGCGTCCGCAGCGCCGGAAGTCGGGCTCGACGCTAGTGAGCCTTGGAGTCGTGTGCTCGCAGATGGGCTCGAAGTTGTCGATGCCGACGACGGCCAGGTCGCGCGGGACTTCAAGTCCCTCCAGCGCGGCGGCGGCAAGCACGCTCTCGGCAGTCTTGTCGTTCGCCGCGAATACGGCGCACGGCTTTCTGAGCGCGGCGAGGAACCGCCGCAGGCCTTTCATCCACCCTATTCCGCCGCCTGGCCCGTCGCCGGGACGGAACGACGCGCACGTCTTGCCGTTCAAGGCAAGCGCTTCGGCGAATCCGCGTTCGCGCAGCTCGCTCCACCTCGTCCTCCTGGACGTATGGACGAACGCAAAGCTTTCGTAGCCGGTCGCCATCAGCTCGCGCGCGACGGCATGCGCCGTCTCGCGCTGGTCGTTGCTAACGAGAAGGCAGCGCGGGGGGAGCGTGTCGGGATCGTGCCCGATGAACACGACAGGGCGGCTGCCGAAGACCTTTGCGTCGAGGTCGTTGTACTCGCCGCCGCAGTCGATCACCGCGCCGAGCGGATTCCAGAACGCCCAGAGGTCGTCTACAAGCCGCGCGGTGGGTCTTTCCTCGATTACCTGCACCCTGTGGTTCCTCCGCTCCATTATGTCGCGCACCCCCGCGAGCTTCTCGGGGGCGAAAGTCTTTGAAGGCGGCTGGAAGTAGAGAACGGCGTCCATCGCGCAATAGTCTACCATATTTCCTTAATGGGATGCAACGGCATTCCAGAAACGGATTATCGCCTTGCGAGGAATTTGGTATAATTACGCCAATGAACATGCAGACACCTTTGACGTCGGTCGATTTCGCCGTGCTTGGCGCGTACGTGGCGCTTGTGCTTGGCGCAGGCCTTTTCATGGGCAGGTTCGTGAAGTCGAGCGGCGACTTCTTCTCCGGCGGCAAGAAGGTGCCGTGGTGGATGGGGGCGGTTAGCTCCTACATGGCGATGATCTCCTGCTTCGTGTTCATCGCGTATGCGCAGATAGGCTACGAGGACGGGCTTGTGGGCGTGACGGTGTTCTGGTCGACGGCGTTCGCGATTCTCGTCGGCACGTTCCTTTTCGCGCGCCGGTGGCAGAGGGCGAACCTCTCGACGCCCGTAGACTACCTCGAGCGGCGCTACGGTCCCGGCGTCCGCCAGGTAGTAAGCTGGGCGGGCGTCCTGTTCCGCGTCCTCGACAACACGGTGCGCCTCTACACGCTCGGCGTGATCGCCTCGCAGTTCCTCGGCATATCGCTCTCCGCCGGCATCGCGCTCGGCGCGCTGCTCGTCCTCGCCTACACGCTTACCGGCGGCCTCTGGAGCGTGCTGGTCACCGACATCATACAGTGCGTCGCGCTGATGGCCGTCGCGCTCACGATACTGCCGCTTTCGCTGAACGCGGTCGGCGGGTTCGGCGCGCTGTACGATGCGGTTCCTGGGCACTTCTCGCTTTTCAACGGGCATCGCGGCACGCTGTGGTTCCTCGCGGCGTACTACCTCATCGTGTTCATCAAGTACAACGGCAGCTGGTCGTTCGTGCAGCGCCTCGCGTCCGTGCCGAACGAGCGCGACGCGGTGAAGATGGGGCTTCTTTCGTCGGCGATATTCTTCGCTTTCCCGGTTCTCGCCGTCCTGCCCGCCGTGGCCGCGCGCGTGTACCTTCCGGACCTCCCGCCCGAGATGCACGAGCGGAGCTACATCGAGATGTGCACGCGGCTCCTTCCGCCCGGGATGCTGGGGCTGATGGTCGCGGCGATGCTGGCGGCTTCGCTCTCCACGCTCGCGGCGGAGTTCAACGTGACGAGCAGCGTGTTCACGACCGACATCTACAAGCGCATCTTCCGCAGGAACGCCGGAGAGCGCGAGACGCTTCTCGTGGCGCGGCTTGCGACGCTCGGAGTCGCCGCGCTCATCGCGTTCGGCGCGCTCTTCGTCTCGGGGCTTGGCGGCGCGTTCGAGGCGAACAAGCTCCTAATGGCGCTCTTCGGCGTTCCGATAGTGATACCGAGCGTGTTCGGGATTGTGTGGAAGAGGCCGAACACGAAGGGCGTGTACCTTTGCCTTGCGCTCGGCGTGGCGTCCGGCATCCTGCTGAAGACATGCTGGTCGGGGCTTTCGTGGGAGGCGGGGACGTTCATCCAGATCGGCGTGTGCTTCGTGGGCTTCTTCGGCGGTGCGCTCCTCGGCACGCCTCAGAAGGAGCGTGAAGAACGCGAAGTTTTATTTGCGACGATTCTGCATGTGGATTTTCAGCCACAAAGAACAGGAGAGACAGTACTACCTGCTGAAAAAAATCCTGTTGTCCTGTCCCAAAACAACCCTGCGTCTCTGCGCGAGGATAAAGATGATTGACTACGAAACACTTTACAGTTGGGTGAAGGGGTTGCCGATCGTCGACTGGCACAACCACCTCGACATGAAGGCCCTGGCGGAGGACAGGCCGCTCGGCTCTCTCTACGAGGTCTGGGTGAAGACAGACCCGTACAAGCACCGGGCGATGCGCATCTGCGGAGAGTCGGAGCGCGTCATAACGGGCGACGCAGGCGAAGACGAGAGGTGGGCGGCGTGGATGCGAACGCTCCCGAAGCTCGTCGGGAACTCGCTTTTTGCGTGGGCGAAGATGGAGATGGATTGGCTGGGGCTTTTTAACGCAGAGGCGCAGAGTAGCAGAGAGGGAACGTGGATTCGGGAGCTGAAAAATGTTTCGCTTGCCGAATGGACGCCGTCGAAGATGCTGAAGAAGTTTGGAGTGGAATACTTGAGCCCGTGCGTTGGAGCGGGGGAACTTATAGGACTTAAGACATCGGACTTAGGACTTCAGTTCTCGTCGGGCGAGGGCCTTGCGCCGTCCGAGGTCCGAAGTCCGAAGTCCTCCTGTCGCGTCGCCCCCTCGCTCCGCATGAATGCAGGTGATGAAATCTCCGTCGAGGCGCTTGAGCGCTTCCAGTCCGCTGACTGCCGAGTGGTCGATGTTTCGGTTGATGACGTTTCCCAACTTTCAGCTTTCAACTCTCAACTTTCAACTGTCGCGGCGTATGCCGCGGCGCATGGCTGGACGATGCTGCTGCATCTTGGCGCTCTTCGTGAGACGAGTGCGCGGCTTCGCGCGGCGGCGGGACCCGTGGGGGGCTTTGCGGGAATGCGCGCGCCCGTCGACACCGCGGCGGTCGCCGCCTTCTTGAACTCTCTTGAAGAAGAACACAATTCTACATGCTCTACATGTTCTACATGGTTAAACAATCCTGTCCAAAACTCTCTTCCCCGCACGATCCTCATGTCGCTCAATCCCGAGGCGCATGCGGCGCTTGCGGTCCTCGCCGGATCGTTCGTAGAGGAGGGAGTGCCAGGCAAGGTCCAGCTCGGCCCTGCGTGGTGGTGGTGCGACCACGAGGAGGGGATACGCGACGTCCTCGAGAAGAACGCGGCGTACGGAGTCCTCTCGACATTCGTCGGCATGACGACCGACTCGCGCTCGCTGCTGTCGTTCGTGCGCCACGACTACTTCCGCCGCTTGATCTGCAAATGGGTTGCGGAGAAGGTCGCCTCCGGCGCGTTCCCGTCCGACGAGTCGCTGCTGCGGCCCATGCTCGAAAACATCTGCTACAAAAACGCACATGATATGATTAACCATGTAGAACAGGTAGATCATGTAGAGTCTCTAAATGTTTCTACGCGTTCTTGATTGCTAGGCAATCTTGCAAATTCTGTCGAAAAAGGAAAATAGAAAGATGAATACGTATTGTGAAGGAAAAGTTGCAGTCGTGACGGGCGCGGGCGGGACGCTCTGCAGCGCCATCGCGGTCGATCTGGCGAAGAAGGGCGCAAGGGTCGTACTAGTCGGGCGCACGCGCGAAAAGCTCGAGAAGGTCGCAGCGGAGATCGCAAGTGCGTCCAATCCTCAAAATGGTAGGGCGGCTTGTCCTCAAGCCGCCGCAGTCCGCATCGAACCCGCCGACGTCACCGACGAGGCGGCGATGCGCGACATGGCAGAGCGCGTCGCGGCGGAATGGGGGCCGTGCCGCTTCCTTGTCAACGGCGCTGGCGGAAACAACGTCAAGGCCATGCCGACGCGGCTCAGGTTCAGCGAGAAGGATCTCGAAGTGGACTTTAGCCACAAAGAACACAAAGAGCACAAAGACTTTACGAACTCTGCGTTCTCTGCGGCTAAAAACGACCTTCCCGCAGACCGAGGTTTCTTCGACATCGACATGGAGGCTTTCAAGTCGGTTCTCGAGATCAACACCCTCGGCACCGTCGTCCCAAGCCGCATCTTCGGCCTCCAGATGGCGAAGGCAGGCGGGGGATCGATCCTGAACTTCGCGTCGATGAATACCTACCGTCCGCTTACGCGCGTCGCGCCCTACGCGATGAGCAAGGCGGCGATTGCGAACTGGACCATGTTCTTTGCGCAGTACATGGCGCCCGCGAAGGTGCGCGTCAACGCCGTCGCGCCTGGCTTCATGGTGAACGAGCGCTCCAAGCAGTATCTCATGACTCCCGACGGGGGTCTGTCCCCGCGCGGCGAGCAGGTGATGCAGCACACCCCGATGGGGCGCTTCGGGGAGGCGGTCGACCTTCTCGGCTGCGTGAACTGGCTATTGGACGACTCGGTGTCGTCCTTCGTCACCGGCATCACCGTCCCCGTCGACGGCGGCTTCCTCTCGAGCGCCGGCGTCTGAAATGGAGCGGAAGGGGTCAGGAGGGTCAGAGCATACTGATACAGCATTGTGTTGCGGGGTGAGCAAAATGGGAATACTTCGGGCGAGCAAAACGGGACGCCTTGCAAGCCCATGGACCCCTGCAAACATTGGCTTTGAGCCTTGATTCATTCCCGTTTTGCTCGCCCGGCGGGATTTTGCCTGATTTCAGGGTCCCAGCAAGCCTTCAGATGCGCTATCATGGGCGCATGAAAAAGAGACAATTACACACGAGGCTGGGATCGCATGCCGTATCCCAGATAATCACGCGGTTCAACGACAGGGAGATCGACCTCGGCGAGGCAATGAATCTCCTGCAGCTCGGCAAGTCCCAGGTGTACCGTCTGAGGACGCAGTGGCTGAACAGCCGCAAGTCTGCGGTGTTCCTTGGCGTGTCCGGCGGCGACCACGCCGAGAAGTGGCCGCCCGAATGCATCACCCATCTGCGCACGCTCATTGAGGCGTCGCGCGACGACGGGCCCAACTTCGGGCTGTACGCGGACGAGCTGGCGCGCAAGTTCGGATTCCGCCGCGACCGATCCAACGTCAGGAAGTACTGCATGAGGAACCTCATGCCGCTGATGAGGTCCGTGTTCTCGCTCGAGCGTCCGAGCAGGCCGCAGTCGTTCCGGCGGTGGGAGCGCGAGGGATACGGCGAACTGTACCAGCACGACTCCACGCCACGCCACATCTGGGGGCCGCGGGACGCGAACCAGAACATCATCATCGCGCTCGATGACGCCACGCGCAAGGTGATGGCGTGCCGGGTGTGCGAGCGCGAGCTCATAACCGAGCACTTCACGATGCTGGAGGAGTCGTTTCTCAGATACGGGCTGCCGGAGGCGATCTATACCGACGCCTTCTCTATGTTCGGGCACGAGGGCGAGGACATCAAGTCGCAGTTCGGGCGCATGTGCAGGGCGCTCGGCATCAACCACCTCGTCGCCCCCTCGCCGCAGGCCAAGGGCAAGATCGAGCGCGCCATGCGCACGTTCCAGCACCGGCTCGTCGTCGTGCTGAAGGCCGAATGCGTGGACTGCGAGGGCTCCGCGAACATCGTGGCCCGCGAGCACTGCGACTTCTGGAACGCCTCGCACATGAGCGAGGAGACGGGCGTCATCCCGGACATCCGCGTCCAGGACCTGATCGAGGCCGGCAAGAGCAGGATGCGCCCCGTTGAGGACGAACGGCGTCTCAAGGTGTTCCTCTCTCAGCACATCGCCCGCCGGGTTGAAAGCGGGCAGTACATCGAGTTCGACGGACGGGAGTATCGCATCCCGAAGACATTCAGGCAATACGTGTGGCTGGCCCTGAGACCCGAAGAGCGGCAGTTCTACGTCCTTGAGGCGAAACCCGACCCAACCATCTTGGAAATTCCGAGAATCTTAGGGAAGTTCTACTACTGAAACCCGGAATATGGGCGAGCTTTGAACTTTCCCGTTTTGCTCGCCCGAAGTATTCCCGTTTTGCTCACCCCGCAACATATGTCAATTTTCATGTAGACGGGCGGCGGGGGAAATGGTATCATTGCTGGAAATCTGAAAGGAACGAATGTAATGAACAGACGTGATTTTTTCAAGTTTGGCGCGGCGTTCGCCGCCGCCTCCGCCGTGCGGGGGAACAGTGCCGCCGAGAGACCCGGCTTCGGACCAGGAGCACCAAAACCCATGAATAACCAAATATGGCTGATGACGTCCGCATTCCCGGGCGAGTCATTCGAGGACGTGCTCAAGCGCGCCCAGTCCGTCGGCGCACAGGGCCTTGAGCTCTGCGTATTCCGCCGCGATTCCGACCGCAAGGACCACACCGCGACGCATCTTGACTACGAGACGTTCGATCTGGATGCCGCGAAGCGCGTGATCGACCGCTGCAACGAGACCGGGTTGCGCGTGTCCGTTGGATCATACGACAATCTGATCGGCGGCGATCCTGCGCAGCAGATCAACAACCAGAACCACATTCTCAAGCTCATCCGCATCGCGGCCCTCCTGGGCGGAGACGCGAACGATGTGGTGTGCGGCTCGTTCGTTGGATATGACCATGTTCTCGGCCGCGAAGATCGCGGCTTCGAGAAGAACATCGAGAAGTTCCAGAAGGTGTTCACCCCCATCGCCAAATACGCCGAGGATCTTGGCGTGACGCTATGCTTCGAGAACTGCCCGATGGAAGGCTGGCAAAGCGTCACCGCGCCGGACTGCTACAACAACCTGCCCGGCTGCCTCGCCGCGCGCAAGCTGATGTACGCCGTTGTGCCGTCCAAGGCACTTGCCGAGACGTACGATCCTTCGCACGACATCTGGCAGCACATCGATCCGTCGGATGTGATCGACGCGATGGACTTCTCGCGCCTCCGCCGTATCCATATCAAGGGCACGCGCAACTTCCCGACGGGTGCCGCCGCCGTTCACTGGGGCCGGCTCTTCCCGCTCCAGAAGGTGGACGACGCGCTGGCCAAGCGCGCCGGCGTTCCGCAGCCCGCGAACGAGTGGGATCGCATGAACTACGAACCGCGCCTTCCGGGCTTTGGCGGGAACGATTCCTGCGACTGGACGAAGTTCCTCCAGAATTTGATGGCCAAGGGCTACAAGTACCCGTTCGTGATCGAGAACGAGGCGTGCAACTCGTCGCACACCGGCAACATGGGCGCGACGATGCAGGGCTTCAAGGCCACCATCCTCAACACGGCGCCCGTCGTCTGGCCGCTTGGCCCCAACGGCTTCGCCTATGACGCATCCTCGCGTCCGGCAATGAAGATGGCCGCAGCCGGCGATCTGCCCGTCAAGACCATGGCCGATCTCACATAGACAAACCTCTCCCAGATTTTATCCCAAATCAAATCAACTCAAAGGAAAACACAGATGAACATCAATAGAAGAAACTTCCTCTTAGGTTCGGCCGCAGCCACCGCCATGGCCGGCTATGCAACGTGCAAGACGGGCACTCGCGCTCTCAAGCCCGGCGAGAAGGCCAACGTCGCGATGATCGGCGTGGGCATCCAGGGCCGCACGGCGCTCATTCCGCAGTTCCTCGCGCAGTACGACCGCGGCGCGAAGATCACCGTGATCTGCGACTGCGACAAGACCCGCCGCGAGGACGGCGTCAAGCGCGTCAACGAGTTCTACGCGAAGAAGGGCATCGAGAGCGACTGCAAGGCCGTTGCCGATTTCCGCGACGTCCTCAAGGATCCGATGATCGACATGGTGTGCATCGCCACGCCCGACCACTGGCACGCCTACATGGCCCTCGAGGCGATGCGCGCCGGCAAGGACGTGTACTGCGAGAAGCCGCTCACCTACAACGTGTACGAGGCCAAGACCCTCATCGCCGCCCAGGAGAAGTTCGGCCGCGTGTTCCAGACCGGTTCGATGCAGCGCTCGTGGGACGTGTTCCGCACCGCCGTCATGATCGTCCGCAACGGATGCATCGGCGACATCAAGTATGTGGACGCCAACTACGGCAAGGGCGGCGCGAAGCTCGGCGGCCCCTCGCACCCGATCCGCTTCTTCGACAAGCCCGAAGATGCCGCCAAGGAGTCCGACGGCTATGCCGAACTCGGCGAATGGGGCTGGGACATGTGGCTTGGTCCCGCCAAGTGGCGCCCGTACTCCAACCAGCTCGCTCCTAAGGGCGTGAACAAGTTCTACCCGATGTTCTGGCGCTTCGACGATGACTTCGGCACCGGCTACAACGGCGACTGGGGCGCGCACCACCTCGACATCGCGCAGTGGGGCCTGGACATGGATGACAGCGGCCCCTACAAGATCATCCGCTCCGACGAGCCCTACTCCACCGACCTCTACCACGGCGGCCGCCGCCAGTTCGGCATGAAGATGCTCTTCAAGTCGAAGAAGGACGGCTCTGACATCGAGCTCTACCACGGTCCGTTCGGCGTGTGGGGCACGGTGTTCTACGGCACCAACGGCATCGTGGCGGTCAACCGCGGAAAGATCGCCGTCTGGCTCGGAACCGGCCTCGTGAAGCCCAACGCCGAGATCCGCAAGGGCCTTCAGGACGTCACGTTCATGAAGGACAAGATCGTCGCGGAGTCCGTCGGCAAGGACTACGGCACCGATTCCATGGTCAAGAAGGACAACAGCCTCGAGGCTTGCCTCAAGACTCTCAAGGCCAAGTTCGATCTCGACAACGCCAAGGTCCAGCTCTACAATAGCCCCAACCAGGTGCAGAACTTCGTGGAGTGCTACTTCACGCGCAAGCCCACGATCTCGCCGGCGGAAGTCGGCGGCCGCGGGGCCGTTCTCTGCCAGCTCTGCAACATGAGCTACGTGTACGACACTGGCTTCGGCTGGGATCCTGTGAACATGGACTTCGCGCCCTGCTGCAAGAAGCTCGGCATCCCGCTTACACGCGACTACTGCCGCAACGGCTGGGAAGTGAAGCTCTGATCACTTCATGCTCGGCAACACTATACCGCGCAGTATCACCTTCTGGCAAAGAAGGAATACTAGCGCGGTTGGTATTGACACGAGAACGAAGCCGGCCATTACGCACCAGGGCTGAGCGCCCATGCGCTGCGAAAGGTCGTACATCCACACCGCTATCGTCCAGTTGGATTCCTTCTGGCATACCAGAAACGCCCATTCCCACGAGTTGTACGCCGCCACGAAGTGGTTCAGCGCGTTCACCGCGAGGATGGGCGTTGTCATTGGCAGCGTGATCTTCAGGAACACCGTCATCTCCGAGGCTCCGTCTATTGCCGCCGCTTCGTAGAGTTCGCGCGGCAGGGCATCGAAGAATCCCTTCAGTATGAAGATCGACATCCCGCTTGCCACGGTCGGCAGGACGAGTGCCGCGAAGGTGTTGAGAAGTCCCAGATCGCGCACTAGCAGAAATCCCGGTATCGCCGTGACCGCAGCCGGGAATGCCATTGTAGCCAGAAGAAAAAGCAGAATCTGCTCCGTCCCTTTAAGGCGAAACCGTGAGAGCGCATAGGCCGCAAGGGGATTCACCGTGAGCGCCGCCAGAACAGACAGCAGGACGAGCACGACCGTATTGAAGAACGCCCTGCCTCTGACGAAGAGAAACTCGCCCACGAGGCGGTAGTTGCCGATGGCGTTTTCGATGAAGTCGCGTCTGCCGTGCAGGAGGAACTGCACGGCCAACGCCTCTCGGACGCCAGACGAGGCGTCGGGCGGGAATGGCATGGTGCGGCATACGAAGTCCCCGCGGTTAAGCATTTTCCTGCGGTAGTGGTCTTTGAACTTTAGCCACGTGGCGTACTTTGGATCATCCTTCGGAGGTTTCCAGCTGGAGTGCCCGAGGGGGATCTTTGATTCGGCGGTGAAGGACACGTCGAAGAAGCTCTTGTGGCGCACGGGCCATGCGGCGTTGAGCGCGTCGATGCTGCCCATTTCCTTTTCGATGAAGTGGGCGACGTCGCGCGGATCGTATGCGCACGTCGTGTAGTCGATGGGCCATGTTGCGGCCTTTGTGCAGAACGCCTCGGCCTTTGCCTTTGCCGCAAGGAAGGTGTCGCGGTCGTCGAGAGGGTCGAGTATCGCGTTTGCGAATTTGTCCACGCCTTCGCGATCTTTCGCCACCGTCGTCCAGCTTCCCCAATGCGCGGGCGCTTCAGGGAACACCTCGCGCGGGAAACGCGGGAAGTACGAGGCGATGGAGCGCATGAAACGGTCGTTGCGGTTCCAGAGCGCGCGCAGGACCGGCGCATGGCGGCTATAGTCGTAAGGTCCCGAGAAGCTTGACGAGATCATCACGGCGAACGGCCACGCCATCGTGACGCCGCCCATTACTAGGCACGAATAGACCAGGCCGAGGAACATTCGGCCTTTCCATGTCTTCCTCTCTGACGGCAGCAATACGCCCATGTGGAGGTCAGGCGGATGGCACGTTCACCGGATCGGATGCTGCCGCCTTGCCGCGCTGATCCCAGCATGTGATAGGGGTCACCTCGAAGCGCACCTCTCCAGCGGGGATTTCATCGAGCGCAAAATTGCAGAACGACGTTGCCGAGGCCTTCTTGTGGGCAAGCGAATGGTTGAAGCCTTCCGCCATCACGATCTTCGTCTTTTTCGTGCCGTCCTTCGCCACTGCCACGAATTCGAGCTTGAAGAGCCGGGCATTCGCGTCGGCGACCACGGCGGGAGCGACGACCTTGAACGCATCCTTCACGACGGACGGTATCGTTTCTTTGCCGTCGCGCGATTTGCCGCCGCGAGTTTTCGCCTTGGTTCGCGTCACTGTCGGCTTCGCGCCTTCGGGGAACGCCGGCGCATGTGATTTCTTCGCATGTTCGGCAAACGCGAACGGCCTGGACTCCGCCGCCGGAAGCGGCATTACCCAGTCGTCGCCAACGTCGAGATCGGATAGGAATTCGCGCCGCTTGACCACAATGCAGTCGTCATAAACGCTCCAGAGCATTCCCTGGCGGCAGTCACCAGTCGAGAAGTTGCCCATCATTTTCACGGCATTGTACTTCCAGCCGTTCTTCGCTTCGGTACCCGTGTTCTCGTATCCCGCGGGCGGGCATTCATTGTACGGCATTCCCGTGTAGCGGAGCGAACTCGTTCCGACCGACGTGAATGCTCCCTGCCAGATCGAACGTTCATCGGTGAGCGAATAGTGGGAATGTCCCGAGAATGCAACCGCGTTCGGGAATGCCGACAGCACCTTCGTCACCTTGCCGTTGTCGTGTCCCCATGCCCAAGGGCCGTAGCAGGTGTCCTTGGGGTGCGGGTGCTGCACATAGAAGAACGGGAGTGAAGGATCGAGCGTTTTCCCGTGCGCGTCGAGGAACGATTGCAGTTCTACGCCAAAGTAGTTGCTCGATCCGAATTCCGTCTCCATCCCCTTGCCGTCGTCCCAGTGCTGGCCGAGGAAAGTGTAGCCTTTGATCTTCTTGCAGTAGAAGCGCGTGTAGTCCTCGTTGAAGATGCGTTTCCATCGCGCCGCGAAATCTGAGCGCAGAACGTGCTTCACGCGCTCGTTCATGTCCGGATAGAGCTTTTCCGCATGGTTGCTGTAGAGGTAGCCGTGGTAGTCGTGGTTGCCCATCACGAAAACCTTCTCGATCTGGCGGCCGTCCGGGTAGCGGTCTTCCGGGAACACCGCGTACCATGCCTGCGCCACGGCCTCGAGCTCCTCGACCATGCCTCTGTCGGCCATGTCGCCTGCAATCATGACGGCGTCCACGTTCTGGTCGCGGAACCATTCGAGGGTGTGCTTGAACGTGAGGTTGTTGCCCCACGCTTCCATTTTCTCGTCTGCGCCCACCTTTTGGATGTGTATGTCCGACACTACGCCGAAGCGCAGTTTGGGCTTGCCGCTGGCGGCAAGATGGGATTTTGAGAAGAAGCGGCATCCACTGAACGCACCGAGCGCTCCAGCCATGCCGCCGACGAAGAAGTTTCTGCGTGAAATGTTCATGCGGAGATTATACCAAAAATCGTCGGGCCCATGTTACATATTCGGCGATGAAGCGCATGGGGCGATAAGCAGGTGCTGTTCAAGGGCTTTTCGAGGGCGTTACAGTCGTCAGCGGGCAGGACAGATGGTCACGCGCGATATGGCGGGACGGACTGCGCCAAGCTGTTCGTAAAGGTCCTCGGCCTCCATCAAGAGCTTTGGCATTATTTCTCGTCCGGAGACATAGCCATCCACCCATCCCTTGAGGCCAGAGAACCATTCGCTGCCACGTTGCTTTTCGAGCCACTTCCCCAGCCAAGCGTCGCTCGCGGCATAGTCATTGTAGTCGACTCCGGCATTCTGCAGCATCATCTGCACAAGCCGTACCCTGCGCACATGGCTCTGGTTCGCCTGAAGGCGGCGCATCGCGGCGACGATTGCCTGGGCGCGTTTCTGGTTCGGCGTGTCCAGAAGCGCCACGTTGACGCCCCGTGCAAAATCTTCCGCGGTGAATCTTCCGATCTTTCCGCCGTCAAAGGCAAGGTCATACGCGCCGGGGAGAAGCCCCGTGACGGCCATGACTTCCTGGTTGATGCGTTCGGTGATGGGATGGAAAGCGTCGGCCTTCTCGTATTCCGGCAATTTCGGGAAGGGGAGCGCCTTCGGCGCGTAGGTGAAGGCGACTCTGTTGGATGTGGCGGTGAGTGCGGTGATGGACACGTTCATCGTTTTTCCCCCGCCCAGTTTGGCGGCGGTGCCTTTCACGGCATCAATCTGCACGCGCGCGACGATTGGCGAGACATGCATCGTCTCCAGGAAGATGGCCGCCATGATGAGATGGCCTTCGTTGCCGGGGTGGACTCTGTCGCCGCAAAAATGGAAGTCGTTGGCGTGGTCGGAGAAAAGCTTGGTCATTGGTTCATGCAGCTCCACGACGCCGAGGTTGCGGGCTGCGGCCACCTCACGAACGTGAGTCGCGCATGTTGCGAGCCCAGGGTCGTTGCAAAAGGGTATGTTCGCTTTCTCGAATACACCATACTGGTCAAATGGCGATGGCGTGACGAAAACGAGCTTTGTGCCTGATGCGGCAAGTTTTGAGGCCAGTTGCTCGATGTTGGAACGGTAGCTTGACAGAGCTTTGGCACGGGAAGCGGCAGTTTTCTCCGAAGGTTCTGCTTCCTTCCAGTTGTTGCGCCCAACATCGTTCATTCCGAACATGGCGAATACGCGATCAGGCTTGAATGTCAACAGGTCGTTCTCAAGGCGGCGCAATCCGCCGCCCGCCGTGTCGCCGCTTCTGCCTGCATTTATGAGGCGCACGTTGGATCCTGGATGACGCAGATCCTGAAACAGCTGGAGATAATAGATGTATCTGCCGTCATGGGTGATAGAATCTCCGTAGAACGCGACGCGCTCGCCGTCTGAAAATCGGCCCACGGCGCCTGTATCGCAGTGTTTCATCACGAAGTCGCGCAGGAAGTATGAAGACGGAAGCACGCCGCCGCCGTGATCGCCCTCGGTTTCGTGGAACTCGGTCTTGCGGTGCCCGCAGCTGCGCATGGACGCCGCGAGCAGTTCGTTCTCCTCCACGCGGCATTTCCACTCGATATCTCGTCCGCCGGTAAGGAACGAGGCCGGCGGCAGATTAGCGGCGCCGGCGTAGGCGAGGGGGGCCCATTCGTCGATTTTCGGCTGGAACTGCGGATCTTTGTCCTTGAAGCCTACCTTGCGTACATTGAAGTGCTTTGTCATCTGTCCTGTCATGGGCGCGATGCCTGCGAGATCCGATGGCGCATGGCCGTATTTGGCGAGCCATTTCGCGTCAAGGCCGACCATTGCCGTGAGGTAGCCGCCACCCGAGATGCCGGTCACGAACACTTTGGCGGGATCGCCGCCGAAACTTGCTATGTTGTCGAGAGTCCAGGCAACGGCCGCCGCCGCATCGGAGATGCATTCCTCCGGGGTGGCGTCGGCGCCCGTCTTTTTGTCGTGGAGAAGGCGGTAGTTTGCGGCCACGAAGGCAATGGGATCCTTGCCGATGGCTTCCTCCGGCCAACATGCGAAATGCTTGTTGCCAGCGACTAGTCCGCCGCCGTGGAAGTTTATGACGGTGGCGAAGTTCGTGACGCCGTTCGGCCATTTCACGTCAAGCACGCAACGCTCGGATGCATTGGAGTAGCGGATGTCCTTCTTGATGTTGAAAGAGATGGCAAAAGCCGACGCGCACAGCGCAGATGCCAACGACAGAACTAAGAAGTGTAGTTTTTTCATGGGTGAGATTATAGCATTTCCCTGCGGGCGCTTCTAGGGGTTGATGGGGGAGCGAAGAATATGCGATAATATACGGCGTCGTGTTTGGACGCCGCAGAAAATGCTTCGTCGAAAATCACGGCGGGAGAAGAACTCTATGAATGCCAAAGTCAGCAGAAGAGGATTCGTGGCGGGCGCGGCAGCGCTCGCAGGGTTGCGCACGCGCGCGGACTGGTTGAAGTTCTTCGACAAGGACGAGGTGGAACCCGAGGATTTCCATGTGATACGCCGCCCGTTCGGCAGCGATCCGTCAAGGGAGATTTCCCTCCTCGGATGCGGCGGCGTGCGCATTTGCGTCGAGCGCAACAACCAGAACAAAGTCGACCGTGAACTCGGCGCCAAGATATTCGACTACTGCTATCGGCACGGCGTGAATTTTTTCGACACCGGCTACATCTATCACGGCGGCGACAGCGAAAGGTTCCTCGGCTCGATCCTTTCGAAGTATCCACGCGAAAGTTTCTTCTTCACGGACAAGATGCCCACCTGGCACGTGAAGACGCTTGCCGACGCGAAGCGCATCTTCGAGGAGCAGCTTGAACGCACCGCGCCGCTCGGCTATTTCGACGTGTACATGCTCCATTCCGTTTCGAGTCCGTCGCAGTACAAGGAAGTCTACAAGAAACTCGGCGTGCTGGACTACCTGAAGGACATGGTCGCGGCCGGCAAGATACGGCAGATCGGATTTTCCTACCACGGCACGCACAAGTTTCTTTCGGAACTCGTCGAGGAGTATCCGTGGGCGCTTACGCTCATCCCGTTCAACGCCGTGGAACCCAAGGGCGAACCGAACAGAAAAGTCCTCGCGGCGAAGAAGATTCCGATCTTGGTGATGAGCCCGCTCGGCGGCGGGAGGCTTGCGACCTTGAACACTCTCGCCAGACGCCGTCTCGAGGCGGCGAAGCCAGGTGTTTCTCCGGCGGAATGGGGCATGCGCTATGCGGCGTCGTTCGACGGAATGCAGACTGTGCTGAGCGGCATGGCGCAGGTGAGGCAGGCCGTCGAGAATGTGCGCACGTTTTCGCGCGAACGGTTCAAGCGACTTGACGATTCCGACTTGGTCGTCTACCGCGAGGCGATGGATTTATACAACAAATACAAACCGGTCGGCTGCACCAACTGCAGGTACTGCGAATGTCCATATGGAATACAGATACCCGAGGTGTTCACATGGTGGAACTCGTTCAAGGGCGAGAATCGCGTGCCCGAGGACGACGGCGGGCCGAATGATTCGCAGGAGCTAAGGCGGGAATTCCTAGTGAGCTACTTCAACACGATACCCGCGCCGGCGCGCGCCGATCGCTGCACTGGATGCAAGAAGTGCAAGGTGGGATGTCCGCAGTGGGTGTTCAGCATTCCCAACGAAATGGGCAACATCGCCAAGACGGTGAAGCATGTCCGCGAAGTGTATCTGGCGAAGGGCGGCAGGCTTGACGGCAAGGGGAGGTTGCCATGCTGAGGACATTGCGCATATTGGCGGCGGTCGCGGTCTTCGCGGCGCTCAACCTCTTCTTCTTAGGTTTCGTCGAGGGACTGGGATTTCTTGCGGATATCCAGTTTGCGCCCGCTTGCCTTGCATTCAACATCGCGGTTGTTTGCGCTTTGGCGGGCGTCACCTTTGCGGGAGGGCGGCTTTACTGTTCAGTCGTGTGTCCGCTTGGCGTGTTCCAGGACATTGTGCTGTGGCTGCGGCGCAGGTTCCGGAGAACGTCGTTCGCCTATAGTCCCGGGCGTCCTGTCGTGCGGGTTGCGTCCGCATTGATATTCGCTGCGCTTCTTGCGTTTGGCGGAGCGTCGTTGGCGTGTCTTGTAGAACCATACGGCGCATACGGGCGCATTGCGACTCATCTCTTCGAGCCGCTTGCGGCCGCATGTACCAACTGGCTTGCGGATCTTCTTATGCGATGGGGGCATCCGTGCATGTTGAAGAGCGAGATATTCGTGAGAGGCTGGGCAGCTCTTGGCGTGGCGGGAGCATCCTTCGTCGCGTTGGCCATAGCGGCCGCCATGCGCGGGCGTCTCTTCTGCAACACTGTTTGTCCTGTGGGGGCGGTGCTGGGGCTGCTTTCCTCCAAGGCTTTGGTCAAAATCCGTTTGGATGCCAAGAAGTGCGTCAAGTGTGGATTGTGCGCGAAAGTCTGCAAGGCGGAGTGCATTGATGTGGCCAACGCCAAGATCGACCAGAGTCGTTGCGTACGATGCTTCGATTGTCTGGGCACGTGCAGAAAGGGGGCTCTTGCATGGAGATGAGGAGGAGAGGTTTCCTGTTGGGTGCCGTGGCGGGCGTGTGCGCCGCGAAAGGAGCGGGCGAGCATGTCGCGCCGGCAGGAACGGCTGCGGTGCCGCCGCCTGGGTCCGGCGGATTCGAGCGGCTTCGCGCGCGTTGCGTCGGCTGCGGGCTCTGCGTGGCGAAGTGTCCCACGAAGGTTCTGAAAGCCGCCACGATGGAGTATGGTTTGACGGGCGTCATGATGCCTGTGATGGATTTCAGGCGAGGGTATTGCGAGAAGGATTGCGTTCGATGCGGCGAGGTGTGTCCCGCAGGCGCGATTGTTCGTCTGGCCAAGGAGGAGAAGCCCAAGACGAAGATAGGCTTGGCGCGCCTGACTGCGGATTGGGAAGATAAATGCCTTGCGCGCAAAGAGGGCCATCCGTGTGCGTTATGCGAGAAGCACTGTCCCTATGACGCCGTGAAGGTTGCCGAGGAGAATGATGCGAAGAGCGGAAAGCAGGTGCGGCGCCCTGTGGTCGATCCCGAAAAGTGCGTTGGATGCGGCGCATGTGCGCACGTATGTCCCGTGTCGACGCTGGAAGTGCGGTTCACAGAATCAGCATGCAGTCGCCGTAGCTGAAGAAACGGTAGTCTGCGCGGACGGCGAGAGCGTATGCGGCAAGCATGCGCTCTCGTCCTGCAAGGGCGCTCACCATCATGAGCAGCGTGGATTTCGGCAGATGGAAGTTCGTGAGCATTGCGTCGCAGGCAAGGAACTTGTAGGGCGGATAGATGAAGATGTTCGATGCGCCATGCCCCGGCACGATCTTTCCGTCGTTGGCGGCGGCCACGGTCTCAAGCGTCCGCACCGTAGTCGATCCCACGCACACCACGCGTCCTCCGCGTGCCTTGCACGCATTCACCGCATCGGCGGTTTCCGGTGTTATGGTGAACACCTCGAAGTCCATTTGATGGTCTTCGACGTTCTCGCATTTCACGGGACGGAATGTGCCCGGGCCGACGTGGAGCGTGATGGCGGCGCGCTTCACGCCTTTCGCCTCAAGCGCGGCGAATATCTCAGGCGTGAAATGAAGTCCGGCCGTGGGCGCGGCCACACTGCCCGTTTCGCGAGCATAGATCGTCTGGTAGCGCTCTCGATCCTCGACCTCCTCCTCGCGAGTGCCTTCGCGGCGGACGTACGGCGGCACCGGGGTGCGTCCGAATGCGTCGAGCAGTTCCATGAGAGGCCTCTCGGAGATGAACTCGGCGCGCCAGAGTCCGCCTGCGAGCTTTCGCACGAGACGCACCCTGAGTTCGCCGTTCGGTCCGAACACGGCGGTTTGGCCGGGTCGGGAAGGGCGCCCGGAACCGATCATCACAGACCAGACGAGCGAGTTTTCCGCCGATGCGTCAAGGTTGAAGGATGGTTCTTCGCCGCCGGCTGGCGAGGCGTCAGTGGATCCGGCGGGGGCAGTCTGGCAGGGCGGGCGCTCCGTGGCCGACGCCTCCGCCAAGGGGCTCACCATGAGTACCTCCACCTGCCCGTCTGAATCACTCCATGTTCCGATGAGACGTGCGGGGAACACTTTCGTGTCGTTGACCACGAGAAGATCGTCTGGCGTGAGGTACTCCACAATGTCGGGCACGCGGCGGTGTTCGAGCACGCACGTGTCGCGGTGCAGCACCATCATGCGATCGTCGCCGCGTCTCTCGCTCGGGTGCTGCGCTATGAGGCGTTCGGGAAGCGGATACCAGAATTGATTCGTTTTCATTTGAGAGCTTTGTCCATGTCTCGAAACATGATACCACATCACTCCGCTTGGCGCAACATGTCAGATATGGTATAATCGGTGCATGGACAAAAATATCTGCACAAACATGGTGATCGCACAGTCGGGCGGTCCCTCTATGGTAATCAACGCCTCGCTAGTCGGCGCGGTGATGGCTGCGCGCGCGAAGAAGACCGGCGCGAAGATCGGACGAATCCTCGGCGCTCTGCACGGAATCGCCGGAATCCTTGAAGGGAAATACATCGATCTGCGTAAGCCGTCCGACGAGAAGCTTCTGGCCATCGCGCGCACTCCATCGTCCGCGCTTGGCTCCGTGCGCAAGAAGCCGACGCCGGAGGACTGCCGCGCGATATTCGAATCGTTCCGCCGCCGCAAGGTGGGCTACTTCTTCTACATAGGCGGCAATGATTCCGCCGATGCCGCGCGCATCGTCGCCGAGGAGGCGGAGAAGGAAGGGTATCCGCTGGTCTGTTACCACATTCCCAAGACGATAGACAACGACCTTCGCAGCTGCGACCACACGCCAGGCTTCGGTTCCGCCGCGCGCTTCGTGGCGTGCGCGCTCAAAGGCGACGATCTCGACAATCGCGCCCTGGGCGGCGTGAAGATCGATGTGATCATGGGGCGCGACGCAGGCTTCCTCACTGCGGCCAGCGCGCTTGCGCGCGAGAACAAGGGGGACGGCCCTCACCTCATATATCTCCCGGAGCGCCCCTTCTCCCTCGATGCGTTCGCCGCAGACGTGCAGGAGATGATGAAGAAGCATGGACGTTGCGTCGTGGCGGTCTCGGAGGGAATCCGCGATGTCAACGGCGAACTCTTCGCGAAGAAGTTCGCCGGCGGCGAACGCGATTCGCATGGAAACCTTCAGCTTTCGGGCACCGGTGCGCTTGGCGATTTCCTTGCAAAGCATCTGAAGGCAACGGCGGGGATCGCGCGTGTGAGGGCAGACACCTTCGGCTATCTCCAGCGCAGTTTCCCCGGCGTTTCGAGCGAGACGGACTTCCGCGAGGCGTTTGCCGCCGGCGGCGCGGCCGTTCTCGCCGCGCTCGACGCGGCCACGGCCAAGAAGCCAAAGGCGCCGGCGAAAGGCACAATCGCGATAGTGCGCGCACGCGGGAAAAAATATGGAATCTCGTATGAGGCGATGCCTGTCCAGGCTGCCGCCAAGTACACGCGCTCGATGCCCGACTCATTCATCGCGAAGAACGGGCATGACGTCACGAAGGCGTTTCTTGATTATGCGCGCCCGATTGTCGGCCCTCTTCCGCACTGCGAGATATTCTGATGCTCATAGAGGCACATGCCAAGATCAACCTGACGCTTGCCGTTGGAGATGTCCGCCCCGATGGCTACCACGATCTCAAAAGCGTCGTGGCGCCGATCTCCCT
>Ga0310786_10003322_pt1 | contig 23479 bp, 21 predicted proteins | sample AusTroGonzalo_MG_FD_203881 | JGI IMG/M metagenome (GOLD analysis project Ga0310786, IMG submission 203881) | Bovine rumen microbial communities from tropical cattle in Woodstock, Queensland, Australia - Gonzalo_03 (v2) (version 2) | ecosystem: Host-associated > Mammals > Digestive system >...
GTCCTCTGCAAGATATCCTATACCGTGCTTCATAGCATCGATAGGACGGGTTATCTTAACATTCTCTCCCTTTATCTTAACAGTTCCGCCGTTTATCTTATCCGCACCAAATATAGCTCTTACGCTCTCGCTTCGTCCGGATCCCAAAAGACCTGTAAAACCGTTAACCTCACCCTTATGTATCTTGAAATTAAAAGGAAGCGCCTGACTGCTCGAAAGCGATTCGGCCTCATAAAATACATCATTCTTTTCAGCAGCTTTTTCATTCTTTTCGCCCAGATTGCTCAGCTCGTCAAGAGATTTACCTATCATCTTGGCTACGAGCTCAACCTGAGGCAGCTGCTCTACCGGATATTCCCCTACCAGCTCACCGTTACGAAGTACCGTGATCCTGTCACTTACCTCGTAAACCTGCTCCAGGAAGTGGGTTACAAATATAATACCTACACCCTGTGCTTTCAAATCTCTCATAAGTTTGAAAAGCATATTTACTTCTTTATCATCAAGGGAAGAAGTAGGCTCATCCAAAATAAGCACCTTACACTTCATATCCACTGCACGGGCTATGGCAACCATCTGCTGGATAGCCAGGGAACAGCGGCCTAACTGTGTAACGCCCCTTGTAGGTATTCCCAGTTTCTCTAATATCTCATCTGCTCTTTTTTCATAATCCTTGTGACGTATCCACGCGCTGTCTTCCCTGCCGATAAACATGTTCTCAGCTACGGTCAGATTCGGACAAAGGGTTATTTCCTGATAAACTGTACTTATACCGTTGTTCTGCGCGTCCTGCGGGGAATGAATGCTGATAGGTGTACCTTCGATGGTTACCTCGCCGCCGTCCATCTGATAAACGCCCGTAAGGATTTTTATCAGGGTTGATTTTCCCGCACCGTTTTCCCCCATAAGAGCATGGATCTCACCCTTTCTCAAAGTAAAATCCACATCATTAAGTGCCAGCACCCCGGGGAACCTTTTTTCTATATGGCGCATTGTAAGTAATACGTCTTCTTTCATGGCTCTTGTCTCCCATTTTTTTAGTCACTGCAGGATTACCTTCAGAACCTGTTGTGACGGAAGTTTTATTGCTCTGTTAAAAAAGCGCAGCTTGAGCTGCTAGTAGCATACAGCCCAGCTGCGCAATTGGTCAGCTAAAATATTTTATTATTCTCCTAAACCATAGGTGTCGATATCAGCCTGTGTAAGGGTCTTTGCATCAAATCCCTTCTCTTCGTTGATGATCTTCTTGTCAGTAATAGACTTCTTGCCCTGGATTATATCGCTGATGATCTGTGCCTGGAAAGGTGAACACTGTCCATCATAATTCCACTTCTTTGCAAGGAGCTCACGAAGTGCCCACTTGTTGCAGTCAAAGCCCATAACGATAACCTTGCCGTCAACACCATGAGTGATACCAGCTTCGTCAAGTGCTGCAACAGCACCCTTTGCCATACCATCGTTCTCTGCGTAGATTACGTTGAAATCTTCACCGCTGTTGATAACTGACTCAACGATCTTCTTAGCTTCTGCCTCATCCCATGTAGCTGTCTGCTGAACAACCTTTGTCATCTTACCTGAAGCAAACTGCTCATCAAGAGCACCGGTACGTCCGATCTGAGCATCAGAACCCATAGCACCCTGGATGTGGATAACCTTGTACTCAGGAAGATTCTGGCTTAATAACCAGTTAACTGCTGTCTCGCCTTCCTTAGCCATATCTGAAACAACTGCTGCCTCATAAAGGCTTGCGTCTACATCGATCATACGGTCGAATAAGAATACCTTGATACCGGCTTCCTTAGCCTTCTTAAGAACTTCATCCCAGCCAGTTGTCTCTGCTGCAGAGATAAGAAGGTAATCAACACCCTCTGTGATAAATCCCTGAGCTGCCTGAAGCTGATCGTCATTCTTTAAGCTGTAAGATGTCTTAAGCTCATAGCCGTTAGCTGCTGAGAAAACTGCCTCCATATCCTTAACGTTAGCCTCACGGTAACCGGACTCTGAAGGAGGATTGTTAACAACGCCTACCTTGATCTTTGCATTTGAAGTATTTCCTCCGGTATTTGCTGCAGGCTGGTTGCCTGAACCGGAATCTGACTTCTTTGAATCACATGCGCATGCAAGGACCATGCTCATTACCAGTGTAAACACCAATAATAAAGTTTTTACTCTTTTCATTAAAAAATTACCTCCTTATTATGGCCGTCATATGACGGGTGTAAGTATAGAGTAAGCGGCAGATTAATGTATGTGCCGTTCACTTGCAAATATCTTAACACATTCATAAAAGGAGGTAAATCAATATTGATTTTGACTTGGTTGAATATTATCCCAAATATACCCTGAAAAACCAAAAACGGTTAATTTTCATTTTATTCAGGTTAAAAATTATTTTATTCCGGTATATTCTGGTACTGTAAACGATAATCCGTGGGTGTAATTCCTGTATTTTTCTTAAAAATATAACTGAAATAATGTGAGTCATTATAACCCACTTCACGGGCAATCTGTGAGTTCTTGATATCGGTGGTACGGAGCATTTCTTTGGCCTTGCTTAATCTTAAATGGATAAGATACTCTGTAAATGTCTGCCCATTCTGCTGAGAAAATACCGTTGAAAACCTGCTGTTGCTCATTCCTACTGCTTTGGCCACATCCTGAAGCATAAGGCTTGGATCTGAAAAATGGTCAAGCATATACATCTTTGCATCGCTTATGACAGAGGAAACCTTTTTATCATCGTCAACCTCCCCCATCTCCCTGGCACCCAGAATGATCGCCTGTTCATCGGTCCGTTTAACGATCAGATGACGGATATGTCTTGCTGTCCTAAAGCTGTTATAAATCTTTTCGGGTTCATCGACTATGTCACCTATACCGACTCTTATAGGACTGCATTCCAGACGTTCCAGTTCACGTACCAGAGAAGATGCAAACGCATAGGCCCGCTCTTCTGCTTCCTCCATGGTATTTCCAAGTACCAGAAGCCTGCTGCCCGTCCTGCTCGCCGATGCAAAAACGATATCCCCACTGTTTGCCGCCAGGTCCGCCGCTGCCTCCTGTCCGGTCCTCTCAGGTGAAAAAGCTGCATCTATGACAGCATAATAGGGTGCTTCAACATTACACCCCATCGATCCCAGCTGTTTTAAAACATTCTGGGCATCCTCTTCGGTTGATTCATCATTGAAAAAAACCCCTATCAGCTTCTCCTTGATGAACTTTCCGTCACTTTCCATACGTGCTCTTAGGCTTGCCGCATGCTCCAGGTTTTTTCTCTCGGAAAGAATCTGGGCACTAACCTTATCCAATACTTCTTTAAGTTTTTCCGCATTTATCGGCTTTAAAAGATATTCCCTGACACCCAGCTGGATGCACTGACGGGCATACTCAAATTCATCATAACCACTGAGTACTATTATTCCTATCCATGGCATCTGGGCACGCAGAGTACGGCAAAGCTCCAGCCCGTCCATAAATGGCATCCTGATATCCGTGATCACAATGTCGGGGTTCGTATCTCTTATTATAGGTAATGCCATTTCACCGTCAGGGGCCTCACCCACCAGAGTATAGGGCGTTTCGTCCCAGGGAAATGATTCTCTTATACCTTCTCTTATAACTACCTCGTCATCAGCCAGAAACACTTTCATTTTCGTATATCTCCTTTTCAGTTCTGCACGGAACGGTAAAGCTTACCTCAGTACCGCCCGGACCGCTCATGATCTTAAGTCCGTCTGTCTGGTTATAATACAGTCTTATCCTCAGGTTAACGTTAACAAGTCCGAATCCGCCGCTTCCGCCGTGGCTTACCGTCGGCTGTTCCTTTATCATACGGTCGTTAAGGGCTCCAAGCTGTTCCGGTGTCATTCCGAGACCTGTATCCTTAACGGTAAACTTAAGCTTTCCGTCTTCTTCCTTAGCAGAAACCTTTATCATGCCGCCGCCCCTTTTAATCTTTATACCATGGTATATGGCATTTTCAACCAGCGGCTGAACCAAAAGCTTCAATATAAAATAGTCACCGATCGTATCCGGGATATCTATCTCATAATCCATGATATCACGATACCTTGTCTGCTGGATCTTCAGATATCCCTCGATATGCTTTTTCTCCTGACGTATCGGTATCCAGTCGGCACCTGACGAAAGGCTTATACGGAAGAAATCACTTAAAGCGCTTGTAAGCTGGATGACCTCGTCCTTTTCCCCTGCCTCTGCTTTCCATACGATCGCATCAAGAGTGTTATACAAAAAGTGGGGATTGATCTGAGCCTGCAGTGTACGCAGCTCAGCCTTTCTGAGATTCCTGGCATCAAGAGCACTCTTTTCCATCATGCTCTTTAACCTCTTAGCCATAGTATTAACCTGAGCAGTCAGATTTCTCAGTTCCGTAACGTCAGTATCTGCAAGTCTCGCATCAAGAGTACCTTCCGAAAGCTTGGCAGTCACTTCCTCGAGATGCTCTATGGGCTGTCTTACAAAAAGAGCTGTCTTCTTCACGGACCTGTTTCTGACCCATAAAGAGATAACCACTATCACTATCTCCGCTATGGCAGTGAGCAAAATTACAAGCTGCAGGCTTCCGCTCATCTTTCCGGTTGAATCGATCTCCTGGGCAATATATTCGTTCAGCATGCTGTCCACGAGAGACGCAACATCCCTTACCTCGACGAGTACGGCTTCATTCTCAACCACCGGGACCTGATCTGTTATATTATCCCTGATACGGTCCACATAACTCTCAAGGGTCTTCATGGTACGTCCTGCAACTATCAGGGACAAACGGTTTTCAGAATCCGTGCTCTCGGTAATCTTTTCAATGGTATTTTCTACATCGTGGATCTTGAGATACAGCTTACTGCTTGCAAAATCATCACGGCCTATGATTATATTCCATGCACTTCCGGGTATATCCGAAGCCACTATGTTCTTAATGCTTGCAATAGTCTCCATTCTCTCGATGGCATTGTGATATTTCCCCGCATATACAAGCATCAGTACCAGGCTCAAGACGATAGGGATAACCAGCATCAGAACAAGCTTATGGCTTAGATCGTTTATACGCCCGAGAATACTTTTTTCTTTTTTGATCCGGTTTTTCTCCATAATCAATATCCTCTTGGTGATATCTTAGAAGTATCCATCTCGTCACTGAATATCTGCTCTTCAGGATGGATCACCGCCTGGACGGATTCACCTGCCTTCAGCTTAACCGCTGTCTCCATAAGTATCTTGCCAAGCTTGGGAGTACATTCAACCACGCAGTTGATCTTACCCTTCTTTAATACATCTATCGCTTCCTGTCCGCCGTCGATTGAAATAATGATGATATCCTTTCCGGGTACAAATCCGGCATTTTCTATTTCGGGCAGAGCACCCAATGTCATCTCGTCATTATGCGAATAAACGACATCGATATCCTCACCGTAGGTTTCCAGCAGATATCTCATATTTTCAGCTCCGCGGCTTTTTAAGAAATCTCCGTCGATGCTTTCCATCACCGTCATGCGCTCGTCCCCGGCTATGGCATCCATAAAGCCCGCCTGTCGCTGTCTCATAGGTGTCGAATTGGTAGTGCCTGTAATCTCAACGATATTTACGTGCTCCAGTCCAAGACTGTCTGCTTTACGCACAAGATATTCTCCCGCCATAAAACCTTCCTTATAGAAATCAGCACCTATCAGGCATGAGGTAAGACCTTCCTTCTCCGTACTGATATCCCTGTCAACCAGTATAACGGGTATGCCTGCACTTTTTGCTTCTTCAAGAACGTTATCCCAGCCGTCTTCAACGATAGGTGAAAAAGCAATAACATCCACCTGGTATGCTATAAATCTTCTTATTGCAGCGATCTGGTTTTCCTGCTTCTGATTGGCATTTTCGAGCATTAGATTGATGCCCTTGTTCTCTGCCGCTTCCTCAATGTCACGTGTATTCCCTATTCTCCAGGCACTCTCCGTACCTATCTGGCTAAACCCCAGGAGTAACCCCGGTTCTGCGGCCTGTTCAGTTTCGTTTGAACAGTTCACCAGCAAAACAGACACCAATAAAATACTTATAATAAAGTAGAATTTTTTGACAGTCATATAACTTCTCCGATTAACTTAATGCAATTATTATAAACTATCGGAAAATATTTTTCTACATATTTTTAAATCTGACTGTATCTTTTAGAAATTTGACTTGAAGGTGAGATTTTGCTATACTTGATTCGCTGTAAATCATAAAATATCAATTTATTTAATCATTTAGGAGATAAATCATGGCCGGAACCCTGTACCTATGCGCTACTCCCATAGGCAACCTTGAAGATATAACCATGCGAGTATTAAGGACCTTAAAAGAGGTCGACCTCATAGCTGCCGAGGATACCCGAAACAGTATAAAGCTGCTGAATCATTTTGAGATAAGCACTCCCATGACCAGTTATCATGAATACAACAAAATAGACAAGGGACATACTCTCATCGAAAAGCTGCTCGAAGGTCAGAACATTGCGCTGATCACAGATGCGGGTACTCCTGCCATCTCAGATCCGGGTGAGGAACTTGTAAAAATGGCACACGAAGCAGGTATTACGGTTACATCCCTTCCCGGCGCATGCGCATGTATCACGGCACTCACGGTATCCGGACTTGCCACGAGACGATTTGCCTTTGAAGCATTTCTGCCGACAGACAAAAAAGAGAGGAAAAACATCCTCGATGTCCTGAAAAATGAAACACGTACCATTATCCTGTACGAGGCTCCCCATCACCTGATAAAGACTTTGGAAGAGCTGTTGGAAACACTCGGTGACCGCCGTGCCACCATATGCAGGGAGCTTACAAAAAAACATGAAACTGTATTCCTGACCACTTTGCAAGATGCCTTAACTTTCTATCGTGAAAACGAACCCAAAGGTGAATGCGTTATCCTGATAGAAGGACGTTCCTTCGGAGAATTAAAAGAGGAGAGCCGTGCCGAATGGCAGAAGCTCTCCATAGAAGAACATGTTAATATGTATATCGATCAGGGTATGGATAAAAAAGAAGCTATGAAGGCTGCTGCCAAAGACAGGGGCGTATCCAAGCAGGAAATCTACAAAGAGCTCCTGAATTCCTGATCCTTTGCTGTCGTTCATGATGACATTTTTAATCATATTTACAAGATCTCAATATCCGTATATCGAGTAAATTTCCTCAGTATAAATTCCCGGCTCCTTATAAACTATAAGAGGAGCCTCCACAGTCATACGGGAGTTGCCCCCTCTGACACACTCCATAAGGACCATATTGGGTTCTTTGTCTATAAACGGATGTACCATTTTCATACGCTTTGGCTCAAGCTTATACTTTACCAACGTAACCATAAGCTCAGCCAGCCTGAACGGACGGTGTACCAGGTAAAATCTTCCGCCCGGCTTAAGAAGCGCCGCAGTCTCTCTGGCCACATCTTCAAAGGTACATTTTACTTCATGCCTGGCTATGGCCTTAGCGGAATCCGGATTTGTCAGGCCATGCTGTCCTATCATATACGGAGGATTGGAGGTCACCACATCAAAGACGGATTTTCCAAATATCTCCGATGCTTTAACTATATCTCCTTCCACTATATCTATCTTTTCTTCCAGATGATTATATTTTATACTCCGGGTGGCTATATCCACATTCTCAGGCTGTATCTCAAGTCCCGTAAAATGTTCTCCATCGGTCTTTGCAGATAACAGGATCGGTATTATCCCATTTCCCGTACCAAGATCTATAGCCCTTTCTCCTGCCTTAACCTTTGCAAACCCCGAAAGGAGCACGGCATCCATCCCAAAGCAGAATCTTGACGGATCCTGTATTATCATCAGATTATTGCGGTTGAGCTCATCCAGGCGCTCGCCTTCATGCAGAAGTTCAATTTCGCTCATACTTAAATTTCTCCCCGCTCCTCCAAAAACTTCATAAAGCCTTCGAGTCCTTTTCTTATGTCCCTGTAGGCAGTATCATAATCACGGGTATACCAGGGGTCAGCCACATCATCCAAAGAGCCGGCAAACTCCAGCATCCTGTAAAACTTTCCCTTAGGGTCTCCGCCGCAGATACGTCCCATATTTCTGATATTAGCAGAATCCATACCTATCAGATAGTCGTAATCATCATAATCCCAGTTTGTCATCTGGACAGCCCTGTGAGGTACCAGCGGTATGCCCAGAGCCTTCAGCTTTGAAACCGTCCCATAATGCGGACTGTTCCCTATCTCCTCGGTGCTCGTAGCAGCCGAATTGATCTTGAACTGCTTCTCCAGCCCCCGCTGCTTCACCATATAAGTGAAAACACTCTCAGCCATTGTTGACCTGCAGATATTGCCGTGGCATACGAACAGTACTCTTATCATACCCTGAAACCCCTTATATTTCCTAGCTTTTCACCATCTTGCCAATTTTGAAAAATCGGCAAAAAGTGGCATATTTTGGCATATTTTAGAAACCAAAAGGTGTATAAAAGGTGTAAAAACAGCTTCTTCTGAACCCCCGATATTTACAGGGTTTTCCCTTATTTCAGCTTTATCTTTTATCCGATATTTATCCTCTTGATTTCTTCCCTTGCATCCGAAAAATTTACATGAGCATAAGTGTTAAGAGTAACACTTATATCCGAATGCCCCATAAGATACTGTAAGGTCTTTGGATTCATTCCTGCTCTGGCCATAGCCGAACAGTATGTGTGCCTACACACATGAGGTGTAACCACAGGCATCTGTGCCTTAAATATCTTATTGTGCTTTTTCGTTATGGCGCTGAAGTAGTGTTCCCAGTGTAATGAATATCTTACACTTCCATCCTTATCAAAGCTAAGGAATCCGGAATACCCATCAATAACAGGCTCTACTTTCGGAGGCTTACGACCTGCAATCATTCTCTTAAAGCATGCTTCTACATCTTCCGTCATAGGGATCACTCTTGTGCCGCTTCCGGTCTTTGTTTTTTCGATGTAGTAACCGGTACTGCCCTTCTTCTGTAACTGATGGTCGATATTGATCTTATGAAGTTTAAAATCCAAGTCAGACAGCGTAAGACCACAAAATTCCGATACTCTCATCCCGGTCTTAAACAGGATATAGATTCCATCGTAGTACCTTGAATAATGAGGATCATCCTTTACGAATTTTAGAAATCTTCTCTCCTGATCATTAGTAAGGGCTTCCCTTGTAACACTGTCATTTACAACAACCTCTACAAGCTGAAATCCGAATGGATTCTTGCGTATAAGATCATCATCAACAGCAAGCTGAAATGCTGGTCTTAAGACTCCCCTTATGGAATGGATAGAGCTGTAGCCCCTGCCGTCCACTTTCTGAAGCTTAATAAGCCAGCACTTGGCATCCGAAATCCTTACTGTATCTATCCTTCTTTTGCCAAAAGGATCTTCCTTCAGGATGTTCATCACAGTACCATATCCTGTCTTTGTAGTCCTTCTTACTCCTGTCTTTGTAGCCACATACTTCTCAACCAGTTCAAGAACAGTATAATCCCCTCCGTTCGGAACTATATGGTCAAACAGATCTACCTGGACTTTCTTCTCCATCTCCCTTAAGGAAAGGCATCTGCGGCCCTTGTAAGCCTCATCCGTCATCGTCAGTCTCCAGCTATACAGATACTTTTCTTCCCCGGCACTGTTTACATACTTAAAACGGTATCTTCCGTCCGCAAGCTGAACTTCGCCATTATGTAATATTCTTCCTTTATTGTCCTTTCTTTTATCGCTCATTTACAGTCTCCTTTATCATAGAAAAATTGAAAAGGAAAACCGTCCCGATAGGTTGTTATGACTTCGTCATAACGCTCTATCAATACATGATAGAGCAGTCCTAAGGCATCAGCTTTCGCCGCTGCCTTAGGACGAATTATAGCATAACCAGGACGGTTTTTCCACTAGAAATTAATAAAACTAAAAATATAAGTATACTAACAAACAAACGTTTTTATCATATCATTGCTGCCACATCCAGATAATCCTCAAAAAGCTTCCGCTTAAAGCGTATCCGGTTTCCTACTTCAAGCAGAAAATTATCTCCCTCATGCTCATAAGCCAGCCTCCTGAGTCTTTTCTCGCCGATACCATAATACTCGGCAGCTTCTTCTATGCTCAAGGAATACTTGTGCCATAAGGGAACCATATTCAAATGTTTCTCTTCCATACATATAACATCTCCCTTCTGCACTACCGCTGTAAATTGAGCTCTCACTTTAGCCCCGCAAATCTGACAAACACTAACCTCTGTAAAGGCTCTTTTACCTATACAGAAAAATCATAAGCATAGCCTGTTCTCTTACCCCCTCCAATCTTCTGATCTGCCCATATCATAACACAGATTTTTCCAAAACCCTCAAAACAGACAAAACGCGGAATTTTGTGACAAAATTGTAAAATCCTATCTTTTAAATGATTGAAATCTTTCTCCTGAAATGCTAAAATATTTTAGAGCATTTTCAAAGAAAATCCGGCCGTTTTCTAAGCACACGGCATTCCATCAATCCATCCATCAAATCAATACCATCAAAACACAGAAAGGCGTTAAGATGAAATTCATAACCAGCATAAATGACAGGATCAAGGATCTGCGGCTTGAAAGAAATCTTCTCCAGAGCGATTTTGAACAAATCGGCATAAGCGCATCTACATTATCCGATTATGAGAAAGACGGCAGCACCATCCCATCATATGTGATACCGAAGCTTGCGGAATTCTTCGGAGTAACCACGGATTACCTCTTTGGGCTCACTAATATCCGACAACCGGAGAATAACTCACTAAACGGTATTTACTTTTCCGATAATGCCATTGAATTCTTAAAACGTAAGGATATCAACACAAAGCTCTTATCAGAAATGATAGAGCACCCCGCCTTCAAACAGTTTCTTCTTGATGCAGAGTGCTATGTTGATGGTCATGTAGATGCCGGAATCGATCAGTTTTCCACTCTTTTTAAATTTGCCGAACTGAAAATAGAAAAGCAGGCTCCTAGCTTAGAAAAGGACAGTATCATAAATGGCATAAAACGCACAGACGAACTTGCGAGAACATTTCATGCGAACCTTCTAGCAAATGACCTTCTTCCTATATTAAATGATCTAAAGGCAAATCACAGAAAAGACAACGAAACTGCCGGTTTCAGTTCTGCCCCCGGTACACTGAAGGAACTCTATAAAGGAGCCGGAAATACAGATACCGCTACAAACCCAAATATGGATAATTCTCCCGAAGCGGTTACGAATGAATTAGTAGCCCTCTTTGCCAGAGGGGCAGCAGCCTCTATGGGGCTGAATGATTCCACGGATATTGAAAACACGATACATAGCGTGATGGCATCTTTGGAAGGAACTAATATCCGCACCAAATCCGAACTGTTTGAGCCGAACCCCAGAAAAAGACGTTCAAAAACCAAAACCGATGAAAACAAGGATAACAAATCATAATCCTGTACCAGTATCTGAAAAAATCCTGAAACAGCAAAATTTTCTTCTTGCTTATTCCTGTATTTTCTGCTATAATCTTTTTTAGACAAACACATCAAAAACCAAATAAACGATCATAAGCATAGACTGCAAGGCTCTCCCCGAGAGCCTTGCAGTCTTTTCTTTTTGGGAATAGCAAGCATGACACGGGTGTACACACCCATGTCAAAACTGCGGATATTTTCCCTCCGGCAAAATATCCGCAGTTTTCGCTTGTAGGGGAGTCCCCCTATCCCCCATTTTCTGATTTAAAAAATCCCACAGAATTATCAATATACATAACACAGTGACAGCACAACTATCGCTGTCCGGAAAAGGAGACGTTAATGAAAAATAGGACAAGAAATATAAACTTACATATCTTCCTCAGCGAAGAAGAGGCGGCATTCCTAGAAGAAAAATTTAAAGGCTCAGGATTAAATTCAAAATCCGATTTTATAAGGCATCTGATACTGGACGGTTTCGTGGTTCAGATAGAGCTCTCTGATATCCAGAGGAACAACTTTCTTTTAAGCAATATTGCTAATAATGTGAACCAAATCGCCCATCGTATAAACGAGACAAGAAGCATCTATCAGTCAGACATAGACCAACTGAAGAAGGAGGTTGATGAGGTATGGCAGTTACAAAAATCCATGCTATCAGCGCTACCGTTGAAAAAGCAGTAAACTATATTTGCAACCCCCAGAAAACTGACGGAGAAGTACTGGTCTCAACATTCAACTGTGGCAGGGAATCCGTAGCCTATGATTTTGGGTTCGCCCTCAATCTCTCGAATTCACCGGATAAAAATCTGGCTTATCATATCATACAGTCATTTGCTCCGGGAGAGGTTTCAGGAGAAGAAGCACACCGTATCGGGATAGAGCTTGCAGAACAGTTCCTGAAGGGAAAATACTCATATGTATTCGCGACACATATTGACAGGGATCACATTCACAACCATCTCATATGTGCGCCCATAAGGGGCGAAGTAAATCCGCAATAACAAGCGGTCGGCACGTTGTTTCACGCCGATGGTCAATGGCTTACCAAGCGAAGAAATTCTAATGGGAACATAGCACGCCATTAAACCCACAAGTTGGCTAATTGCCGAGCCACGACTGAGTGAGGGAGACCAAAAACTGACATAAGGGTAAAGCCCATACTGGTTGAATGACAGTCCAAGAGGCATAAGTGGTGGCTATAGCGAAAGGCAGTTACAAACGCTATACCGTGTATCGTACCTACGAAAGATAAGTAGGAAACGCGAAACATATACACGGCTCACCTATATAAGTAGGAACGGACGGAAATCATACCCGACAGTCAGTTGATGTTTTGTTACTTCGTTACTAAATGGGGATTGCCTAAGTCGGAACGCCTACAAGGCTATGTACATCGGCACTGAAAATCCGATATGGCAACGGAGCTTCCATAGTAGTCCGAGGACCTTGAATTGACAAGGATAGCCGTAAAATCGGAAGCGAATAATGACGCCCACATGGCGAAGGGAAGCAGTCTATTTCGATTCAATACTGGTAGAAAGGAGGATGTGTGAGACATCATGAGAAATCCAGAATACGTATTGAACAGCTTACGAGAGCATTCAGCTCAAACCAATTATTCTTATGACAGGCTATACAGAATACTGTATAACCAAGACTTCCTCTTATTGGCGTATCAAAATATATACGCCAACAAAGGAAACATGACCGCTGGCACCGATGGGCAAACCATAGATGCCATGAGTTTGGACAGAATCAATAGAATTATTCACAGTCTTAAAGACGAAAAGTATGTTCCAAACCCCGCGAGGAGAACGTACATTCCAAAGAAAAACGGAAAAATGCGCCCCCTCGGAATACCATCCATAGATGACAAGCTGATACAGGAAGCAATGAGGATGATACTTGAAGCTATATACGACAGCAGTTTCGAAGACACCTCACATGGTTTTAGGCCAGGCAAAAGCTGTCACACAGCATTACGCCAAATCCAAAATCGATTTACGAGATGTAAATGGTTCGTCGAAGGAGACATAAAAGGATTCTTCGACAACATCGACCATAACACCATGATTGCAATTCTGAAAAAGCGAATCAAAGATGAAAAATTCCTGCGTCTCATTCGCAAATTTCTAAACGCAGGATACATGGAGGACAACCAGTACCACAGTACTTACAGCGGAGCAGTTCAGGGAGGGATTATCAGCCCAATACTTGCGAACATTTATCTTGACCAGTTTGATAAGTACATGAAAGAGTATAAGGAAAAGTTTGACAAAGGTATCAAACGTCAAATTCTTAAAAGTTATACCAAAATGGGCGACAAAAGGCACAGAATTGTAAGTAAAATTTTCAAAGAAAATGATGAAGTCAAGCGCAGCAAACTCCTAACGGAGCTTAAATTGCATGATGAAATCTATCACGCTATGCCAAGAGCCGACGCTATGGACAAAACCTTTAGAAGACTCCAATATACCCGTTACGCCGACGACTTTCTTATAGGAGTTATCGGTTCCAAAGATGATGCTAAACAAATAAAAGAAGACATAGCAATATATCTCAAAAATGTACTTAAACTGGAAATGTCACAAGAGAAAACTTTGATAACAATTGCAACCGACAAGGCGAGATTCCTTGGTTATGACATTAGAGCAAGGAAACAAAGCAATCTCCAACGCAAGACAAAAAGAGGATGCTACGCAAGAAATTACGGCGGACACATAGTTTTAGAAGCTCCAACAGAACTGATAAAGAAAAAGCTCTTACAGCTTGACGCCATGGAAGTCAAATGTACAGATGGCAATGAAATTTGGAAGCCAAAGATGAGAAAAGGCTTATGTTGTTGGCAAGATATTTATATCCTTAACCAGTACAATAGCGAAGTCAGAGGTGTATGCAACTATTATTCCATTGCGAATAACAGGTCAAAACTACATAAATTCCGCTATATCATGGAATACAGTATGTATAAAACCTTTGCCTGCAAATACCGTACCACCAAAGCTGATATCATCGAGCGTTATAGGCTTAATAAAGACTTTGCCGTCAGATATAAGGACTATAAAGGCAATGATAAAGTCAGAATTTTCTGGAAAGGCAGTCTGGCAAGAAACGACTTTCCCAGGGATTGCGATGTTGATATCGTGTCATCCAGTAAACCCGTGACATATAAGAATAACCCGTCACTCGCTACAAGATTAAAAGCCAACACTTGCGAATGGTGTGGCAAATACACTACTGATGTGGTCATGCATCAAGCTAGAACCTTAAAAGATTTGGACAGAAGTTTACCATGGAACGCCCATATGATTAAAATCAACAGGAAAACTCTGGTTGTCTGTCCTCAATGTCATGAGATGATTCATTCTCATTAGTAAGCTGAGAAACAGATGGGAAGCCGGATACAGCGACGAGTTGTAAGTCCGGTTTCGGGGCGAGTCCTCGGAAACCTGCTACAGCAATGTAGCAAGGCGCTGAGGGCTTAGCCTACTTTGCGCCGCCGACAACAAAGAACACCGTAAATTCCGGTCTACTTTTAAGAGCTATTATTCCCTCCGTGATATCAGTGACAGGCTCTGCGAAGAGCATGGAAAATCCGTAATAAAAGAATTTAAAAATACTGGGAAAACTTACAATGAATGGCAGCATGACCGGAACGGGGATTCATGGAAAGCTCAGGTAAAAAAAGACATAGATGAAAACATTCGACTTGCAACAGACTATGAAGATTTCATTAGACGGATGAAGGATAAAGGCTATGAGATAAAGGGCGAGACTTTCGGGGAAGGAGCACTAAAATATATTGCTTTCCGTCCTTACGGCAAAGACCGTTATGTGAGAGGCAGGGCGAGCACTTTAGGTCCGGAATATACAAAGGAAAAGATACTTGAACGAATACGTGAAAAAGCCGAATTGCTACTAAGTGAAACACCTGCACATAGTCATGAATATAATACAAAAAGCCTTCATGATTACCTGCGTTCATATGAATCACGCAAACGTCCAATAAATGAGATGGTAAACAACACTAAAATCCCCACTACCCTTATTGATACTTCAGGCGAAAAATTTGCTAAAAGCATCGGTCTTTCTAAATGGGCTGACAAAGAAAATTTCAAGCGTTTTGCAGCCATTTATGCAGAACTTGGCAATCTCGGATTACAGTCTCCGGAAGCTCTGGAAAACCGCATCAGGGAACTCCGTGAACAGGCACATACTGAGAAGCGAACCGTCATAAATCTCGAACGCGAGATAAAGGAATTTAAGATGATCTTCATAAACGCAGATAGTTTTCTCAAAAACAAGAAATATGCTGAAGAATACAATAACGTAAAGAACAAGGACAAGTATTACCGCAGTCACTATGAACATCTTGATTTATACTGGGGTTCTGCCGCTTATCTCAAAAATTCCGGCATAGATACAAAGACACTTGATATGAAAAAGTTGCAGGATCATTACCGTAAGCTGATAGCCGATAAGAACACTCTTTCCGAGTCATATCCGGCTAAGGAAGCAGAATGCCAACGGCTCAAGGAAATGCGTGACAGTTATAATCAATTCCTTTATGGTCCAGATTCTAGCAAACCGGTTCTTCAAAGGCATAAGGACAAGGATATATCTTTGTAATCCGATATATCAGCAAACCTTTTTAACAGTGAGCATACTTCACGAAGTTCAAAAAACCAAGAACATATATTTCAATAATCATAAAGAAACGAAAAAATGGGAGCAAGTCAAAACTGCTCCCATCCCTATAATTATCTTTCTGTCCCATCCTGGTTAAGCATTTTCCCTGTAAAAGCATCAACAATCCCGGAACTTAGTTCACCGATTTCATATCTGTAAACCAACTTCACCGTTTTCGAAATCACATTGCCTAAATTATCTCTCTTATTATACAGGAAGCTTTCAAATGGTTCAAAGTAAAATATGTAGTTTTTCTTTTATCTTCATAAACAATTTAGACTGTACTATACAATAAACCATAAAGAATCCTAAATAATTTAATATGATATCATCTATATCCATTATACCCCTATCGGTAATAAGTTGTATTACTTCTACTAAAATAAGAGTAAGAAGCATGATCACACAATGCTTAATTCTCGTACTTTTATATATTAGCGGTAAAAAAACACCCATAGGCATAAACATAAGTAAATTACCTACCAAATTTTCAAATATTGTTGATGCATTTATCGTTTCCTTATAGTATGCATAAATATATAATGATATAGTTCTAAAAGGTATAAAATTCGATGTTGATAACCTGCCTTTAAGCCCGTTTAAATTTGTTACTTTTCCTATTCTTGTATAAACAGCTCTTCCAAATAATGTTGTTATTAAAACAATGATATACACTGAAAACAATGAATATAAAACTGATTTTTGGAAACATAAGCGTTTTTTATCATCCGGCAAAACTATATTTACAATAAGGAACCCAATTGCAGCAGTCAGAAATACTATCAATATTTCTCGCATCATAGAATTACCCGCAAATACAATATGAGGGTTTATAATAGTATATACCAAATCAAACGCAACCAAAGACATCAGAATCAGTAAAAGAATTCCTATAATCAACAAAAGAATTTTAAAGACTTTACGAAACATCTGTCTCTCCCTAACTAAACTTTTAATCATCAACTATTGAAATTTCACATTACCAGATATTTTGACATACGCAATAATATCCAGATCATTGTTATAGTAATAATCATCCAAAGGTCTATATATTTGGAATCCATATGTTCCGGCTGCTAGTGAAACACTTTGTGATAAAGAGAAATTATAATTAGAATAGTTGCACTGATACGATGAACCATATTCTCTCCATTTTAATGTTCCAAACCAATTGGTATACTGTTCATATACCTGGACATAAAGCGTGTTATGCAAAGTAATTCCGAAATAATTACTAGGCATATTACTAAAGTCATATGAAGCATTACAATTTATTGTTTTTGTACATGAACTGTTATATGTATATTGATTATTTTCATATCCATTTACGACCCTTCTTTCCATAACAAAATCGCCAGGTGCCGCAAATACACATATAAGATTGGCAGCAAAAACAAAAATCATTGTTAATATTAATAACATAGAAATTTTAGAACTATTTTTCATATGAAGTCCTCCTCGTATAATATCTTTTTGATTAGGCGTTTGCTAAACGCCACAAGCCGCATAAATACGGCATTTTTCTTGCAAAATAATAGATAACTCTTCACCATATATCTGCCTCATTTATCATGCATGATTCCGTGTAGTTATTGGGCTTCGACTTGTGCAGCAGCCTTACCCTCATGCATAACCTCATATGAGATTTCTGTTCGTCATATCGGAGATTTGCCCGTGGGTTAGTATGTTCCCCACATCCAGCTTCCTTCAGATTCCGCCTTGCGGCGGACACCCTTGCCTTTAAAACCTTCCCCTTTATTACCAGAAGATGAGCGACAAGCTCGTACAGAACCCCATAAAAATTTCACTCATTTTCTTGCCCTAAACCTAAATTTTGTAAATCTGACTTGAGCAATTATTAAAAAAAATATTGTCATTGAAAAAACACTCACCAGTTTCAACCATATTTCTTTTATATCAATACTCTTTTGCATTTCAACTGTTACTATCAGATATCTGCTTAGCGGAGTCAGACCACCCCAGATATTAAAATATAATATCATCATTATTACCGCAAAAGACCACAGAATTTTTTTTATCACCACTATAAGCAGAAAACCTATAACTCCATAAAACCACGATTGTACCCAAAGCACAAGTAAAATATTTATTATTTCTATTATACTACACTTGTTTGTAAGCATTAATGTAGTGCACACCAGCACTATAAGCATAGAAAACAGCCCTATCATAACACATACTCTACCAATGCCTATGACCTTTCTCGAAAAACCGTATGTAAAAAATGCTTCCCCGCTTTCATCCTCTACGAAGGAATAGAAGCTCATAATAATCCACCATGAAGCCAGGGGCGGTATAAGTTGCTGAAACATATTCAGCACCAATACTGGCTGTCTTGGATCAAACATAATAGAACCATATATCGTTAATGCCAGTATCAACACGATTGGGATAAAACAAACTCCAGACATTTCTTTATAATCAAGTAATATAAGCCTTATGAATCTTTTCATTTCTCTCCTACCAAGTTTATGTAACATATCAAAACGGACTCTATAATAATGCCTATTCCATATGCAAAAGATATATATATGCTTCCTCAAGAGTAGGTTCTGCCCGAACAGCACTCTCAGCTGGCTTTTTATCGCTAACTAATCTAAAATGAAACATTCCGTTAGCGTATTTACAATCAGTTACAACTCCACCTAATTCTTCTCCTGATTTTTCCTCATTAGAACTTACTGTCCATGTATTTCCTTGCGCCATTTCTATCATCTCGGCAGCTGTTCCGGTCAGCATCACTTTTCCTTTATGCATCACTGTCACTCTGTCACAGACGTCCTCTATATCATCAACAATATGAGTTGAAAACAAAACCGTCATCCTATTGCCTAACTGCCTTAACAGCAGTTTAAATCTCATTCTTTCCTCAGGATCCAATCCGGATGTCGGTTCATCCACTATCAGTATCTCAGGATTTCCAAGTATAGCCTGAGCTATCCCAAGTCTTCTTATCATGCCACCCGAAAGAGAACCCACTTTTGATTCAGCCTTATCATCAAGATTAACAAGACTTATCACCTTTTTGGTCTCCTCTTTGGGATCTCCATTTATTCTCTTAAGTATGGCAACATGCTCTAAAGCCTCATTCACTGTAAGCTGATGATACATTCCAAATTTCTGAGGCAGATATCCAATAATATTTCTCACTTTTACGGTCTCTTCCCATGATATACCATTATGGGTTATACTGCCACTATCTTTCTCAAGTACCGTAGCAACTATTCTCATTAATGTGGTTTTACCTGCGCCGTTTTCTCCGACCAGTCCATGTATCCCTTTAATATCTCTGATGCAGATATTATCCAGAGCTTTCAGCTTGCCATACATTTTGTTCAAATTATTTATATCCATAAGATTTCACCATTCCTGCCGTTATGTTTCGCTGTCAAGAAGCTCATTCACAACTCTCGTTATCTTGCCTACATTGGACCCAGTATCTATCAATTCCAGAAAACTTCTGAAAAATTCTATCTGTTTTTCGACATCTGCAACAGATATATAGTCATGTATCCTCTGTGCCATATTAGCCAAATCCAATCTCTTTTCATCATCCCTGATAGTTTCTATCAGACTTTCAAATGGCGGTATATAGAGTCCTTCCCCATTATAAACGCCCCTAATACACAAACTTTCCAAATAAGCATACTCAAATATCCATATGACATCCCTGTCTACTCTATTCCACTCATTGGTTCTGGCTACAGAATCAACTACACTTCGACCGTCTATAGATTCTATCAATGTTCCTCCCTGATCGAAAAAAATGCACATAACAATATGATCTCTAAAAAAATACAACCCTGAACTTGAATACGAATGCAGAAGACTCGGAAATACAAATATCTTATCCGCCTCAAAGCATTTGTCTTCGCCTTTAAGCTCTTTTGAAGCCGCTCTTGTTATATCCAACAGCCCATCTATAGCCGCCCCTGCCTGCTTTACATTTTCAGGATAAAGACTTGGGTAAACCACCGATATTTTACCTGTTTCCTTTTCATCAAGCCACCCACATGCCATGGTAATCCCAGAGCTTATACCTTCCCACTTATCATCCTTTTCATCCAAACTGCAAAAAACTTCATTATTTCCAATGTATTCCACTTTTATAGGTACATCCTTTTTACTGTCAGGATAATTAAACATGGCATATGTATCCCATTCATTTGCCATAACTTTCCCAACATACTCAACAGGTATCCAAGCAAACATCCCTGGCAGTATCCATTTATTTGAAGCCTTATATAGGTTAGCCGGCGGTATCCCCTTATATTCAAGTCTCAATAGGTGTTTTCCTTCATATTCTTTTGTATTTTCCACAATCAAAGCATCTCCAGCAACCTTGTATTCCTCTTCTTTGCCATCAATTGTACACTTTACGATTTCAAAACCATGAAACAATGTAAATACAAGCGGACTTTTTTTATTCTTTATATCCAGTCCAACATCAGTACATATGTTCAGTTTTAACCCATCATCTATGTTTATGTCATATCCCATAATTTCATATACTGATGATATATCATTAATACTCTCTCCAAAATCCGGTTCTGGATTATCACTATAGTAGTCAATCAGTTCCGCCTGCCTTAAATACCAATTTTGTAGCTTAACAACTCGGTTTGCAGCCAAAATCCCGATGAACACTAATGATATCGTAACAAATATGGCTATAATTCTTATATGTATATAGTCTTTTCTTTTATATCTGTTTATGACAGGCAACATTAAAAAGATACCTATCAGAACGCTTAATCTCGCTATCCATAATTCCTTATTCAGGCAGTAGCCATAGGACTCGTTCAATGTCGCATGTAAATTCAAATCCCCCAGATTAAAAAGCATATAAATCTGATACTGTGCACCCGTCTCAGTCAACATAAATGGTTCAGCAAGTTTAGGAACTAACGGTCCTATAAAAACAGATATCCCAATTACAATCGGGTAAACCATTTTTGAACGCATAGCTTGCCCTATTATGCATCCCATCATCCCTGATATAAAAAAAGGTACCACCCAGTATAATAATATATAAGCTGCACTTGGGATATAGTATGCACCTGCTGCATCTAACAAATGAAATACAATAAACACCGTCAATGTTCCCGTTACAAAAACGAACAGACTTATGGTCAATAAAAGAACTACTTTTGCCAAAGCTTTATAAAAATGCATACAAGAGATAACATAAAAAACTTCTTCACAATCCTCTTTTCTTTCATTAGATGATATAATAGCACCCAATATGATACCGCCAGTCAGCAAAGCCTGGGTTACTAATCCCTGAGATATAAAGGCATCACCCAAAGTGAACTGCGAATATGTAAACAGAAGAGAACAGAAATACACAAGCACAACAAACCATAGCACAAGGAATGCCCATACATTTATGCTCTTTACAAATAGTATAAACTCGATTCTAATGCTTTCTAAAAATGTGTTTTGCTTATGATTTCTTTTCATTTCTATGTTACCTCTTAATACGCATTATTTGATTATAACATGGATTTCACTGTTAATTAGTAATCCTTCCAGCTCCATAGCAACCAGATGTCGCACCACCAGCAGGTTCAAGATGCACATACATCAATCCACCTGAAGGTACTGGTTGACTTTCTGAAATTGTATGCCATGTTCCACCTATCCAGCCAGTTCCAGGCGGTAATGTTGAGGATGCAATATTAGAATATGCTGATGGACCTGTTTTTTGTCTTAAAAAAATCGCAAGATTTCTGTCAGAATAAATTGAATTACATCCTTCAAATTTTACAGTTCCATAGCACACCATCGTGTTGCTATCTTTTGATGGATCAACTGTATAAATCGTAACAGATACTTCATTTTGAGCCATCGCACTTACCGAAGTACAAAAAGCAAGGACAAGGCATAACACCAGAGCCAACCTCTTTAAATATTTACGCATATTTTTTTCCTTTCCGTGACTTATTTTAGGTCACTAAAAACTTTATTACCAGTTATAAAAATGCAATAGATATTATTTCTACTACTACTCAACCATTCAATGGTATCACCTCTTTCTATTTCATCAGTTAGTGTCAGTAACCTGCAGTATTACCCTATACATTAACGTGATGATACCAAACTGTTTCAGCAGCCTGCCGTATTTCCAATTACCTCAAACGATTCGCTTCCGTCAGTACCTGTCGCACTAACATACATCCGCACCCTGTATACACCTGAGTTCAGGCTTATACTGTCAGTACCGCTCAGATTTCTTCCACCGCTATGAGACCATGATGTATATCCGTTCCATGATCCATATACAAGTTTTTCAAGATATACTGTCACGGAAGTTGACGTTGTTCCATGTTCACCATCAACTGAATAATTTATCGTAGCATTCCCTGATGATATTGATAAACTGCAACACGCATAACTAACATAAGTATAAGGCTGTTCCGGATCTTCTTCAACAGGGAAATCCAGTTCATCTGCTCTGGCAATTGATATAGGCATCGTATACCCAAAAGCAAATGACAGCAAACAAATTACAGCAAAGATTGTAACAAAAAATTTCTTCATTTAAACCGACCTCCTCATATAGACCAATACTATTATTGAATCATTTTTATTAATTCTTTTTTACTAGCCGTATCAGCTATCAGACTGTATATATATGTTCCATCCGTTACTATAAGATAATTATTTGACTCAGTTTCTATATACTCACCCGAATACCGTCCAAAGGCAACATTTTCGCTCAAACCACCTTCACTATTATAATGAGCCTTAACTGACGGTAATGTTTGATAATAAACTATCTGATCCTCACCAGTGTCAGATATATAAATCAACCTATATTTATTCACATACTTTTCTTCACTATCTAAATAGTATCCATCTGGTATCCACGCAGGCTTATAATATGTCTCTATGGCAGACAGTTCTTCTTCGTTTTCAGGATTATAATCCACTGCCACCTCAGAATGGTCTCCCATCTCATTAACTTCAATTCCTCTGATATGGCTCATAACTGCAGCATATGCAGTTACGCCAAAGACGGATATAAAGCAAACCAGGAATATCAGTCCCGCAACCCTGCTGATCCTCAGCCTGCCAATATGTATTATCTTTCTTTCACGCTCACGCTCCTTCTCTCTTGCTATTTCCTTGCATTTTTCTAAAAATCCGCTTTCTTCTATTTCACGCAGCATATCATCTACTTCTTTTTCCTCTTCTTCAGACAGGCTTACTTCACCGTAGTATAGCTTTACAGCCTCTTTTAAAGTTATACCTTCATCATTTTTCATACCCCCCCTCGGTAGTATATTTTGAT
>Ga0310786_10003324_pt1 | contig 23468 bp, 20 predicted proteins | sample AusTroGonzalo_MG_FD_203881 | JGI IMG/M metagenome (GOLD analysis project Ga0310786, IMG submission 203881) | Bovine rumen microbial communities from tropical cattle in Woodstock, Queensland, Australia - Gonzalo_03 (v2) (version 2) | ecosystem: Host-associated > Mammals > Digestive system >...
GGTACATAAGGCCAAAGCCGAGCAAGGCGTACATCGTGATACCGATTGCCGGCACAGCGATGTTTTTGAAAGCGACGTTTGCAGAGCACTTAGCACGCACAAGGCCTGCTTCGACACATGCAAATCCAAGACCCATGATGAACACCAACATGGCGCTGATCATGATCCAGATGTTTTCCGTCATAAAGATTGCGTCGCTGACGGTTGCGACTTGTGTTGCTGCGTTCATTTGTTTAAATCCTTTTTTTTAGTGTGGTGAGGTCGGACCTTCGGTCCTTTGAGCTTTGAGGCCGCTCGCGTTGCTCGCTTTGAGGTCACCATGCTAACGCATGTTTTTTTTCTCATACCTCAGAGCGAAGCGTGCTCAGAGCACTTTAGTGCGAGCTCATTCCTCTTATCCAATCGCCTCCGACCCTGTTTCTCCGGTACGGATGCGGATGCACTGTTCTAGACTCGTGACGAAAATCTTCCCGTCGCCAATGTCGCCTGTGCGAGCCCCTGCAATAATCGCGTCGATGCAGGGCTGAACAAATTCATCATTCACGGCAATCTTCAAGCAAATCTTTTTGAGCAAATTCACTTCGGTCACGACGCCGCGGAAACGTTGGTTGTAACCCTTCTGCTGGCCGCATCCGAGTACGTTAGTGACAGACATCTTGTAAATCTTCTTCTCATAAAGTGCTTGCTTTACGAGGTTCAGTCGTTCGGGTTGGATGTAAGCTGTAACGAGCTTCATGTTCCTATCCTTTTGTTGAGGTTGTTTTTTGTTTTCGCTGAACCTTATGCAAAAGGCGTGCCAAAAAAATCGAAAATTTTAAAAATGCCTTAAATTAGGCGAAAAACGCAGAAAAAAACTGACAAATCCATATTTTGTATAACGATCTGAGGTCTATTGATGCGTTTTCTTTACATTTTTCCATCCCAAAACGGAAAGGATACAAAAATTGTAAAAATGGATGTTTTCCTGCTTTATACCTATAAAAGTGTACGAAACGATATAGGTGCTAGCCTCAAAAAGTCTAAAATCTTGAGGAAAATAGGCTCAATGAAAGTTTTTTATTTTTCGTAGTGCTAGATTCTGTTTTTTCGCTTATATTTTAAATGTCTATGCCGATTTCGGCGAAAAAAAGCGAGGTTCTATGATTCTTCCTGTCAATGGCAAGTTCGAAATGCCTGCACTCCCGTATGCAAAAGCGGATTTGGTTCCGGTTTTAACCGCCGAAACGAATGAGTTCCATTACGGCAAACATTTGCAAACGTATGTAAATAACTTGAATGCCGCTCTTCCGGGAACTGCGTATGAAGGCAAGTCGCTCGAAGAAATTGTAAAAACGTCTGAAGGTGGCGTGTTCAACAATGCAGGGCAGATTTTGAACCATGCTTTGTATTTTTTACAATTTGCTGCACCAAAAGAGGGAAACGCTCCGACGGGAAAAATTGCTGATGCGATTGTACGCGATTTCGGTTCTTTTGAAAAGTTCCAAGAAGAATTTCAAGCGAAGGGTGCCGGACTTTTCGGGTCGGGATGGGTTTGGCTTTCTGCCGATGCTTCTGGCAAGCTCGTGATTACGCAAGAAGCGAATGCTCAGAATCCGTTGACCAAGGGGCTCACTCCGCTTCTCACGTTCGATGTTTGGGAGCATGCTTATTATATTGACTACCGCAACCGTCGTCCTGATTATATGAAGGCGTTGTGGCAGATTGTCGATTGGCAAGTGGTGAACGAACGATTTGTGTAATTTGAATTCCGTTATAGTTTTACATTTTATGTAAAACTGTTTTATGTATTTTACAAGAATTGTAAAATTATTCATTTTCTGAAATTTTGAAATTTTTCGGAAATGCCGTTTTTTGCGTAAAAACGGCGTTTTTACATCAATTGTAAAAAGTGGCATGGTTTTTGCTTGTAGTTCGCAAAAAGGATTACAATTTATGTCATTGAAATTTTCAAAATGGACTGGACTCGGTAACGACTTCGTTTTAGTTGAACCGGGTGAATCATTTGATTTGACTCCTGGGTCAGCTCTTGAAAAAAGAGTTATTGACCTTTGCGATAGACGTTTTGGCATTGGTGCTGACGGTGTTGTCATCGTGACTCCCGTAAATGTAGCCAATAACGAATTTGAAATGCGCATTTTTAACGCGGACGGTTCCGAAGCGGCCATGTGCGGAAACGCGACCCGTTGCGTTGCCAAGTTTATCCAAAGTCGTGGGCTTAGCCAGGCGTCAGAATTTTCTTTGCATACCAAGAGCGGAATCGTGAAGCCATCTGTTTTGACAGATGGCCGTGTTTGTGTAAATATGGGGCTTCCTCGCGATTTCCTCGGTTCCATCAAGCTGACCGCTGATACGTTTGATTTTACAGGCGAGACCGTTTCGATGGGCAATCCGCATACGGTCATTTTTGTGGATGACATTGAAAAAATCCAGCTTGAGAAATGGGGCGCGATTCTTGAAGTCGATAAGATTTTCCCGGATCGCTGCAATATCGAATTTGCACAAATTGTAAATGATCACACGATTCGCATGCGTGTCTGGGAACGCGGTTGCGGCGTTACGATGGCTTGCGGTACGGGCAGCTGCGCAACGCTCGTGGCTGCTCAACGCACAGGACGCATCGGCCTCGAAGCAGACGTTGTTCTCGATGGCGGAACGCTCCACATCAAGCACGAAGAAGGCGGCCCCGTCTTTATGACCGGCCCCGCGAAGGAAGTATTTAAAGGGGAGATTGAGGTATGAGCTATGAGCCTTCAGCCATGAGCAACGAGCTTTGAGCACGCTTCGCTCTGAGCGATAATTATCCTCAATCCTCACACCTCGCAACCTCAAAGTGCCGAAAGGCACGACCTCACACCTCAAAGGGGCATCGCCCCGACCTCAAACCTAATACCTGATTCCTAACCACTAACCACTAACCACTTGAAAATGAACGAATCAATCATCAATCCTTACTACGATCGTCTTCCTGGCAGTTACCTTTTTTCGACCATTGCAAAGAAAATCAAGGAATACCAGGGTACTCATGAAAACGCCGACATCATCCGCTTGGGCATTGGCGATGTCACATCTCCGCTTATCCCCGCGGTTATCGAGGCCATGCACAAGGCCGTGAACGAAATGGGCGTCAAGTGGACTTTCCGTGGTTACGGTCCCGAACAAGGTTACGATTTCTTGCGTGAAGCCATTATCCGTGGCGAATACACTTCTCGCGGAGTCGAAATGGATCCGGACGACGTGTTTGTAAGTGATGGTTCTAAGTGCGATGTCGCGAACATCCAGGAACTCTTTGCCGCCGATGCGAAAATTGCAATCCCGGACCCGGTTTATCCGGTTTACCTCGACAGTAACGTGATGGCGGGCCGTACGGGAACGCTTCAGGCTGATGGACATTTCTCCGAAGTGACGTATCTTGCATCGACTGCCGAAAACAACTTCCAGCCGGACTTGCCGAAAAATCCGGTGCAGTTGATTTATCTTTGCAGTCCGAACAACCCGACCGGTACGGTTCTTAGCCGCGAAACGTTGCAGAAATTCGTCGATTACGCGAATGAAACGGGTGCTCTTATTTTGTTCGATGGTGCATACAACTGCTACATACGCGACGAAAACTTGCCGCACTCCATTTACGAAATTCCGGGCGCTCGCACGTGCGCGATTGAATTCCGCAGCTTCAGCAAGACCGCTGGCTTCACGGGCGTTCGTTGTGCCTACACGATTGTTCCGCATGAACTCGGCAAGCTCCGCTCGATGTGGAACCGTCGCCAGTGCACCAAGTTCAATGGCGTAAATTACGTGACGCAGCGTGCCGCCGAAGCGATTTATACGCCGGAAGGTTGGGAACAGACAAAGGCCGTAATCAAGGACTACATGGATACCGCATCGATTATCCGCAAGGAACTTACGGCATGCGGCTACACTGTCTTTGGCGGTGAACATGCTCCTTACATTTGGTGGAAACTTCCAGAAAATGAAAAATCGTTTGACTTCTTTGACAGACTCCTTGCCACATGCGAAGTCGTCGGTACGCCGGGAAGCGGCTTCGGTCCGTGCGGCGAAGGGTACTTCCGCTTGACGGCTTTTGGCGATCAGGAACAGACGAAAGTTGCACTCCAGAGAATTAAAGAGAGACTGTAATAGCGGTGAGCCGTGAGCTATGGGCTATCAGCGGTGAGCTGTGAGTAATGAGCTATGAGTATGTGTTTTGTGTAATTTTGGGCGGCGGAGCCGCGATTGTAAAAAACTCATACCTCAAAGTGAGCTTAGCGAACGACCTCATAGCGTAGCGTGCTCACAGCCCCAAACCACTAACCACTTCCCACTTTCTACTAACAATTTCCTATTTTACAAATTATGAAACAACCAATTGGTCCAGAAATATCGGTCATTCAAAAAATCAGTACGGCAATTATCCATGAGAGAAATGTCGAAAAGCTCTTGGATAATGTGCTTTCGATTTTAGATACCGAAATGGGAATGCTGAACGGCACGTTTACGCTGCTGTTTGGCAATGTTTTGAAGATTGAAGCATCGCATGGTCTTGACGAAAAGAAAAAACAGCTAGGTCAGTATCAGGTGGGCGAGGGGATTACGGGGCATGTTGCCGAGACTGGTCGTAGCCATGTGATTCCCGATTTGAGAAAAGATTCCCGTTTCTTGAACCGTACGGAAAGCCGCAATTACGATAGTCAGGTGGCTTTTATCTGTGTTCCGCTGATTCATGATGAACAAATTATCGGAACGCTTTCCGTGGATAGGCCTGTTGATGGGGCTACGGACTTGGATCGAGATGTCGCTCTGTTGGAAATCATCGCCAATATTACGGGTGATGCTGCAAGCGAATGTCAAAAGATGCTTGTGGAACGCCAGTCGTTGGTCGATGAAAACCAAAAGTTGCGTGACATGCTCAGCGGCAAGCCGAGCAACCTTGTCGGTAATTGCCGTGAAATGCAGATTGTTTACGAACAAGTGAATCAGGTGGCGAAGTCCGATGCAACCGTTCTCATTCGTGGCGGTAGTGGAACGGGTAAAGAGATGATCGCCCGTGCGATTGTGGAACTTTCGAACCGCAAAGACAAGCCGTTCGTGACGCTCAACTGTGCGGCACTCCCTGAAAATCTTGTGGAAAGCGAACTTTTCGGTCACGAAAAAGGGGCGTTTACGGGTGCTATCACCATGCGCAAGGGCCGTGCCGAAATTGCTGATGGCGGAACGCTCTTTCTGGATGAAATTGGCGATTTGACGATGCAGACTCAAGTGAAACTCTTGCGCTTTTTGCAGGAGCGCACCTTCAGCAGAGTCGGCAGCAACGAAGAACTCCATTCCAATGTGCGTTTCTTGGCGGCGACGAGCCGCAATCTCGAAGAGCTGATGGCGAAAAAACTTTTCCGCGAGGACTTGTTCTACCGCTTGAACATCTTCCCGATTTCGATGCCGGATCTAGCGAAACGCCATAGCGATATTATTTTGCTCGCAGAGCATTTCATTGAAAAGATGAACTTGAAATACGGCAAGAATATCGTTCGCCTTTCGACGACTGCAATTAATTTGTTGATGAGCTATCATTGGCCGGGTAACGTGCGTGAACTGGAAAACTGCATTGAACGTGCTGTGCTTACGGCAAGTGACAACTGCATCCATAGTTACAATTTGCCGCCTTCGCTGCAAACGAGCCTCAGCACGGGAAGTGGAAAACCTGTTGCAAATCAGGCTCCGCTTGATGTTATGTTGAACAATTACGAAAAGGAATTGATTACGGAAGCCATCAAGCGAAACGACGGCAATATTTCTGCCGCCGGCCGCGAACTCGGTATCTCTCCGCGAATGATGAACTACCGCATGAATAAGTTGGGAATGAATACAAAATAAAATACAGAATTGAATCTGTATTTAAAATTCATAAATCGCAGGTGTTCTGCGATTTTTTTATTTGTTCGGCTTCGAAACGATGGGCTTGATGCGTTTGCCGCACAGCGTCACGATGATGCCGGCCTGCGCAAACATGTAGTACGCCGTGTCGCGACTGTTGTTCAATGTCGATTTCGGGTCGTAATCATCTTTGGTCACGAAGACTTCGGCAACGCCGGAGAGGCTAATGTCGAGCGAGCAGCGTTCGCAAGGGAATCCAATCACGTAGAGTTTGGAGCCGGGGGGCACTTTGCCGCGAGCGTAGTGGAGTGCGTTGATTTCGGCGTGAACCATGAACGGATATTTGTTGGCTTCGAATTCGTGATGGCTGATGAGTGCGCCGGTGTCGGCGTCCAAAAGGTCGTAGGCGAGGAGCTGTTTTTCTCGCGTGTAGGGGACGGTTTCGTCGTCGAATCCGGCGGGTGCGCCGTTGTAACCCGTGCTGATGACGCGTCCGTCTGCGCTGACGAGGACTGCGCCCATTTGCGTATTTTGATCTTTAGAAAGGCGTGCCTGTGCACACATCATCTGCGTATAGACTTCGTCACGAAGCTTTGCTCTAGAACTATTCATGCTAAAAATATAAGCAAATTTAAAACTGGAAGTTTTTCTAAATTTGGTTTTGATGGAAAATTTAGGCAAAGTTTATTTGATTGGTGCAGGTCCTGGCGATCCGGGGCTTTTGACTCTGCGTGCTCATGCGATTTTGCAAAAGGCCGATGTCGTCGTTTATGACCGTCTGGTGTCGCCCGCGATTCTTGGAATGTGCAATCCTTGCGCAAAGATGGTGGATGTGGGCAAGATGCCGACGCTCCACAAAGTCAAACAGTCCGAAATCAATAAACTTTTGGTGAAGTTCGCTTGTGAAAAGAAGGGTGCGACCATTGCGCGCCTCAAAGGCGGCGATCCGTTCGTATTCGGTCGCGGTGGTGAAGAAGCTCTTGAACTTGTAGCAGCTGGCGTGGAATTTGACGTTGTGCCGGGCGTGACTTCTGCGATTGCGGTGCCCGCTTATGCTGGAATTCCTGTGAGCCATCGCGGAATCGCCACAAGCTTTCACATCGTCACGGGGCATGAGAAAGAAGTAGACAGTAGGAAGTTAGAAGTAGGAAGTGACTCTGTCATTCCCGCGAAGGCGGGAATCTCCATGCAGTCTGCGGGTAGTATAGACGAAAGACGAAAGACGAAAGACGAAAGAGGTGAAGGCTCATCATCTGTCATTCTGGAGCCGCAGGCGATAGAATCCATGCGGTTTGCGGATAGTATAGACGAAAGACGAGAAGCTATAGACGAAAGATGTGAAGCCCCTTCATCTGTCATTCCCGCGAAGGCGGGTATCTCCGAGCCTTCTTCTGGGGAGCCCGTTGGACTTGACTTCGAATCTCTCGCACGTTGTCCGGGGACGCTCATCTTCTTGATGGGCATCGGCAATATGGACTTTATCGCGCATCGCCTTATCGAATGCGGCAAGGATCCGAAGACGCCGCTAGCCTTTATCGAAAAAGGGACGACTCCGTTCCAGCGTACCGTGATGGCGACGCTTGAAACAGCGGGGGAGACCATTGTCCGTGAACACGTGACCGCCCCAGCCATTACAATTATGGGCGGTGTGGTTGAACTCGGCAAATCGCTTGCATGGAAAAAGAATTTGCCGCTTTCGGGCAAGCGTTTGGTCGTAACGCGTGCTGCAAAACAGTCGAGCGGAATTGCTTCTCGCTTGACCGCGCTCGGTGCTGAAGTCATCGAAACCCCGATGATTGAAACAAGAACGTTGCCGGCTCCCTTAATGGACTCTATCGGCACTATGTGCCTCCAGAGTGACCGAAATGATAGAATCCATGCTGATTTTAATGACCTGAAAAACTTTGATGTTCTAGCATTCACGAGTACGAACGGCGTGGAAAGCTTCTTCAAGCAGTTGTTTGCTGCGGGCTATGACGTACGCGTGCTTGCGGGCAAGAAAATTTCGAGTGTCGGAAAAATTACTGAAAAGAAGCTGCTCGAATATGGCATCCGCTGCGATTACGTTCCCGAAGACCATACCGGCGAAGGACTGGGCAAGCTGTTGGCTGCAATGAGCAATGAGCCATCAGCCATGAGTAATGCTAGCCAAGGTTCTCAGGTCTCATCGCTCATAGCTCAGAGCTCAATTCTCCTTCTTCAAGGAAACCTTGCAGACGATACTCTGCTAAAGCTTTTGCCGCGTGCGACTCGTTGGATTGTCTATGAAACTCTTCCGGTTGCAGAACTCCCCGAGTGGAAACGCGAAGCCATAGCTAAGGCCGATGCTGTCGTCTTTGCCAGCACGAGCGCTGTAGAAAATTTCGTTAAAGCAATGAGCTGTGAGCCCTCAGCATCTAGCGAAAATGCTCATGGCTCAAAGGGACAAAGTCCCGACCTCATACCTCACACCTCTTTCTGCATTGGTCGTATGACGGAAGCTGCTGCTCGCAAGCATGGCTTTGAAACAATCACTTCCGACGAAACCACGATGGATTCTCTCGTCAAAAAAATTGCTGAATACTATTCGCAACATTCCTAGTCACTAACCACTATTTACTAACCACTAATTCATGAAAGCCATTCTCGTTATTGCTCATCATTGCATTTTGCCCGGTGCGTACAAAGGTTTTGAAGAAATTCTCGACCGTTTACATCATGATTTGCCCGGTACACGTGTGGCAAGTACGAGTCTTTTGGACTTGGAAAATGATCTCCGCACGTTGTTGCGTGAAGATGTAGAATCGGTGACGCTTTTGCCGTATTTACTCCTTAATGGTCAACATTCGAAAAATGATGTGCCTCGTGTAGTTGCTCATTTGCAAGCGGAATTTCCACAAATCCCAATAACGCTTTTGCCGTGCCTTGGCGATTGGAAAGAATTTTCGAATATGGTGGTGGAGGGGGTGCGAAATGCTCAAACAGACGAAAGAGCGGATCTGCGGTCCTACAGTCTAAAGACAAAAAAAATAAATTCAAATACACTCTCGTCTAGCTTAGATTTCATTGCTCAAAGCACTTCTGCGCGACCTCAAACCTCACGGCTCTTTTCCATTGAACTCAATCTCGAAGGTCGTAACGTGCTTGTCGTTGGTGGTGGTTCCATAGCTCTTCGCAAGGTCAAAACATTAATCCCGACGGGTGCTCGCATAACCGTAGTAGCCCCGCAATTTGACCCAGAATTTGACGCTCTTGCGAGCGGCCTTGAGCCTTCTGCTATCAGCTGTCGACAATCTCTTAGCTGCGGTGAGGTTACTCATAACTCTTTGCTCACAGCTCGTTGCTCGCTGCTACACCGTCCCTACGAATCTCAGGACCTCCGCGGCATCTTCATGGTATTCATTTGTACTGACCAACCGGCGGTAAACGCTCAAGTCAGCAATGATGCCCGCGCTCGTCGCATTTTGGTGAACAACGCTTGCGACTACCGCGACGGGGATTTCATTGTACCCGCTCGCATGGACTTCGGCGAAAATATTGCAGTAACCGTCTCGACGCAAGGCCACGCTCCTTCGCTTGCGAAAAAACTCAAACGTAAAATCCAAACGGAATGGGCTGACGATTTAGCTCAAATTGAACGCGATTTCAATGCAAAGTAACGTTACTAGAGCGATTTCTGTGTAGCGTTGCAAAATAACCGATGCCGGAACGGAGTCCGGCATCCTTTAAATATAGCATGACTATTGTAGGCGAAGGACTAATTTCGATATGATAAAGAAAAAAGCCGCTGCTAAATGCAACGACCTTTTTGTTAAAAGACAAGTTTTTATCCTTTAAATTCCTTCACCGCAGATTTTGTCTGCTCCACTGATAGCTCCCTTTGAAAAATTTTATTTACAACAAATATAATACAATATGATTACAAAAGGAATAAGAAATCTTTTTAAACGGAAAAAAAGTGATGTAAATATTACTTTTTTGTGACTTTAAATAGGCAGTGGGCGTTTTTTGACTCAATTCTGGCTTTTTTTCTTTATTTTTGACTTTTTTTTGATTTTTAGCTATTAGTTCCCCGAAAAAAACAAATAAAAACTAAAAATGAGTTCAGCGAATAATAAAAAGAGTAAAACATCTTTAGGCGTAAATAAAATTTTATCAACAATTTCTATTTTTTATCCGTAATATTTTGTACTTTATGTATAACTTTTTTATTAGGAGTATAATATGAAAAAATTGATGATTGTTGCCGCTTTTGGCGCTCTTGTTTCACTTACCGCTTGTAGCGATGATTCTTCTTCTAATGCAAGCAGTTCCGGTGGCTCGACTCAGCTTGATGGAAAGACTGTTGTCTCTTGTGATGAGGTGAGGACCATTGCCGGCATGGAACAACATTCTTGCCATGCAATTGCCGCTGACGATGCTGCTGTGGAATCGTTTAAGGCTAAGTGTGCCCCGATAAGCGAGTTGGACAAAGCTACATTTACAATTGGTTCGGGTTGTCCTTCCGCCAAGTTGGCTTGTGATGTTCAAAATCAAGTTGAATATTTCTATGATGATGCATCGGCTCATTTCTCTTGTGCAGAAATCGGCCCTCATGCTCTCTAATCAGAAGTTGAACGCTTAACAGGTTCTTTTGATTTGAAAAGTCTGGTCCCTGTGGCCAGATTTTTTGCATATAGAGGCTGATCCGACCATTATTTGCTATAATTATTAATGCAGAGATTCTTCGACTACGAAACTACGTTTCTACGCTCAGGATGACAAAACTCAAACCTCAAAGCACCGAAGGTGCGACCTCATACCTCAAAACCACTATGATTATCCGTCCTCGTCGCTTACGCAAAAATGAAGTTATCCGCAACATGATTGCTGAAACCTCCGTGAATCCCGATTCCCTCGTTTACCCGATGTTCGTGGTAGAAGGGAAGGGGATCAAAGAAGAAATCGCTTCGATGCCGAACCAGTTCCGCTTTTCGATTGATGAACTTTTGAAGGAACTTGAATGCTGTGTGGCTGTTGGTGTAAAATCAATTCTTTTGTTCGGAATTCCGAATTACAAGGATGAAATGGCGACAACCGCTTATGAAAAAAACGGCATTGTGCAGCGTGCCGTGCGTGCGATTAAGGCGAAGTTCCCGAAATTGTACGTGATTACCGATGTGTGCCTTTGCGAATACATGAGCCATGGCCATTGCGGTATCGTCAAGGATGGCGACGTGGATAACGACCCGACGCTTGAACTTTTGGCAAAGACTGCGGTTTCGCAGGTGGCTGCCGGTGCCGATATGGTTGCTCCGAGTGACATGATGGACGGCCACATTACGGTTCTCCGCGAAGCGCTTGATACGGCGGGCTTTGCAAATACGCCGATTATGGGCTACAGTGCAAAATTTGCAAGTGCATTCTACGGCCCGTTCCGCGATGCCGCAGATTCCGCTCCGCATTTTGGCAACCGCAAGTCGTATCAGATGGACGTGCGCAACGGTCGCGAAGCGCTTCACGAAGTGGAACTCGACTTGGAAGAAGGTGCTGATATCGTGATGGTCAAGCCGGGCCTCGCTTTCCTCGATGTGCTGCGCCAGACGGCAGAAATCAGCAATGTGCCGGTTGCCGTGTATAACGTCAGCGGTGAATATTCGATGGTGAAGGCCGCTGCAAAGATGGGTTGGATTGACGAAAATGCGATTATTCGCGAGAACTTGATTGCGTTCAAGCGCGCCGGTGCTGACATCATCATCACCTACCACGCAAAGGAAGTTCTGGAGAAGGGATTGCTGAAATAAAATTTATAAGCTGCTCGAACTTTGCGGTTCGCTAGAATTTGATGACGATGGGTCTTCTGCAGTGCTTGCAGAAGACTCTTCTGTTTCGCTTGATGAACTTGGTGTTTCTGCATCGCTTGAAGAAGTTTCTTCTACAACGCTTGAAGAACTTTGCTGCTCAGCTGCACTTGACGAATTCGCAGAACTTGACGATACGGGCTGTTCTTCAATGCTCGATGAGCTTTGTTGCTCTGTAGAATTGGATGAACTTGAAGATGTCGCGTCGTTCACGCTAGAAGAACTCAGGGGTGCTGAAGAACTTGAAGATTGTGCGATACTCGATGATGATTTTGCGGTACTGCTCGAAGAATTTGCTGCACTTGATGAACTTGCGACGCTGCTCGAAGAATTTGCCGCACTTGATGAGATTACTACACTTGAGGAGCTTGCGACACTGCTAGAAGACAATTGGGCTTGTCTTACGCAGCGGATGTGATAGGCTTTTACATATTTGCCGTCTCCAGCGTAACTTTGCCCGCTGTAAATGCCGCTTTGGGGTAACTTATAATAGCCAAGCGTTTTTTGTTTTGTGTTTGTTCCTGCTGCCATAATCGCAATTTCTGGTAGCAATGTAAAGCCCGATTCGTTGGTGTTGTCGAAAACGGGAGACCCCTTACTCGTGTACCATCCAATTTGCGACTTAATGGAATTATCTGTTGTTCGGTTTTTGAGTTCGGTTACAACATCGTCATTCGGTAAATGCCAATCCGCTGGACAAGCGGAGTCTCTGTCGGCATAGCTGTAATAATATCCACCTACTTTACAGTATTTCGGGTTTTCTTGGAAACAATTTTTCCCGCCTTCGAACGTGGGGTCGTTTGGAATTTTATAGCGTAAGTTTTCAGCCATCCATTCGGTTTTTCCGATAACGACCGTTTTGTAAACTTCGCCATCGCGTTCATCGATTAACGTACCATAATTAGCGCTTGATTTGTGTAGTTCTTCGAGGGAATAGTCGTAGGCCATCATACGATGCCAAGATGGCGGCTCGCATATAAATTCAGCAAGATAATTAAATTTAGTGCTGTCGTTTTGCAAGATTTTTTCGCCTTTGCGGTCTGCGGTGCAGTTGCCGAACAACGCAATCGTGTAAAAGACTGAACTGGAGCTGAATGATGAGGAACTTGAACGGCTTGACGAACTGGATTGTGCTGATGAACTTGAACGTAAAGAAGATGAACTCCGGCTAACGTAAATTATACTTGAATAATTTGTTTTTGAAGAATTGCTGGAATTGCTAGTTATTTTTCTCTCCGTGTCTGCCGAAATTTCGTTTTGCCATTTCCCGTCTATGCATTTGTACTTAGTATTTTCACTTTGTACATAGTAGGTCAGGGCGTATAATGCTTCGTCGCATTTAGGCAGATTCCTGTATGCGTAAACTTCGTCGTATGCTAATTCTGGTGATACCGAAACCGTTTTTTCTTCGCTACAGGCCACAAAAAGCGTACATAAGAAAAGTAATGCAGTAATCTTTTTCACGTTATTCCTCGACTTGAATTTTTATACAACGGATTCTTGACGCGTATTTTTTGTGAAGAAATGATTGACCGTAATAAAAACCACTTTTGGGAGTGTCCACAAGATATTGCAGTGGAATGTTGCTCAATGCGATGGATTCACTACCAGTACTTATGGTAAAGTATGATCCTCCATCAACTAAATCTAATCCGGAGGGAGAAGGTTTTGTGCCTGTAGAATCTTCTTTGACAAGAACGCTTGATATTAAATCTTCGTTGCCGTTGCTCATATCAATGTAATAGAATAAATTAAACCAATCATACTTGGTGGGTAACGTCCATCCTTCGGGGCAATTGTAATTGGGTTCTGGGTACTCCATTGCATCGTAATAAGTGTATTGGCATTTGTTCCTGCTCTCTTCCCATGCCTCGTATGGGTGGCATGCATCAGGATTTTCCTTGAAATGCAAATCTTCGGCAAACCACCATTGCGAACCGGCCTTTATTATTTTATAAACATCTCCATAACGGTTATCTATAATGGTGTCTTGTTTTATTTCATATATATCGCTTTCGTCTTTTTCTATGCAACGGATAAATGCGTAATCGGGTGCATCGTCGCCACTATAATTAAAATACATGGCCCAAGGAAGAATGAATATGCGTGATACAGGTGTTGTCTTAGATACGTCTGTTGTGTATGGTGCATGAATGGTGTACCAATAGGGAATAGAATCCACTTTGATGGCATATTTAATTGTATCTCTGAAAACTACAGGATTGCCGATAATGTTAAAACCGAGACGGTTTGTTCCTGCAACGATAAGAGTGTCTTTATAAAGATTCCATGAACTGTCAAGCAGTGCAGACATCTCGTAATTTTCGAATTCTTCCAATTTCAATGATATTGCTGCTTTTTCAAGGCTTTTCCAATCATCTGAATTAGGTAATCTCCACCCTTCGGGGCAAATGTTTTCTCTAGGCGGGAATATGGGCTCTCTAAAAATATAGTAGTCTTCCCAATACCATTCTTTAGTGATTGTTGGGATGCCCTTGACGCTATAATGGTACATGGGACCCATTGTTTTACAATTTTCACTCTTGTTCTTGTAGCATGCTGTTTTCGTTTCCAAGTATTCGGACGTAAAACGCAGGTTTGCTGCCATCCAGCGTCTGTTGTTAATGATGACTGTCGGGTATTTTTGATTGTCGCGTTTGTCTGTTAATGTTCCACCATCGACGTATTGGTCCTTGTATGGCCAGCTTTTGTCGAGAACATATTCTCTTGATATACGAGAACTAGACGAATAAGAACTTGATGAAGATTTACTGGAATTTCTTCTGGAAGAACTTGATTTTATGGGAGATGAATCTTTCCATGAACCCGCGTTGCAAACAAGAACTTTATCGATTTCCTTTACATAGATAGAGTCCCCATCGTATGAATAATTGCAGTTGGGGAGCGATTTTACGCTGTAAACTTCTTCGGGCAGGGGCGTGATATCGTAAATGCGATCTGTACCGCAGCTGCTTAGAAAAAAAATTACAGTTCCAGTAAAAAGAAACGATTTAATTTGCTTGTGAGTCATGGTATAAAATTATAAAAAAAAAGAGGGGGTACGGATATTCAAAGTTTGGCTTTTTTTTGTTTTTTTCTATTTTTCTAGAAAAATTCCGCTTGGAGGCGGGAATGACAATTATGGGGTTTAAAAAATGAAAGAAGTCACAAAATTCTTAAAAGACATCGGGATTGTGAATCCGATTCTGCAAAATGTTGTTGAAATTGCAACTGTATTAATTGCAATTGTTATCATCTTGGCTATTATCAGGTTTATTCTGAGTTTTGCGATTAAGAAGGGTGCCGATGCTTCGGTAAAACCGCTACTTTATTCGCTGTTCTCGTATGCGATTTATATTGTCGGCTTGCTCATGATTCTGCACATTCTTGGCGTGAATACGGCTGGGATTGTGACGGTGATTGGTGCCGCTTCTCTTGCGATTGGCCTTGCGTTGAAGGACACGCTGGGGAATATCGCGTCGGGAATCTTGTTGCTGTTCCTCAAACCGTTCCGTGCTTCGGACTATATCGAGTGCGGCTCTTTGAAGGGCAAAATTGTGGGCGTGGGGCTTTTCAATACGATTTTGATTTCGCTGGACGGTCTTTATGTTTTTGCTCCGAACAGCATGTTGTGGGGCGCTCCCATTATAAATTATAGCCGCAATCCAAAGCGTCGTTTGGATTTGTCGTTCGGTATTGATTATGCGGATTCGGCGGAAAAGGCGATGGCCGAGATGAAGCAACTTGTTGTAAATGACGCTAAAGTTTTGAAAGAGCCGGAACCGTCATTTTACGTTTCTTCGTTGGATGACAGCGCTGTTTGCGTGAACATGAGAATTTGGGTCAAAACATGCGATTATTGGGATATGCGTTGCAAGTACATGAAGCAAGTCAAGGAACGTTTTGATGAAGTTGGAATTTCGATTCCGTTCCCGCAGCGCGTAGTGCATATTGTGAAGGAATCGTGAGCGGTGAGCCATGAGCGGTGAGTATATAATCAGGCGGCGAAGCCGCGATTATAAAAAACTCAAAGGGGTGTAGCCACGACATCAAAGCTCATTGCTCGCATCTCGTAAAGGATTTTATATGAATCATCAGTTGAGTGAAACTTTATTTGCAGAAGCTAAAACTTTAATGCCGGGTGGCGTGAACAGCCCGGTTCGTGCTTACGGCAACGTGGGGGCGACGCCTCCGTTTATCGCCCGTGCGAAGGGCAGCCACATCTACGATGTGGATGGAAACGATTACATTGATTACGTGGGTAGCTGGGGTCCGATGCTCTTGGGACATGCACACGATGCCGTGATTAACGCTGTTGCAGAAACCGCTAAGAACGGCCTTAGCTTTGGTGCTCCGTGCGGTCTCGAATCGGAACTTGCAAAGCTCGTGATGAGTCTTGTGCCGAGCGTCGAGATGATTCGCATGGTGAACAGCGGCACCGAAGCGACGATGAGTGCAATCCGCGCGGCTCGCGGTTTTACTGGTCGCGACAAGATTGTGAAATTCGAAGGTTGCTACCATGGTCATAGCGATAGCTTGCTCATCAAGGCTGGCTCGGGAATGCTCACGACGGGCAAGCCGAGCAGTAAGGGTGTTCCGGCAGATCTCGCGAAGTACACGCTTACATTGCAGTACAACGATGTGGCTGGCGTGAAGGAACTCTTTGACAAGATTGGCGATGAAATCGCTGGCGTGATTGTGGAACCGGTGGCGGGCAACATGGGTGTTGTACCTGCGAAGCCCGAGTTCTTGCAGACGCTTTCCGAAGAAACTAAGAAGCACGGAGCCTTGCTCATTGTCGATGAAGTCATGACGGGTTTCCGCGTCTGGATTCATTGCGCACAAGGGTTGTACGGCATCAAGCCGGATTTGACAACGTTTGGAAAGATTATTGGCGGCGGCATGCCGGTAGGTGCTTACGGCGGTCGTTTAGATGTGATGCAACAGATTGCTCCGCTCGGCGGGATTTACCAAGCGGGCACGCTTTCGGGCAACCCGGTCGCGATGGCGGCGGGACTTGCAACGATGCGTGAACTCAACGCTCACCCGGAATATTACGTGCATGCCGAAGCAATGACAAAGCGTTTGCTTGCGGGTCTCCAGGATGCGGCGACGGCAGCGGGTGTCGCGATTTCCACGAACCAAGTGGGCTCTATGGGTTGTATCTTCTTTACCGAAGGTCCTGTGGAATGCTTTGCTGACGTGCAAAAGTCCGACTTGGTACTGTTCCGTCGCTATTTCCTCGGAATGCTTGATGAAGGAATTTACCTTGCACCGAGCCAGTTCGAGGCGATTTTCGTGAGTGCCGCCCACAGCGAAGCGGACATCGACCGCACGGTTGAAGCCGCACGCAAGGTGTTCAAGAGCCTTTAACTCAAAGCAAAAAGCCTCGCTCCCGCGAGGCTTTTTTATATCTAGCTTAGCAGTCCCCCGACTGTCACCCCGGCCTCCGTGCCGGGGTCACCTTACACAGTTCTCACTGCATTTGGTCAGGGGCCCCTTTTTACTTTTCTTCGGTCTTGCTTTCAGCGTTCTCGACCGCATTCTCCGAAACTTCGCCTTCAGCGGTAGAACCATTTGCAGCATCCTTGTCGCGGATCGTTGCACGGCGGATTTTTCCGCTAATCGTCTTTGGCAGTTCCGTCACAAAGTCGATGATGCGTGGACTCTTGTAGCTTGCCGCAATCTTTTTCGTGAACAGCTGGATTTCTTTTGCGAGATCCTTTGATGCTTCGTAGCCTTTTTGCAGCACGATGGACGCTTTGACCGCTTGCCCGCGGTCCTTGTCCTCGACACCTGTCACGGCGACTTCGAGCACTGCCGGGTGCTTGTGAATCACTTCTTCCACTTCGAAGGGGCTGATGCGGTAGCCGGAACTTTTGATAAGGTCGTCCGTGCGCCCGACGAACCAGTAATAACCATTTTCGTCGCGGGTTGCAGTATCGCCCGTGTGATAAACGCCGCCTTCGAATACTCGCTCGGTGCGTTCTTCATCGCGGTAGTATCCGCCGAACATTCCAAACGGCTTGCCCTGATCAATCTTGATAATCAGTTCGCCCACTTCGTTGTCGGCACAAGGCTCGCCTTCGGCGTTCACGATTTCCATGCGGTAGCCGGGGGAGGGTTTGCCCATGGAGCCGGGGTGTGGTTCAGTAAATCCGAAGTTGCCTGTGGTAAGCGTGAGTTCCGTTTGTCCGTAGCCTTCTTGCATGCGGATGCCCGTTTGTTCGAAGAACTTCTCGTAAATGTCCAAGTTCAACGCTTCACCGGCGGTGGTGCAGTACTTGAGACTCGAAAGATCGTACTTGCCGATTCCATGCTGCAAAATGTAACGATACACGGTGGGCGGCGCACAAAATGTCGTTATTTTGTATTCAGCCATCTTTTCGAGAAGTTTGCCAGGAATGAACACCTTCATGTCGTAGGTGAATACGGCACTCCCTGCAATCCACTGGCCGTAAATCTTACCCCAGAGAGCCTTTGCCCAACCGGTTTCTGCAACCGTCAAATGGCGGCCTCCGTCAACTACATGTTGCCAGTACTTAGCTGTAACGATATGACCGAGCGGGTACGTATAAGTGTGAGCGACCATTTTCGGGTTTGAACTCGTGCCGCTTGTGAAATACACAATCATGATGTCGTCATTGTGTGTGGCAGCTTCGCCTGTAGGGCGTTCAAACGTCGATGGGAAAATTTCGTAATCGTCGTAAAAGCTTACCCAGTTTTGGCGTGCTGTTTGGCCTACTGTAACGAGCTTTTCAATCGAAGAACATTTGGACTTTGCCTTATCGACTTCTTTTTGCAAGGCGGGTTCATCGTAAGTCACCACCATCTTGACTTCGGCGGCGTTGAAGCGGTATTCCAAGTCTTCGGCGGCAAGCATGTTTGTTGCTGGAATTGCAATCGCCCCGATGCGGTGCAAGGCGAGTAAGAAAAACCAGAATTCGTAGCGACGGCGCAAAATCAGCATCACGCGGTCGCCTTTCTGGATGCCTTGTTCTACAAGAAAATTGGCGGTACGCTGCGAAGCAAGCGACAAATCCTTGAACGTGAAAATATGGGCTTCGTCATTATCGTCACACCACACGAGAGCTTCACGCTTTGGCTCCGTCTTGGCATATTCATCGACAACGTCGTGTGCAAAATTGAAGTTGTCTGGAATAGATATCTTGAAATTTTCGTACAGGTCTTCGTAGGAGTCGTAATCTATTTTTGATATAAATTTATTCAAAAGCATCTGATTCAAATCCCGGAGTATTACAAATCCTTGTACATGATTTTTTCACGCATGGTCGAAATGTAACGCACCATGTTCAGAATGCGTTTTTCGCCAATTGTTCTGAAGTCCTTGTCGTGGAACACCAAACGATGGACGCCGCCTGGCAAGAACATCTTGAGGCAAGCGTAGGTCTGTGCGATTCCGAGGAATGCAGTCGGTAAAATCGAAAAACTGAGCGTGCTTGAACGTGTTTTTTTGATGTTCCCTTTTACTTTCTGGTAAATGCCGTGAAAATCTTCGTAGTAGTCGAAAATTGAAAGAGCCTGTTCCTTGAGGTACTTGTTGCCGAACCAAATCGGCGGGATGAATCCGGACGGTTTGCCTGTGCCGTGAGCCTTCCACAAGGCGAGACTGCGTTTGAGGAGAGCCTGCGTGAAACGTTCGTCAATGCCAGCGAATTCCGCTTCGTTGTTCGAAACTAAAAGTGCGAGCTTGCCCGAAATGCTGCGTTTCAGCGAAAGGTCTGCACGGTGACGTGCTCCGTGAAGCATGATTTCGTAGCCTTCTTTCACGAACTTTTCAAGTTCTTCGCGGAACTGCTCGGCTTCGGATTCCGGGGCTGCTCCGAAAGCGGGAATTACCGCGATACTGATGGGGGCTCCAGCCGCTTCTGCAAGTTTCCGAATCTGGATGGAAGCCTTCTTGAAATTGTTCACGCTAAAACTGTGGTAGCAAAGAATGAACTTCTTTTTCTTTTGGAACGTTGCCTCGGCGGCTTGGATGTCGGCGATATCTTTATTCTGTTCCATAAACTACTCCTGTTCTTTGGAGTGGGTGGAAACTTCTTCATCTAGCTTTTGCGTGATGAAAAGATGGTAGAAGAAAAACAGTACGATACTGCAAATCGAAAATTTTACACACGATTTGAAAAACCATTCTGACATACGACGCTCCTTTGCGGTAAAGCTCCGTTTCGGCTCGATTGCCGATCGGTGGGAATGCTTGATTGAAAAATACATTTTTTTGAGGAAACGGGGAATGTTTTTCCCCTGTCTATCACGTAAACCTGGTCATTGATCCAGTTTGTCAAAGATAACGTCAGAAGGTGATTTACCTCTTAGGGTAGAATTGTTATCGGAGTCCCGTCTTTTACGGCATCGTAGATTTCTTTGATTTCGTCGTTTGTAACAGCTATGCAGCCGGCAGTCCAGTCTTTCCACTTTTTAGGTGATAAAATTGATCAAGTCAAGTCGGTTCACATGTATCACGATACGGAAACGGACATCTTGTGGGGACTTTTTGCAGGATTGTATGCTGCCGAATTTGTTGCTTTGGTATCAATGCTTGTTGAAATACCGGTGTCTTATATCTTAGAAGAAGATTACTGTTGGAAACATGTAGGGATTGCGACTTTGATCGGATTTGTGGGTGTTTCCGTTGGCAGCATGATTCATATTGCCGCTAATCCGGCGGCACAGCGAGTGGATGTGACAATAAAGTTTTAAAATTTTTTTTCCCGTGTCGCAAGCGCTCTCGAAACGAGTTACTTTTTTTTAGAAAAATCGTTTTACAACGGTTTCCTTTTTGACGATAAATAGATTGAACCTGTTTCACAAGAAGGAATTCTTATGGAAAAAAAACGGCAATATCATGAAACACCTCGTCAAACTCACTCTTTCTTTCGTTGTCATTTCCTTTGCTGGAAACCCTGACCGATGAAAAGTCTGATTTAGAAGTCCGTTTTATGGATGCTTTTTTACCATAAAGCGAATCAGTGGAGGCAACTTATGTTTGACTTTATCGACAACATTCTAGAACGTATAGGACAGTTCTTCTGCAAGCTAGTCCTGCTTATCATCTTCGTTCTCGCATTCATCCTGATTATCCTCGCGGGTCACAGGAACGCGAACAATCCATATATTGACCATTCAAAAGAATTGCGTAAACAGCAAATCGAGGCCGAGCGAGACGCCAAATACAAAGAGGCGTTGCAAAACCTCTATGACGAGTATAGAAAATAAACCAAACAAACAACGGAGTTGTCACCATGTTCGGTTGCCTAGGTTCACTAATCAAATGCTTTTTCGGCCTTATCCTTATCGTGATTATGCTAATCGCCGCGTACAAACTAGTACACGACCCATATAGACCCGAAGACTTCCAGCACAAGACAAAAGAAGTCTCCTATACCCCAAAGGAAGCCAATCCCTCTCTCCGAGAATACAACCCAACCTCTTCCAAAACTGAATCCAATTACAAGGTCCCTGTACAATCGGGCAAAAACCATGACTACATCATGGAAAACACCTTCCAGAAAAGATGGGTCAACATGGAACTTACCCCCTCCCTCGAAAAAGGCCTCGTGTATGTAATCAAGGTGTTCAAATCCCAGTTTGGAGAAGACTTCGCTCCCACCATTATATCCGCCCATGACCACCCCGAAAATCACGAAATGTACTCCCTACATAACTCAGGACGCGCTGTCGATATAAACCTCGCTGATCTGCCATACTACCCTAGAAGAAAGGTTGTGAGAATCCTAGAGAAAACACTCCCCGATGAATACAAAGTTATATGGAAAAGTCAGGGAACCGAAGCCGAACATTTACATTTCCAGTCCAATCGTTAATGTTTTTCGTGAGCATGGCTTTAGGAGTTTCCGTTTCTGAAGAACAAGAAAAAAATAAAAATGTTGTTAAAAGAAAAATAATGGTTTCTTCGGCATGATTTGAATATAGCTTATTCGCAGTATTTTTTAGAGCCTACCGCAACATTCGACTTAATCATAGATTATTCTTTTGGATTGCTCAAATATACTTTTCGTTTTTCCTTTACTCATAAATAGTTCCGATAAAATCAAAATCTAAATTCTGTACAGTTTACGACCCTAGAATCGGCTTGTCATTTATTTTGTTTAGACAGAATTGCCTATATGCACCAACAGCAAATTGTCTAACCGTATTTTTATTTAAAATGTAACATTCTTTTCTAAGAACAGTTTCTGAAGCCCTGAACCAATCAAGTGGAACACCATCAATTTCTTTCTCCGGCTGGTATTCTAAACCCTCGTCAAATTCACGTCTAATTGCAAATTCCAACGTTTTTCGAGAAAGGTTTACCAATACCTTCACGTCTTTGCTTTGTTCTATTCTTTCCCTCAAATCAAGGTTGGATGCAAATCTTTTATATGTCAGTTTGACTATTTGGATAAAGTCGTTTACATCACTTTCGACAAAACCATCAAACCATATATCCCTTGCTATCAAATTACCATCCTTTGAAAACAGAACGAACTCATTTTCTGTAAGAATATACCCAGGTCTCTTATAGGAATCTTTCGGAATATCTCCCCATGTAGCACCAACGTATGTGGTCTATATTTATGTATGTTTTGTAATTTGGCTTAATTTTTATACCAATATTTAAACAAAATGGCTTTTTTTTATGCCAATTTTTTCTGGCTTATGAAAATATGTAGCTTTTGTAAAATGTTTGAAATTTTTCGATGGCTTTGGCATCAATGCTTTTGTTGCTGCTGCAAGAAAATGCAATGGCCGCAGCTATTATGATTAAAAGTTTTTTCATCTCAATCTCCCATTCCAGAACTTGCCCTTAACGGCGATATAAATAATAAATAAATAGCAATAACTCCTGCTATACTTAGAAGTGCCCCTGCAATATTTTCAAATTTTGCTTTTTCTGCATCCTTTTTTTGTTCTTCGATGGATGTTTTGATGCCGTCCAAAAAGGGGCGGTATTTTGCATTGGGGTGCTTTTGCAAAAATTTCTTTTTATTCTCGTCGAACCATTTGTCTCCTTTATCGATGAGGCTAAGTTCGTCTTTTTTGTGCAAATATCGACGGAAATGGCGATTGTATTTTATTAGAAGGAATTGAGAGTAAAGTCCCATAATATCCCTTTCTTCATCGGAAAAGGCTTTGCTGCTGATGTTTTTCTGGGCTGTTTCAAAGTTGATGCTTTCGGCGATTGCTCGTTCTGTTTTGGTTGTATCACCGTTGAGAATTTTTTTAGTCTTTTGTTTTTCGATGTTGCTGTTGTGGTTGTCGATTGCCTGCAAGAAAGTGTTGACAATGGAATCTGTGGCGGAGAGCTTTGTGACTGCATCCAATGACTCTTCATTATTGGATGGCTCGGAGTCTCGTGTGTTTGAAATCATGAATAGTGTCAGTAGCTCGGATTCTTCAACGGAATTGAATGCGATGTTTGTATCGATGGTCGAAAGTTTAGCCTGCAATTCATGAGCACTTTTTAAGTATTCAAAAGCGTAATTGACGGCATGGTGAGTGGAATCTTTGGCAATAGACGAGAAGTTGCTTGCAAGTAGGTCTTTTGCTTCTGAAAAGTCATCCAAGTTTTTGAGTCTGCTTGTGTCGACTTTGTATTGCGTCCCTGCGCAAGAAATCAATAGGATTGCGATTAAGAGAAGTAAGTTGTCTTATACTGAAAAAAGTTGACACTATACAAAAGGCAGGTATAGTGCAAATGGAGACAAAACAGGTCGTAAAATCGATCCTTTCCCATGATGAAAATGGGCATCCCTTCTG
>Ga0310786_10003328_pt1 | contig 23447 bp, 24 predicted proteins | sample AusTroGonzalo_MG_FD_203881 | JGI IMG/M metagenome (GOLD analysis project Ga0310786, IMG submission 203881) | Bovine rumen microbial communities from tropical cattle in Woodstock, Queensland, Australia - Gonzalo_03 (v2) (version 2) | ecosystem: Host-associated > Mammals > Digestive system >...
CGATGGAACGAGCAATGCTGGCGGATTGCTTTGATCGCATTATCTGCGCGACAGATTCTAGCGAAATCAAGGCTGTCGTCGAAGAGGCTGGCTTTGACTGCGTGATGACGGGGGAATGTGCAACTGGTTCTGACCGTGTGGCGGAGGCTGCCAAAAAGCTCGGTCTCGACTTGGTCGTGAATCTTCAGGGCGATGAGCCTCTTGTTGAACCCTCGGTGCTTCGCGAAGTTGCAAAAGAGCTTTCGGAACACCCCGACTGCTGGGTGACGGTCGCATGCCCTCTGAATCCGGCAGAAGCAGAACTAAAAACCGTTGTGAAAGTGCTCGTTCGCGATGGCTTGGCAATCGACTTTACACGGTCGGTTCCGCCTGCAGAAGTGGGCCGCTGGTTCCAGCACCAGGGCATTTACGCATACTCCCGCGAAGCTCGTGACGAGTTTGCTTCATTTCCGCAGAGCAAAATGGAGCTGGAACGCTCTTTGGAGCAAATGCGAATACTTGGGCGCTGTCCCATCCGCATTGTCCAGAGCGAATATCCGAGCATCTCGGTGGATGTCCCGTCAGACGCGACCCACGTCGAGAAAATCTTGTTAGATCGTTTATTATATCCTTTGCTAGATGAACCTCTCAGAAAAGGCGATGAACGCATCTGAAAAAAGAATACTCAAACTTGCAATAATCCTCTTTACAATAGGTCTAATCGTCCGTTATCTCCCTTGGGGGCTCCCGTCTATCGAATCGTTCGAGGTCGGTGAAGCTATCGTGGTTGCTAATGTCTCGGTGGATTCTCTTGCTATTCCAAATAAAATAAAAGAGACGGAAATACAGGCTAAATCGTTTGAATTGAGCGATTCTGCGGCGGTTGAACGCCCTGTCCACCACCGAAAATCCAAAAAGAAAGTGGCTTTTCCGCTTAATATTAATATGGCTAGTGCGGAAGATTTGTGCGCTATAAAGGGGGTTGGTCCAAAGCTTGCGGAGAAAATTATTGAGCGGAGAAACGCTTTTGGACCGTATAAAGGGGCTTCTGACCTCAAAAAAGTGCATGGAATTGGAAAGAAAAAGCTTGAAATGATGTTACAATCGATAATTTTTGATTAGTTTTAGGATATAAAACTTTACATAAGCATATTTATGAGTGAAAAGAAGTTATACCTAGGAATTGAAGTTGGCGACACTTCCATGAAGGTTGCCCTTGTGGATGCTTCCGCAAAGAAGGTTGTGAAGGCTGCAGTTCTTCCAACTGAAACTAACCCTATTTACGATATTTTTCTTTTTGAAAGCACACTCCAGCAGTGGGTGGACGACAATGAGATTAAGGATATTGTGGCGACCTCTGTCACGATGCCTGCAACGATGTCGATTATCCGCAAGGTCTATGTGCCTCAAGAGGCTGTCGCGAACAAGGAACAGTACCTTAAGTGGTATATGGAACTTTTCACGAACGCAGAAGTATCGGCTTATGTTGTCGATTCCATTACATTGAGTGGCGACGATACTCTTGGATACAACGAACTGATTATGGCGGTTCGCAAGGAATGGGTTGATGCTTTGCGCAAAGGATTCCGTTCTAGAGTCCTATCTCCGAAGTCGATGGAAGTCGATGTGCTTTCACTCATGAATGTGATGGATGTTGGCGAGAAGATTAAGGATGCCGTTTGCGTTGTGAAGGCAGACTTCGCTGGCGTGACGCTTGTTTGGATGCGTCGTGACGAACTCCTTGCCTTGCGTTGTGTCTCGACGCTTTCGATGATCGGAAAGACTGAAGATACGGCTTACCCGATTCTTGCAAACGAAATTCTTGAACAGATGACGCTTGTTCAGTCGGAGAATTCCATCAATGGTGTGTCCGAAGTGCGCATTTGCGGTGAAATGGCTTCGAACGAGCAGTTCGTGAATATTCTCATGCAGAAACTGAGCGATTATGATGCTTCGTTGGTGACTAGTTTGTCGCAGCTCCCGTGTGACGAGAGCGTGAATCCTGTTGATATGATTTGCTGTGTCGGCGCTGTCGGTGCAGCTCTCAATCAGATGGAGGGTGTATGATTCACATGAACCTTATTGCGGTGGCCGAAAAGAGTTCCACCATTGGTAGCGTTTCGCAGCATTTGCATGTGACGAATGTCGCTGATGTGGAACGTCGCGTCAAGAGAAAGTATTTGACTATTGGTCTTGCTGCATTGTTTGCTGTTGTTGCCTTTAGTTGCTATCTGAGTGTCATGGGTGTTCCTGCGGCGCTGGATGGTGTTCTTCCGGATTCTTATCTCAACTTGATTGGTGCCAAGAAGAATACTTCGGTAGCGACAACGACCCCTGCCAGTCCGACCGCGGAAGAAATTGCTAAACAGCAGGAAGCTTTGGCCAAGGCCCGTGCTGCGATGCCTGTAAAGGATATCGTTGGCGAAATCCAACCTCAAGCCTTGTTTAATAACAAACGAACAAGCTACAATAGCTATCTCCCGCTCGAAAGGCTTTCTTTCCAGAAAACTTCGTTGGCTCAATTCCTGTCATTCCTCAATACGGCCGTTCCTGATGATATCGGATTCTCGGAATGCGTATACCAGGCGCCGAACTACTATTATCTTCGTGGCGTTGCGATGAAGTCGTCTTCTCAGCATACGCTTATGGATAGACTTAAGGCGGTGAGCAAGCAGTTCCATACGCCGATTGCATCTGAAGCTGCTACCGAAATTGCGGCTTTTGGCCAGTTCTCGGTTCCGCAGGTTCGTCTTGATGCCGTGCGCGGATTTGTCCCGGCAGCAGAAGTGGCGGCAGAAGTCAAGGCGTTCAAATTGCTTGCTTCTTCGAACAAGGTTCATGTGAAAGGCATGGATAAGCCTGTCGTCGAAGATTTTGGCGTGTTTAAACGTTATTCGTACAATGTAACGTCTACCGCTGATTTCGCTGACTTGCTGAATTTCGTGAACGTGTTCGCTAATTCGCCAATTCGTATGGGCGTTCCGAAAGCTGATCTTAGATTCGCTAAGAAGTTCTTGGTTTCGTCTATGCGTGTTGAAATGTTAGTCCTTCGCTAGTATGCCGATTCGTATTACAGGCGGTTCATTGCGGGGACGCAATATCGAGTCCCCGGATTCCATGAAAACTCGTCCGACAGCTTCCCGTACAAGGGAAGCTCTCTTTAACATATTGCAAGGCGTTGAAGGCTTTCGCATGTTGGACCTCTTTGCCGGGAGCGGTATTATGGGGCTTGAGGCGATAAGCCGTGGGGCCGCAAGTGTTACTGCGGTAGAACTTGCTCGTCCGCAGGCGAAGATGATTGAACGTTCGTACAAGTCCGTGGGGGCGGAGTCCAAGCTGCGTTTGCTTGAAACAAGCGTCCTTACTCTTAAGCGCGAAATTGTTTGTGCGAATGAAGGATTCGACTTGATTTATGCGGATCCGCCGTTCAAGGACATGGATTATCCTGACTTGCGCCCTTTTATCGAGTGGTTGAACCCAGGCGGTGTTGCCGTTTTTGAGGCTCCGAGCCGAAAATTGCCCGAATGGGCAAGCGAAGGCCAGGTCCGTCGCTATGGCGAATCGTCGCTGATTATTTTTAGGTGAGCATCGCTAGTTTATAGTTCTAAGTTACTAGAAATGTTCTTATTACAATCCCTAATAACTATTAACTAGTAACTATTAACTCCATTCTAGTAACTATCGACTATTAACTAGTAACGAATTTTGTAAATTATACCACATGGAGTGGATACCTAAAATCGCGGTTTTTGCTGGTTCGTTTGACCCGTTTACGGTCGGACATTGTGACCTCGTAAAACGTGCAGCCGGATTGTTTGATTGCTTGATCGTTGTTGTTGCGCAAAATACGAACAAGAAGAACTTGTTTGATGCGGAAACGCGAAAGGCGATGGTGGAGGCTGCCGTCTCTGAAATCCCGAACGTAAAAGTTGCTGTTTATGGTGGATTGACGGTCGATTTTATGAAATCCGTGGGCGCTCGCTATTTGGTGCGCGGAATCCGTAATGCTTCTGACTTGGATGCTGAGCAGGCGGTTGCCTGGAACAACAAGGTCATTTACGGTGATGGAGAGATTGAAACTGTGCTTTTGCTCAGTGCGCAGGAGCATCTCGTGGTGAGTAGTACTCTTGTTCGTGAACTTCTCAAGTGTGGAGCAAACAAGAGTGCAACCAGTCAGAAGAGTCTTATCTCTAAATATGTGCCGAAAAAAATGGTCCCAATGCTTTTAAAAGAGTTTAGGAAGGTTTATGAAGCCGTTTAAATATTTATCTAAAGCTTTGCAGTTGTTGTTGCTAACGAATGCCTTTATTTTTGTAATCGCATTCTTCGGACGAGGAATTGAAATCAATCTCGGTGCCGGTTACGGGAGCGTGACTGATTACATGAACTATTACGGTGCTTTTATGCCGAGGGTTCCGCTGGAACTCTGGCGTTATGTGACGTACATGTTTATCCATTTTGATTTTATGCATTTCTTCTTCAATATGCTCATGCTTTGGATGTTCGGTTCCGAAGTGGCGGAATGGATGGGAACGCGTCATTTTATCGCAATGTATTTTTTCTGCGGAATTTTTGCGGCTCTCTTTAGCTTTTTCATGTGCTTGCTTGGTCTTACGAACAATCCGATTATCGGAGCTTCGGGGGCGTTGATGGGCGTGTTTGTTGCGTACTACAAGTTTTTCCCGGATCGTATGCTCCTCATGTTCTTTGTCATTCCGATGAAGATTAAGCATGCCATGTGGGTGATGATTGCGCTCGATATTCTCTTTGCAAATTCGGGTGACATGATTGCTCACTTTGCCCACTTGGGTGGTGTTGTTGCCGGTTTCCTTTACATGGCGATTTACCAGAATGGTTCGAAGTTCCTTTACCATTCGCCGCTTTCGGCCATTTTCCGTCTGTTTTCGAGAAATCCTGAAAAGTATAATCGTGGAAGTTCTTCGAGTTCGCGTTCTCGCATGCACGACTCTGAAGAGCCGGAAATTCTTGAAGGCGAAGTCTTTTACGTAAACGAACAGAAGCGTATGGATGAGATTCTCAAGAAGGTGGAACGTGAAGGTATCCAGTCCTTGACTGAATCGGAACGTGAATTTTTATTAAAAGCGGGCGACAAGTTGCGTCGTCGTCGCGGAGGATTCTAATGAAAAAAGTACTTGGTATGGGCGCAGCACTTGTTGATATTTTAGCTAACGTGAGCGATGAATGGATTGCTGCACAAGGCGTTCAGAAGGGCGGCATGAACATGGTTGATTGGCCGCAGATGGAAAAGTTCCTTGGCTCTCTCGAAAATCCGATTCGCGTGCCGGGTGGCTCGACTTGCAATACGATGGTGGGTGTGGCTCGTCTTGGTGGCAAGGCTGCTTTTATCAGCAAAGTGGGCGATGATGAACTTGGCAAGCTCTTCCAGGATCATTTGAAGAACAACGGTGTCGAATCTAAGGTGGGACTTTCGAGTGCTGCAACGGGTTGCGTGTTCTCTGCCGTGACGCCGGATGCCCAACGCTCCATGTGGACTTACCTCGGTGCTTCGGATTTTTTGGGCTCGGATGATTTTACTCCGGCTCTTTATGACGATGTGGGACTTTTGTATGCCGAAGGTTACCGTGCATTCAACGGTGAATGTTTCAAGAAGTCTTTTGAACTTGCCCGCAGTCTCGGTGTCGAAACGGCTCTCGACTTTAGTTCGTTTGGCGTGGTTGATGCTTGCCGCAAATTGTTCGATGAACTTTTCGAAAACAAGATGATTGATATCATCATTGCAAACGAAGACGAAGCTTTTGCTTATGCCGGCGTCAAGGAAGAAGCCGCTCTCGAAGTTCTTGCGAAGAAGGCTAAGGTCGCTGTGGTGAAGATTGGCAAGCGTGGCGCCTTGATTGCGAAGGATGGTAAGGTGACTCGCGTGTCGGCTGGTGCCGCTAAGGCGATTGATACGACTGGTGCTGGTGACCTTTGGGCATCGGGATTCTTGTATGGCTACATGAACGGTTGGAATATGGAACGTTCGGGCAATCTCGGTAGCATCGTTTCGAATGAAGTTGTTCAAGTCATGGGTGCGCAGATTCCGGAAGATGGCTGGAAGCGCATTTTGGCCCAGATGTAATTGAGGCTTGTATGGTTTCTGTTGTTCGTTCTTTTGTGAAATCATTGGCTGTTTCAGCATTGTTTGTTTCTGCTTTTGCCGTCTCGCCGGTTTTGGCTCAAGGTCATGCTAGGGGCGGAGCAATATTTGCTGCTATTACGGCGAATGCATCGCAGGCTGAACTTGTTGCTGAAATTGCCATGCGCGACAGTGTGATGGCGATTCGTGACAGTTCTTGCTCTGCCGAAAAGCAGATGCTCCGCTCGGATCTCGAACTGGAACGAGCTAAATGTGAAAATTGGGAGCAAAGTTACAATGCCCTTAAGAAGAACAACGAAACTTGTGCAAAAGCTTTGAGTGTGGCCATCGAAGCTAGTCAGGAACAGGCTGAAAAGCAGAAAGAAAATGAAGCGTCCAAGAAGGAAAAAGAGAATTCTGACCGTATGATGACGGGGGCTTCTATGGCTGCGAGTTTTGGACTTGGCATGCTTATTATGTGGCTGATTCTCGATTGATTTTTTGCAAAATCGCGGCAGTGCCGCATGGGAGATATTGTATGAAGTATACCGCTTTAGCCGTGAGTTTGCTTTTGTGCTTGGGCGTTTCGTTTGCGAAAAAGTCTGTTGTTCCGGCGGGCCCGTTCCAGATGGGAACGGCGCTTAAGTATGCTGCCTCGATTCCTATGACGACTGCCGAAATTTCGGCATACATGCCCGAAAAGAAATTGCTGTTCGTGGTCGGTGGCGAGAATGTTCTTGAAGTCATCAATATGGCGGAACCTTCGAATCCGAATAAGATTAGCGAAATGAAATTGCCCGGTGGCGCCTCTAGCGTGACTGTGCATGGCGACCTTGTGGCGGTGAGCCTCTTGAATAATCCTGAATGGAAAAAAGGCCACGTGCAGGTGATGCGCTACAATAAGAAACTTGAAGTTCTCGCTTTGCATGAACTTTGCTACATGCCCGATATGATTACGTTTACGCCAGATGGAAAGAATTTGCTTGTTGCTTGTGAAGGCTCTCCGGACGAAACGTTCTCTGAAGACCCGGAAGGTGGCATTGGCGTTTTGTCGATTTCGGGGGCCGCAGGTGTTAGTGCAACGGCAAATGCGGTGGATTTTGCGAAAGCATGGAAAAAGCCGCAAAAAACGGTAGTGGGTTTTGAAGGACTTGATTCGCTTGCGCTGATGGCAAAGGGTGTCCGCAAGACTGGAGTGAAAAGTTTTGTTCAGTCGCTCGAACCGGAATACATTACGGTTTCTGGTGATTCTAAAACCGCGTGGATTAGTTTGCAAGAAAACAATGCTCTTGTGAAGTTTGACGTGGTTGCAAAGAAAATATTGGAAGTGTTCCCGCTAGGTTATTTGGACCATTCTGTGTTAGGTAACGGGCTTGATGTCAAGAAGAACAAGGCTATTGAAATCAAGAATTATCCGTTGCGCGGCTTGCGCCAGCCTGATGGAATTTCGGCGTTTACAGTGAATGGAAAAACTTTTGTGCTTACGGCAAATGAAGGCGCTCCGGTTAATGATTATAAGGCTTGGACGGATGTGACGACTCCGATGATGCTTTCTCAGAAGGGCGTGTTAGATCCAAGTGTATTTACCGCAGAAGTGCTTGATGATCTAAAAAATGTGACGGTCAGTAATTTGGAACGTTGCGATGTTGCACCCGATAAAACCGTCAATGGAAAATGCCCTTACATGTACAGTTTTGGAACTCGCTCGATTAGCATCTTCGATGGCGAAACTGGACATTTGATGTGGGATTCTGGCGACATATTTGAACAGACTATTGCCAAGGTGGCGCCTGATTACTTTAACTGGAATTCCAAAAAAGGCAAAGTGAAGATGGATGCTCGCAGTGAAGACAAAGGCTGCGAACCGGAAAATGTAACAACGGGTATTGTGGGTGAAAAACGTTATGCCTTTGCTGGACTTGAACGTGTAAGCGGAATTGCTGTGTTTGACATTACGGGAATCGAAAAAGGAAATGCCCCGAAAATTGTGGATTTTTATTTGAACCCGAAAGACCGTGGCCCCGAAGGCATTTTGTTTATCCCTGCTGAAAAGAGTCCTAACGGAGAACCTCTTTTAGTTGTCGGCTACGAATACAGCAAGACATTAGCGGTTTATACGGTTAAGTAGAACTTAGAACTTAGAACTTAGAACTTAGAACATTCTCTCTTACCTTTAAGAATATCTAAGTTCTACCAACTAAGTTCTACCAACTGCGGCTCTGCCGCCCTAAGCTCTACCGACTAATTAACAACTTCAGGCCAGGGGTGCTTGGGATAGCGGCCTCGTAATTCTTTACGGACTTCGGCGTAGGTGTTCTGCCAAAAGCTCGTGAGGTCCCATGTTTTTTGTATCGTGCGGAAGTTCGGGGCTAAAATGTCGTAACGCACTTTGAGCTTGCCGTCTGCAATTTTATGCTCGCCACGGAGCTGCATAAAGTCTTCGATGCGTGCCGATATTTCTACAAGAACGCCATCTGCGCTTTGCACGATTTTACCGCTGCTCTGTTCTTCGGCGGTGGCGACCGCTTGGTAGCTGTAGCGTGCACGTTTGCCGTTTGGCAAAATATAATGGTCGGGGAATGTCTTTTGCAACCACGAGAGCATTGATTTTCCGAAGTAATCTTCGATGATGTTTCTGTATCGATCTTCGTTGATGTCGCGCAGTAAAAAGATTCCGTCCGTAAGTTCGTTGAAAATCAGTTCCATATCTTCGTCGTTGAATTCTGGCAGACCGAAATCGGGATAAAGCTTTGCGGCAAGGCGCATTTTAATCAAGAGCGTTTGCAAATTTTCTGTGAGGTAGCGGCCTGTCCAGTTTTCTTTTTCGAGTTTGTCGCGCCAGGCTTCAACGGTGAGCTCCTTGAGCGCTTCAAGAACTTTAGGTGATGCTTCTTGCGGGAGAATTTCTTTGCGGCTGATTTCGCGAACTTCGCCGGTCGGCGACTCATCTTCGTGAATTTCGATGCCGATAAAACGTTCTTGACCGCTGCGCCACAAGAGCTCGTAGCGGATGTTTTCGCTTTCGCTGCCAAGTAGTTTTTCGGGAATGGGAGCGTAGAGGCTGATGCGCAGTTCAGATTTGCTACCGCCTCCAGTGCGGAGCATGGAAAGAGCGAGTAATGCGTAAGGTGGTTCTGCAACTTGCAAACGGATTGTATTTCCATTGCTAAGCTTATAAGCGCTTCCGCTTGGTGTTGCGAGTCTATCCGGGAATGCTGCGAGAAGCTGTTGCTCTATGAACTGTGAGGTCGGGAGCGAAGCTCCCTTTGAGGTCGCTGTGATTTGAGAAGTAATGTCATTCTGGAGCCTCGAAGAGGGGATTGGATCCAAAGCGATTTTATCGCGGAACTCCCTCAACTGTTTCAGTGTCCAGCTTACTTCTCTCGGTATGTTCATCGATTTAGAAAGCGTATCCTTGGCGAGTGTCATCAAGTCCAATGAAACTTTGGACTTTTGGACAAATTCTGTTCCTGAATGAATCCATGCCATGGCGGCTAAAAGAACGTCGGGGAGATCTGCAACGTTCTTTGCTTTGGCAAGAATTAGTGCAAGTGGAATATTTGAAATTGGCGTTTGGATGGCGCGTTCGCCGAGTTCTGTAATACGATGGTCTTTAAGCATGCCGAATTTTTCGAGCATTGCTGTTGCAGTCTTTTCGCGGGCTTCTGGAATTGCTGTAGGAAGCTTAATGGATCCTATCGCTCCACTTTGTTCCGCTCCAGAATGACTCTCGTTAACTGTCTCCCTGGAGCCGTTAGGCGATAGGGTCCATAATGATTCGAGCATTGCCTTTTGCAGAATTAGTTCTGATGGCTCGATTTGCAATACTTCGGGCACTATTCCTTGCGCCATGTGTTTTTCGGCATCTTCGGTCCAAAGGCGAATGGCGCAACCGTTTTGCGTACGGCCACTGCGGCCACTGCGTTGTATGGCGTTCTGCAACGAAATGGGAAGCGTGCGCAGTACATCCGTTTTTTCGCTGTCATCGTATTCACTCACACGCTCGATGCCACTGTCGATAACGCCTGTTACATTGGGAACGGTTATGGACGTTTCTGCAATATTGGTCGTGAAAATAACGCGTGGGCGTTCCGTTTCTTCGAAAATGCGGTCTTGCGTTTCGCGGTCTTGACCGCCGAAGAGTTCAAGGAACTCTGCGACTTTGTCGCCAAGCGCCTCGCTTGCGGCGGTGTGGCAACGCGCAATTTCTGCTTTTCCCGGCAAAAAGACAAGCGTCGTTTGCCAAATGTTATTACGGTACAGCGTGCGCAACGCTCGCACGACTTCGTTTTCGATTCCTTGGCCAGCGGCAATGTTGATTCCAGTGGCTGGCTTCTGGTGTAGAATTTGTACAGGATAAAGCGGATGGCCTAGCTGCAAACATTTAACGCCAAGAGCGGCTTCGAGTTCGTTGCGATTCAAAGCTGCAGACATTACGGCAATGCGCGGCAATGTGCAATGTGAAAATTTACTGGATTCTTCGCTTCGCTCAGAATGACGATTATTCAAATACGCAAACAGCAAATCCATATCGGCTTTGCGTTCGTGGTATTCATCAAAAATGACCCACTCCGCATTCAATTTGCCGTGCAAAAGTTCTTGCAAAAAGTTACCGTACGTCTGGAACAAAATTCTTGTTTCGTTCGACTTGCAACTGTCTTGCCTGAACTGGTAACCGACCGTTTTCCCGCAAGGTTCGTTGTGCAACTTCGCGGAGTATTGGGCGAGGGCAAGAGCCGCGATTCTTCTCGGCTGCAATACGACGATGCGCCCGCTACAGTGCCTGCTTAAAAACCATGGAATATACAAGGACTTACCGCTACCGGTGGGAGCTTCGATAAGCAAGTTCCTCGATGTTTCGATAGCGTGGACTAGCTTTTCTTCTTCTTCGGCAATGGCTAAATCTTTGTATGTGCGCATTGGGGTTCTCGTTGTGTCTTTAAGGAGCTCTTTAAAAAAGGCGACCCCGGCGCAGTGACCGGGGCTTTTATATGAAAAATTAACTGGATCCTTCGACTTCGCTCAGGATGACAGCAGATTCTTCGCTTTGCTCAGAATGACGGAATCTGCTACTAAGCTCTTGGATATCTCAATTTTTCGCCGGTTTCGTTATCGATATAAGGCGGCTTGCCTTCGCGATATTTCTGGTTGATCACCAAATTCTGGAGTCTTCTGCGAATGCCTGCTTCGGTCTTGCAGAAGAAGAACACGACCTTATTTGTTCCCGGCACTTGGAACACAGCGAGCTTGAACTTCTGCGATACGGCACGACGGAAAAATTTGACGTCTTCTTTCTTTGGAATCACCTGATCGCTACCCGGCTTGATTTCGCAAATCATGTCGGCATCGGCGAGCAATGCCTTGGACTTTTGCTGGAGTGCAAGGAAGTTCGGCTCGGTGCTCTTGCGGATGTTTTCCATGTTGAAAGGGCTTCTTGCTTTTAAGCCTTTGAGGAATCCGCGGAGAACAAAAAACAACAGAATGACCACGACCAGAACAATCAGGTACGGCCAATAGTTTGCGAGAAAGTCTAACATAATCACCTCAGATTGGTGACCCAAATATAGCAATTTTTTATATCTTTAAAACATGACTAGGATTTCACTTACGCTTTTGCTTGCTGGATTGGCTATATCGTCGCATGCCGCGAAGGTTAATCTTTTTGAAGAAAATACTTATGAATGTGCCGATGGAACCCCTATTGCGATGATAGACATCAATGGGCTTGACCATACGAAACCTCATGTCGTTATGCGGGAATTGACCCATAAAATTGGGGGGCATTTTTCTCAGCAAACTTTTGAAGTTGAAAAACGCAAACTTCAGGACCTAGACCTCTTTACCGATATTACTGTTACGTGCGAACCGTTTAGCGAATCGATTAATGATATGCTCGGTGCGCTTGATGAACCTGTCCCGGAACCGGTCGCTGTTGCCCAGAACGATGAACCTTCGCCGTACGCCGATACGCTTTCATCTTTTGTTTCGCGATTGGCTTCTAATACAGATGCGCTTTCGTCGCTTTTCTCGACGCTCTCGACGGATTCGGATTCTCTCTCGGCTTTTGTGGCGCGATTCTCGGCGAGCACGGATGAACTCTCGTCTATCGTTTCGCAGTTGGCTTCAAATACGGATTCGCTTGCGGCTCTGATTTCACGCCTTTCTTCGGACATCGGTACACTCTCTGCGGTTGTTTCGTCTCCCGCTACAAGTTCGAAAATTGCGGAGAAAAAGGTTGTTCGAAATACGTCGGGCACAAGTTATCTTTCGGCCGCTCATTCTTTGAATGCCGTTAAGCTTGTTTATCACGTCAAGGAAATTTTCCGCTGGATTCCGTCGCCGGCCGGCAAAAAGACAGACCGCGATGGGTTCATGATTGGCCTTGCGCTTGCAAACCTGAACATCCTTGGTGAAGATATTCGTGCCGAAGTGCAGTACAGAACATCGGTTGACCCGTTCTTTGATAATAACGAGTATGCGTTCTACGCCAGTTCGCCTTATTTCTTGGGACTTCCGGTTGGTTGGAACTTTGAATTCTTGAGAACGAACAGTTGGGATGATATTCGTGAGTTTCGTGATGCAAGCTGGCTGGTTAGTTTAGATGTAAATTGGAAATTGATTCCGCATTTCTCGATTCTGGGAAAGACTGCTTATCGCTATCTTGAAGGTGGTCCGGAACATTTGCCGGAATTTGGCCTTGGTTTTGCTGTGGACTTCCGCGATAGTGAAATCGATACGCGCAAGGGAATTTATTTTGAAAGCGCCGTGTCGCACATGGGCTTCCGCGAAATGAACGATGAACATTATACGGAATTTTTGGAAGATGCTCGCGCTTACTATTCGTTCGGACCTTTCGTGACGGGGGCAACGGCATTGATGCGTCTGCGTCCGGGCCATGTTCGTTTTTATGATTATTTTTATCATGGTGGTGCAAATACTTTCCGTGGTCATGAATCGAGCGCAAAGCGTTTGGGCGAACACGAAGCTCTTGTGAATCTCGAAGAACGTTTTGTTTTGCTCGAACGCCGTTCGGCATCTTTGTGGGGAATCAACTTTTTCTATGGACTCCAATTGGTGGCGGGCCTGGATGGAAGTTTGCTTTGGAACAAAGGAATGCCTCGTTGGAAAAATTACGAAGGCGCAGTCTATGGCGGCCTACATCTTGTGATCCCTGCGCTTGACAGAATCCGCTTTGAAGTGGGGTACAGCCCGGATCATGGGGAACCGGTTTTCCACATTGGCCTCTTTGAAAAGACAACGTCGGCACGGTGGAGGAGTAGATAGCTTTTGCTGATTGATTGCGCGCTTACCGATATGTAAAATAGTACCGAAAAAATTGATAAAAAGCACCTTTCTCTGATGAAAAAGGTGCTTTTTTTGTATTTGTATGAAATAAATGTGATTGTAATAAACTTGACTTTGTTTTTGTGCAAAATATTGTTATTTTAAACTTGGGAGAAATTTGTATGAAAGTTGAATATTTGATATTCGCTATAGCGTTTGCGTTGCTAAATGTGGGGTGTTCGGAGAAGAAAGAGACCCCAAGCGATTTGAATAAGCAAAGCGAAGAAAAAGAAGTCATTCTAGAGGACCGTAGCAATGTTATTGATCCGAAACCAAGAGAACCTCAAACAAGAGGATGCTTACGAGGTTGTAGGGATTTGCCGTGTGATGAAAAAGTTCGTTGTGTTAAGCGTAATTGCCCTAGTGTTAAATTCGTTCGCTAACTGCAATATGGAATTGCTGTGCTAGTTTGTAAAAAAAAACTAACTTTAAATTCGAATAAAATATTGTTATTTTAATCTTAGGAGAACTTTGTATGAAAGTTAAATATTTGATATTCGCTATGGCATTTGCATTGCTAAATGTGGGGTGTTCGGAGAAGAATGAGCACCCAAGCGATTTGAATAAGCAAAGTGAAGAAAAGAAAACTGTTTTGGAGGATAGTAGCAATGTTATTGATGTTCGATTGGAAGGACCAAAGAGCAAACCGACGCATGGTAAATTATGTTTGGAAGGCTGTAGGGACTTGCCATGTGATGAAAAAGTTCGTTGTGTTATGCGCAATTGTCCTAATATCAAAGTTGAGTGCGAATTGTGATATCTACGACTCTTATGAATCTGCCATGAGTGATAATCTATTAATTAAAAGAGAATGCGAGTCTCTTTTGGGCGGTGGGGGAACGTATCACTCTGATCTAATAGAAGCAAATAAATCAGCGCGAGTTTCATGTGATGGAATTATACGAGAAGATGCTGAGTCTAGTATGTGTCGAGTAGCTCGGTTAATGACGAACGGTCTTCTTCTTCGAAAGTAGTTGAATCAAGTAGTTCAAAACAAATGTCTTCGTCAAGTAAAGGTAATGCGTTTGTTGCTGGTGCCGATCAAGAATATACTCCCGGTAAAATATATAGTAGTGGATTACTCAATATGGAACTAGGAAAGTGGTTACTCGCTGAATCCAGAACGTGGGACGCAATACGGCTGGATTTGCACAAATGCACAAGATTCATGGTGGTGGATTGAGACTCCTTGCGAAAAAGATGGCAAGGGGTTGTATAAAAAGGCTTTTGATTCTGCCAGTGGAGAAAGCGGTGTTGTTTTAGAAGTCTCCCAAACAACGCGGGCTTACTATAATGTTCTTGGTCGCAAAATGAGTCGGAATAAAGCTTTGGGGATAAATCAGTCGATTTACAGTAAAAAAAATTCGAAAATAGAAGATTATCAGGATAATTAGTTGCATCTAGGTAAATAAATCCTTTACGTTTTCTGAATAAATACTAAATTAGTACTCGTAGTTGTAACAAAAAGATAATGTGGCTCAGTGCGGGCCTACGGAGAACAAATGGCAATTAATTATCTGGATCTTCCTATCGGACGCAAGTATCCCTACGAAGTGGATTGCGTCGTGGAAATCGGCAAAGACACGAACTTGAAGTATGAGTATGATGAACGTTTGCATGTGTTTCGTCTAGACCGTTGCCTTTTGAGTTCCATGAGCTACCCTTGCACGTACGGTTTTATCCCGAGTACCAAGGCCGACGATGGTGACGCTTTGGATATGCTGATTTATAGCCCGGCTTCTATGATTACGGGAACTGTTTGCACTTGCCGCGTCATTGGTGCTCTTGACATGACCGATGGTGGCAAAAAGGACTACAAGGTTTTGGGCGTGCCTATATTTAACCCGCGTCCGTTCTGCGATATTACCGATGTTGATCAGATGTTCCTCCGCATTACCAAGAACTTCTTCCAGAACTACAAGGAACTGGAAGGCAAGGATGTGCAGATTGGTGAATGGAAGGATGCCGCTTTTGCTCGCGAAAAGGTAATTGCTGCGCATAAGGCCTATTTCCAGAACCAGGTGCAAGTGCCGGAATCCTGCTACCAGGAACCCGAACATGACGACAAAATCACCGCGGAAGAGTTAATTTAAGGGCGAGAGCCGCGGGCAAATTTATTTGCTATAGTTTTTGTCAATGGTTTTGCCAAAACGGCAAGACCAATTTTTTTTTGCATTTGTTGGTTTTGTAACAAAATATTTAATATATTATCTTTGAAGTAACAATTAAAGTATAAAGAGGTCTTATGAAAAAGCTTATGCTTACCTGCGCTATGTCGTTGATGCTGCTGAGCACTTCTGCAATGGCATTGACGATTAACGTTGAACCCAAGAAGGAAGAATCTTCCCGTCCAGTACCTCCTCCTCCGCCACCTCCTCCGGCTCCTGCAAAACCGCTGGTAACTTGCAAGTTTGCTGAACCGAAGTGCGATCGCCATGATAGAATTCATGCTGAACGTTATGACAATGATCAGAAGATGTATAGCCGTGGCGAATGCTACCGTGGTGAAAAGGAACGTAAGTTTGACTTCTACTGCAACAATGGTGAAGTTTGGATGCAAATCGATTACCGTCGCGACCGCGCAGATCGTATCGAATGTATGGATCCGAGGCGTCATAAGTACTTTGCAGTCCGCAGCATTAGCGAATGCGAAGATTTCCATGGCAATTACAACCGCCCGGAACCGCCGCGTAAGAAACGTCACCATCGCGACTACCGTGACTAAGTTTTACACAGCTTAAGTTATAAAGAAAGACCTCTCGTTTTAACGAGAGGTCTTTCTTGTTAAGGGAGATTCTCGGTCAAGCCGGGAATGACAAGGGAGCCGAGTGCAGCGGCTGAGCTTGCTCAGACTTTGCCGAGGCGAACCTGTCATGCCTCGAACAGGAATGACAGCGGAGTCGAAGACTGGCTAGCCGCGATATCCCTTCGGGTTTTGCTTTTGCCAGTTCCAGGCGTCGCGGCACATTTCTTCGATACCGTATTGAGCTTTCCAGCCAAGCTCGTCGAATGCCTTTTGCGGGTTGCAGTAGCAGGTGGCGATGTCGCCAGCACGGCGTGGCTTGATGCTGTATGGAATTTTGACGTTGTTGACTTTTTCGAAAGCCTTCACGACATCGAGAACGGAGTAGCCGTGACCCGTACCGAGGTTGTAAATGGCAAGACCGCATTTGCGTTCGATTGCCTTGAGTGCGGCGACGTGGCCTGCGGCAAGGTCGCAAACGTGGATGTAGTCGCGAACGCCCGTGCCGTCCGGTGTATCATAGTCGTTGCCGAACACGCCGAGTTCCTTGCGAAGGCCGACTGCGGTCTGCGTGATGTATGGCATTAGGTTGTTCGGAATTCCGTTAGGATCTTCGCCGATTCGACCACTCGGGTGCGCGCCAATTGGGTTGAAGTAACGGAGCAAAACTACGTTCCATTCCGGGTCTGCTTTTTGCACGTCGCGGAGGACTTCTTCGAGCATGGATTTTGTCTGTCCGTACGGATTGGTGCATTGACCCTTGGGGCATTCTTCGGTAATCGGGATGACTGCCGGATTGCCGTAAACTGTAGCGGATGAGCTAAAGATGAGGTTCTTGCAACCATGGTTACGCATGACGTTCAACAGAACGAATGTGGCGTTCATGTTGTTTTCGTAATATTCGAGCGGCTTTGCGACGGATTCGCCAACGGCCTTGAGGCCTGCGAAATGGATGCAGGCGTCAAACTTGTTTTCGTCAAAAATCTTGTTCATTGCCGCTTCGTCGCGGACGTCTGCATTCACGAACGGGATGGTTTCGCCAATGAGTTCACCGACACGGCGGAGCGATTCGTTGCTGGAGTTTACGAGATTGTCGATAACTACGACGGAGTGGCCTGCTTTGTAGAGTTCAATGATGGTATGGCTTCCGATGTACCCTGCGCCACCCATAACAGCTATTTTCATGATTGCTCCAATAATAAAAGTTCGGAACATAATATATGAAATTTTTTAGATTAAGAGTATGGACGAATACCTTCAGTTTACGATTCTTGTTGTTTCCGTTATCTTTGCATACACGTTTCTGTATTTCGTTGTACATCCGCTTGCAAAATTGATTGCATCGAAGACTCCGAACAAGTTTGATGATCTTCTTGTGAATAAAGGCGTTATTACGCGCGGGTTGATGTTTGTGCCGGTGATGGTCTTTGTGAATGCGTTCCCGCAAATTATTGCAAAGGGGAGTTTTGTTTATGAAGTCTGCGAGCATGTCGGCAATATTTTGTTTACGGTAGTGGCATTCTTTTTGGCAAGCGCGGTTCTCGATGTAATCGAAAATTTGAACGAACGCAATGCCCGAATGAGGGTGCGCCCGCTGCATGGCATATTCCAGGCGGTAAAGCTTGTGATGTTCTGTGTTGCAACAATTCTTGTTGCATCGCAAGTCGTCAATAAGAGTCCGGTGATTATTTTATCTGCTCTCGGTGCGATGGCGACTGTTCTGATTTTGGTGTTCCGCGATTCCATCTTGGGCTTGGTTGCTGGGATTCAAATCAATTTGTCGGACCTGTTACGTAAAGGCGACTGGATTGAAATTGAACGCCATCATGCGGATGGTTCGGTCATCGACATTACGCTTACGTCTGTAAAGGTGCGCAATTGGGATAATACGGTTTCTGTGATTCCGGCGTATGATTTGATAACAAATTCTTTTCGCAACTGGCGCTGGATGCAGGAATCGGGCGGTCGTCGCATCAAGCGCTCGCTTTATATAGACCAGCAGAGTATCCGTTTTTTAACGGATGGCGAAATTGAAACTCTTATGAAAATTGATATTTTGCGTCCGTACTTAGAGCAAAAGATAAATGAAATCGGTAAGTATTCTGGTGTGACGGAAAATGACACGATTACGCGATTGAACGGCCGCCATCTGACGAATATCGGAACGTTCAGGGCCTTCTGTACGGCTTACTTGCGTAGCAGAAATACGATTGCACAGGACATGACTCTAATGACGCGCCAACTGGCGCCAACGCCGATGGGGCTTCCGCTTGAAATTTACGCTTTTGCAAATACGGTCAAATGGGAAGATTACGAAAATGTCCAGTCAGATATTTTTGACTTTTTGATTGCGGCTTTGCCGGAATTTGGACTTTCTCTATATGAGTACGCGGGCCGCATTCCGTAGGCGAGGATTATTTTTCTACATTCGTGAATATGGAAATTAATGAATGGCGCATTCGCATTGACGAACTTAATGATGAATTGGTGGCTCTTCTCAACAAGAGGGCTTCTTACGCTGTAGAAATCGGTAAAATCAAGAAACAGAAAGGTTTGCCTGTGTTTGACGATGGTCGCGAACAGGCGGTCTTGAATGTGATTGCCGAAAAAGCGAAAAAGGCAAATGGCCCGTTGTCCGAGGACTCGTTCAAGAAAATTTTCCAAGTCATTATGGAAGAAACTCGCAAGGTGGAAGAATAATGGTTGGTCGCATTACTATGGTGGGCTTTGGCCTGCTCGCAAGTTCCGTTGCCGCAGCAATCAAACAGGCGAAGCTCCCGACGATTATCCGTGCAGTAAGTTCTCCTTCAACGCTCAAACGAGCCAAGGAACTTGGACTTGCCGATGAATTTTTTGAATACGATGAAACCGAAAAATGGGGGAAGGATAGCGATCTCATTTTGCTTTGCGCTCCGATTATCCACATTTTAAAGATGATTGATGCGTTGGGGCATGTTTCGTGGGCAGGTTCTGCTGGTCGTGAAATTTTGGTAAGCGATATCGGTTCGACGAAAGTGGAAATTTGCAAGGCGGGCATGCGCTTGCCGGCTCCGTTCCGTTTTGTGGGCAGTCATCCGATGGCAGGCTCTGAAAAACGTACTTGTGAATACAACGATCCTGCGATTTTTGAAAATGCTTATTGGTTTGTGTGTCCGCCCGAAGGCACCGAAGAATCGGTCTATGCTCCGCTTTTGGAGTTGATTCGCTTTGTGGGTGCAAATCCGGTGGTGTTCCCGCCGGAACATCATGACCGCACGATGGCGTGGGTGAGTCACATGCCGCAGATGCTGAGTTCTACGCTTGCCGGAAATTTGCCGGAACGTTTGCTTTCGCACAACTACCAGCACTTTGCGGGTCGCGCTTTCCGCGATATGACGCGTATTGCCGCTTCGGGTTGGGGCATGTGGCACGATATTGCTGTGACCAATCGCGATGAAACGACTCGTGCGCTTTGCGAAGTCCGTGACGGGCTCGACAAGACGATTGCGGCGATGAACGGACTGAATGTCGTGAAGGACGGTAAGCCTGCTTCGGGCAATTTTGAAAATGATGAGCAGAGCGTTGTTGCGGATAATTCGCAGGCGCTTGCTGATATTTTCAAGGCGGGTAACGATGGTCGTGCGAGTTTGTTTGCTCCGGGCCGTAATACCGCTTCGTTCTTTGAAATTACGGTGCAGCTCAAGGACAAGCCTGGTGCGCTTTTGAGTGTGATGCAGCCGCTTGCCGAAGAAGGTATCAACATTCGCGATATTGAACTCATGAAGGTTCGTGAGAATGTGGCGGGTACGCTTTTGCTTGCGTTCAAGACCGAAGAAGAAGCTGCTCGCGCTGTAAAAACTTTGCAGTATTTGGAATACGAAGTTAAAGAAAGACGTTAATTAGTTAATAAGGAATTTAAGGAAAAGACGATGGAATTCTTGATGAATCCCGACCGTGAACGGATGAATTTGACATTGGTGATGGCGCTCCTTGTGAATGGCCGTACCGTGCTAGAAGATTTCGCGTGGGCGAGTGGCAGTGAAAAATATGCCGAGGCTCTTAAGGATTTCGGGTTGTCTTACGAATTGCAGGGGCACCAGCTGGTGCTTAACGGCAAAGGGTTCCAGTATCCCGTGCCGACAATGCTTCCGATTAAGTTTAACGAAGCGGATAACGTGATGCTTTGGACGCTGGCAAGTAAGGACGACGAACAGCTTTACACTTTTGCCGCCGAAGTGGATGATGCGGGAATTGCTCGCGTGAATACAGCAAAGGAAACGCTCCAGAAGTATTTCAAGATTAAAGTTCAAAAGGATGAACCCGCAAAGTTTGTCTTTAACTTTTTGCGTGACGAATTGAACGTCAAGAAGGATTCGCTTGGGAATGTTTCGTATGCGATGCGCAATAGACTCTTGCTCCGTGCTCTTATCCGCAATGAATATTTGAATTTCGAAGAAAAGTCTACTGTTCATGACCAGTGGACCAAGATGCTTATTTACTTTGGCGCAGCGGTAAAGTACGAAGGCCGCGGCATGGAACAGCTGAGCGAATTCGAACGACGCTTGATGATTGCGCAGGGCAAAAAAATTGAACGCACGCAGTTTACGGAACTTTCCGAAACGAAGGTGATTACGGCGCGTGAATATTATGTGCCGGGTGATACCACAGAAGCGACTGCGTTCGCTGTGCTTGCAACTGTCGGGAACATGCCGAAGGATAACGTCATCAAGCTTTTGAATGTGGACTTGAACAGCAGCCGTGCGGGCGCTTTGACGTGCCTCAAGCGCATGGGCGCCAACGTTGAAACGGTGAGCCGTCGTGAAAAGTATGGCGACGTTTTTGGCGATGTCGAAATCAAGCCGCTTGCATCTGGAAAGCGTTTGCAGGGCCGCCGTTTTAGTGAAGACGTGATTGCGACGGGACTTGAAGAATACCCGCTGTTGGCGGTGGCAGCTTGCTACGCCGAAGGCGAAACGATTTTGCGCGTGCCGAAAGAGGTGCGCGTTGAAATGCGTCCGAAGAACGAAATTTTGGCGGTGAATTTGCGCAAGACGGGTGCCGAGGTTGGCGTGTATGACGATGGTCTTGTGATTCGCGGTTTGGAAACGATTGTGAACGGTAGCGATTTTGACGGCGGCGAATCGGCGCAGATGGGGCTTGCCTTGAGCGTGTTGTCGCTTGCGCTGCAGAACGATGAAGAAGTTGAAAATTTCGACAAGGTCGAAGCCGCGTTCCCTGGCGTTTATGAAAAATTGAAGAATGTGCTTGTTGCAGAACACTCCGAGAAAAAGGAATAGGCTCACGCTTGGAATAAAATTTGGCTAGCGCCTAGAACAAACGCGAAACTTGAGGATGAAAATGAATAAGTCTTTCAGCAACATTGGAATTGTCGGTTTTAAGGACAAAAGTGCCGATTTGGCTTGTGCCTTGAAGCAGATTTCTGCTTGGGCGCTCGAACATCCGCAAGTGAAATTTTGCGCATTGGATTCCTTGAAGGAACTTGTGAAAAAGCCAATTCGCATTGTGAAAGAATCGGCGTTACAAAAGACCGATTTGCTGATTGCTGTTGGCGGCGACGGCACTGTGCTTACAGCGGCTCATATTGCGCTCGGTCATAACATCCCGATTCTTGGCGTGAATGCGGGACGCGTTGGATTCTTGGCCGAATCGCGCGTAGAAGGCTTGACCAAGACACTCGACAGCTTGATTGAAGGCGATTTTTCAACACGCGAACGCATGATGATTGAGGCGGCTGTTTATCATGGCAAAAAATGTATTGCAAAACAGACCGTGCTGAACGAAGTCCACGTGCGCGCCCATGCTCCTGAACGCATGGTGAACGTGAATGTTGCTTACAACGATACGTGCCTGACGGAATACTGGGCCGATTCGATTCTTGTTTCGACGCCGACAGGTTCTACCGCTTACAATTTGGCGGCGGGCGGCCCGATTATCCACCCTTCGACTCCGGCGGTGGTGCTTACGCCTGTGGCTCCGAGCAGTCTTTCGGTGCGCCCGCTAGTGCTTTCGTTGACCGATAAAAAGTTGCGTTTAGCGTCTGCGGTCAATTGCTCGCTCGATCTTGTTTTTGACGGTCGCATTACACTCGAAATGAAACCGGACGAATATGTGATGCTTTCTGAAAGTAAACTTGTGACAACGTTTATTCGTATGCGTCACACGGGGTTCGTGGGCGCTCTTCGTGAAAAGCTTGGCTGGACCGGAAAACCGCGCTCGGCTTAATATGCCGCTTTATTTTAAAAATTATTCCATTCCGAGTTCTTGCTTCAGGCTTTGCAGGAATGCTGCGGCGGGCTTGCTAAAGACGGGGCTCTTTTTCCACACCACCACGAGACCGCTGGTGCGTAATGGCGTGAACGGCACGAAGGCGAGTTTGCTCTTGCCGCCGGTGTTCAAAAGACCTTCCAGGCAGAATGCCGCACCGAGTCCCTGCTCCACGAAAACCGAGGCGTTGTAAATCAGGTTGTATGTTGCAATCACATTGAGCGAATGCAGGTCGCGCCCGAGTAGCCCCGAGAATTCACGCATCATCATGGTCTGCCGAGACGCGAGCAACGGAATGTTTTCGAGGTCGTGGACTGTAACAAATCCCTTTTTCGCAAGCGGGTGATCCTTGCGGACGAGCAATCCCCACGTATCCTTTGCGGGGAGTTCCACGAACTCGTATTTCGACTTGTCTACCGGTTCTACCAAAAGCCCGAAATCCAGAAGCCCCTGGTCCAGTTTCTCCGTCACGTCCTGGGCGTTGCCGCTGGTGATATTCATGCGGATTTTCGGGTGCTTCGCCTGCATGCGCTTGCTGGCCGCCGCGATAAAGCTGAATGCCTTTGTCTCGCCGCCGCCGATATACACGTCGCCCACGATTTCTTCTTTGCTCGCTTCGGCGAATTCCTTTTCGGTATGGCCCACCAGTTCCATGATTTCCTGGGCGCGTTTGCGGAACCGGATCCCCTCTTCGGTCAGCGTCGTCTTCTTGTTGCTGCGCACGAACAGCTGCACGCCAAGCTCTTCTTCTAGCTCCTGCATTTGCCGCGAAAGCGTCGGCTGCGTCACGAATAGCACGTTGTTCGCCGCCGCAGAAAAACTCTCTTGCTCGGCCACCGCCAAAAAGTATCTGATCGTCCTGAGTTCCATATCCCTAGCGTATCGCCTCCAATGAATCAAGTTGTGTTCCTTCGCTCATCATTTCTGGCATGTTCTTGTGGATTATTCCGTTTCTGTGCTGGATGACATCGTTGCGGGTCAACACAAACTTGGGGTAGTTGTCCCTGATTTTTTCGAGCG
>Ga0310786_10003330_pt1 | contig 23440 bp, 31 predicted proteins | sample AusTroGonzalo_MG_FD_203881 | JGI IMG/M metagenome (GOLD analysis project Ga0310786, IMG submission 203881) | Bovine rumen microbial communities from tropical cattle in Woodstock, Queensland, Australia - Gonzalo_03 (v2) (version 2) | ecosystem: Host-associated > Mammals > Digestive system >...
AGTCGCGACGGAACTCGCTGAAAGCAACGCAGTCAGGCTCGACCGACAGGTCAAGGATAAGATAAACAAGGGGTCGTGTTCTCCTTGATTTTGACACAACGTCACCATTAGCTCAGGCCGCAAGCCCAACCGGGGGTAAGCCAATGTAGCACCGTACACGGGAACTGCGGCCTTTTTTCTCTAAACATCGCGGGGTGGAGCAGCCGGTAGCTCGCGTGGCCCATAACCACGAGGTCGCAGGTTCGAGTCCTGCCCCCGCAACGACAATTTTTTAATTAAAGGCGATATATGACACAGACAGTAATTATCACAATCATCATTTGCATCACGATTATCACCGTGTTCGCAATCTGCGTCTTTGCACCGAGCAAGGACAAGCAATCACAGCGGTTGGAAGACATCCGCAAAATTATCGACGTATTCGAGCAGGAACACGTCAAGTTCGACCACAATGACGGTGGGTACAAAGTCAATGCTTCGTCGGCGCAAATCCGCACGATGCTGAAACAAATCACGAGAATCGCATAGCCTTATGAAGCACAAACTGACAAACTTTGGCAGGGCTGCGCTGATAGTCGGCTTGATTACCCTGTTCCTGTTGCTCGTTATGAACACCGAGGTACATCTGCATCCGTTCAGCATCCACATCCACAAGGCGGAGAAGATGATGGAGGTATTCATCCAGATTTGCGCTTTTCTGTTCTTCGATTTCCACGGTCGATGGGAAGGCTTCAAGGAAGGTTCGCTGTTCACGCTCGACCTGATTAAGCGTGAGAGCGAGAAGTGCGACAAGGAAGAAGAGAAGGAGGAAGACCATGCCGATATTTAAGTGTGCCAAATGCGGATGCGCCGAGAATACGGCCTTGGGGCTTTATTGGACTCGGCACATGACCGAGAACTACGACTGGTCGGAGGTTGGCGAGGAATACAAGGGCAAGGCTCTTTGTTCAGAGTGCGCCCCGAAGCGATACAAAGATGGCGAACTGACGGGCTACGGCAAGTGGCACGGCAAGTTCAAGAAAGAACCCTGTAAAGACGAATGGCTATGATACCACCGATTAACTGCCCCTACAAGGGACTGACCGCCCCGCCGTGCTGGTCGTGTACGCATCACATCGCAGACACCGACCAATGCGCCTTGGCTTGCATCGTCAGTCAGACTGCGATAAATGCCGCGAGTCATGCTCAGACCTACGAAGAGCGTCTGCGTGACTATGAGAAGCGTCGGCAGGAACTTTTGCAATTATCCAAAGAGGCATTGGTGGACTTGATTATCCATCGGCCAACGTATTATTAAAGGAACAAACAACAGTAACGACTTATGGAACAAAAACGATTCTACCCCGACATGTCGCCCGAGCAGCAGCTGCAGTGGGTGACCGACTTCGAGGCGCTGATGACCGGCGGCGGCAACCGCATCGTGGAGCAGGCCCGCAGCCGCAGCCCCCAGTTCGCCGCCGACGACGCCCCGCTCGTGCGCCGCATCGTCAGCCTGCTCGCCGCCTGGCCCTTCGCCGCCGACTTCTGCGACAAGGCGCAGCGCTACGGCGACTACATGGCCCGCACCTCGCGACTGCCCGTCTACGTCGACAAGGTGAAGGAGCGCCTCGCCGACGGCCTCACGATGACCGACGCCGAGGGCCGCACCGTCGCCTACGTCTCGCCATCGGCACCGATGCGCCGCCGTGGCCGACCCTCAGCCGCCGAGGTCGCCGCACGCCTTCGCGGCGAAGCCCTCGTAGCCCCAGCCGCCGACACGCCCGAGACCCTCAAGCGCCGCCGCATCGCCGCGCTCCTCGGCCTCCAGGTCATCGTCCACGGCGACGCCCCCCGCGAGAAGAACAATGCCGAGCTCGCCGCCGACCGCGCCGCCCGCCGCGCCGAGTACGACCGCCAGAACCCCTCGCTCTTCGGCCCCGCCGACACTACCGCTGGTGCTGTTGGCACTTCCGGCTCGTCTGCCGCCGCCCGCGAATCATCGGGGACTGGCTCCATGCGTGCTGTCGAAGATGGCACACTGGTGCCTGTCCCCAGTGATTCGCCCGTTCCCCAGAGCGGAACATCAGCCTACCGCGTCAAGGCATCATCCCCCGATGCCGCACCGACCATCGGCGAGGTCGGCCAGTTCCGCCCCGCCGCCGGCTCTTCCGTCGAGCATGCTGCTGTGCCACAGCAGCCCCTCCAGTGCCCCACTATGAGTGAGGTCTATCAGGACCGCATCGAACAGGACCGCCTGCGCCTCTCCGACCTCGCCTGGCTCTGCTCCGACGACCTCCGCAAGCGCATCGAGACCGTCCGCGCCCTCCGTGTCACCGCCGAGTCAGCCTCCGAACGCGCTAAGACGATGGCCGACCTCGGCCAGCCCGCCGACGCCATCGCTCCCTACGCCCAGCAGGCCAAGGAAGCCGTCGAGTCCTACCAGGCCATCTATCAGGCCGTCGACGAGGAACTCGCTATCCAGTTCAAGCGTCTCTCGCTCGACCAGCCCTACATCGACCGCTTCCGTGCCCGCTTCAAGGGCGTCGACATCGAAAAGGTGCTCCACATCTGCCGCCCCTATTACGAAAAAGTGAAGGAAAACGAGCGTGCCGACGCCGATCGCATGGCCGAGAAAGGCATCCTCACTATCGACGAGCGCATCCGCCTGCTCATCGAGCGCGACAACCCCGAGTACGCCGCGAAGCTGAAGGCCGAGGAAGAGAAGAAACAGGAGCTGCAGGCCCTCCACCGCTACATCATGCGCAAGGACAAAGGCCCCTCCGACGAGCGCTGCAAGACCCTTGCGGAACGCATCGAGCGCGTCCGTGCCCTCGCCGGCGACGAGGTGGCCGACAGCTATCTGCCGATTCTCGCCAAGACCAAGGAAGAGAATGCCAAACTCCACGCCGCCGAAGCTGCCGCCTCGGACAAACCAACTGACACCGTGGGGACTGTCCCTGCTGTGGGCAGCGACGCTCAGGAGCGAACTACAGAGGGACTGTCCCCATCCGTGTCGGTCGCTCCCAAAGAGCGAAAAAAGTCAGCCACCTCGAAGAAGCCTTCGACCGCTAAGCCTTCGGCCAAGTCTTCCGACACGGCCAAAAAGCCCTCGCCGAAGAAACCCGCCAAATAGACGATTCTTTACGTTTTTGCATAGTGTTTTTCCGCCAGCACGTCTCCCTCTGAGCCCCCTGCGGGCGGTTTCACTTTTATATATATGATAGCAGCGGGCGTGCCGCCATCCCCGTCGCGGAGACAGACTGTCGGTCTTCCGAAGCGTTCCGAACCGTTTCTGGCGTTTACGGGCGGTTCTGTTAATTAATTGTAATATTCTGCACGTTTCCGAACATATCCGAACAAATCTTCCTATCTTTGCAACCGAATGAACAAACGAACTGTATATAATATATAATAAAGGTATATGAATAAGACTTTAAAGATACTGTCCCGGCCGCAGGGCAATGCGGAGGAATACGGACGGTGGAGCGTAAACCCGTATCTCGGATGCAGCAATGCCTGTGATTACTGCTACCTGAAAAAGGGCGTATGGAAGAATGCGCTCGGCGGCTGTGAGCCGAAGCTGAAGAAGGGCGTCATCGACGTCGAACATGCCCACATAATTGCCATGCTCGAACTGAAGGAAAACGCAGAGCAAATCAAGAAGGACGGCGGGCTGTTCATGTCATTCACGACCGACCCGTGCCTGCCGGAAACCATCGTGTTGTTCTCCGACATCAATTTCCATGCGAACCACTACAATATTCCCGTGACAATCCTGACGAAGTGCGCCTACATCATCGAAAGCAACACGCCTGGCATCCCCACACGGCCATTTTTCAGCAAGTTCTGCATATCGCGGTCAACGCTTGCGCTCGGTTGGACGCTGACGGGACACGACGAGTTGGAACCGAATGCCGCTCCGAACGAAGAGCGCATCAAGTTTATGAAGATGGCGGCGGACTCAAACTTCATGGTCTGGGCGAGTATCGAGCCGGTCATCGACTTCCCGTCGGCGCTGGCGATGGTGTATCAGGCACTGAACGCGGGCTGCGGGCACTTCAAAATCGGTCTGCTGACAAACAACACGCGGCTGGTGACGAAGGACTTTGCATTCGGCGAGCACAAGTTCAAGGCTTATGACGTAATTGGCTGCCTGCACTTCATCGAGGACGTGATGCGGATGACCGACGGGCGGGCAACGGTCTATTGGAAGCAGTCGGTCCGCGACCTGCTCGGCACCGTCTATTCCCCCGCCGCCATCGACGCCCTGCTCGACTATCCGCACTCGGTGGATAAGCACTGGAACATGTTCAAATAACGACAACAATATGACAAACAAGAAACTGAAAGATTTGAGGAAGGGCGACGCGATGTGGTTCTGGCACTTCACGGACACCACGCCCATCTGCGTCGAGAGTGCGAAGCGGGAGGGCGACCTGATGCGCGTCACGGTCAGGTGGGACGATTCCGTCTATGACTGCTTCGGCCCCGCGCTCGGCTTCACCTGTGTCGGGTATTGCCGCATGACACGCGAGGACATCATGTTCACGTGCTCCTACGACCTGTCCTACGAGAACGGGCGGCGTCTGCAGCGCATCAGGGACCTCGTGCCGCGACTGAACGAAGTCATCACAAAAATCCGGGAGATATGATTTTAGGAAGTCACAATTCATGGAGCTATCTGCCGCCGAGGCGGTGGTGGATGCGACCGATAGGTTTTATGGCGCGATGCCAGCGTGTCGATATCAGGACGCAGTACGAGCGGTACGGCGTGCGGTGCTTCGACCTGCGGGTGAGATTTAACAAGTACGGCTTGGGCATCGTGGCCCACGGCATTGTGGAGTATTGCTTCACGGCGTCGAAGATATATGAGGACTTGGCGTGGCTCGATGCCCAAGGCGACTGCTACGTCCGCGTCATTAACGAGGTTCGGACGATGCGGCAGTACAAGGGCAGAGGTGACGACTTCAAGCACTTCTGCGAGAGGATTGAGAGCGACTACAGGAACATCCGTTTCTGGTGCGGGCGGGAGCTCTTCTGCTGGGGCTACGACTACCGCTTCAAGGGTCTGGAGCCCACCTGCGATGAGCGCTATGCCAGCGTCTGTCCGCCGAAGATCATCGACGACTGGTGGCCGTGGATCTTCGCCCGCCTTCACAACCGCGACATCCTCGCCGCCGGCACGAAGAAGGACATCCTGCTGATAGATTTTGTGGATATTAAATAACAAACGGCTATGGCAACGAAATTTGCAGGCAATGGTCTCAGCCGCACGGCAATGATTTACAAGATTGCGACGATGGCAGGGCACAAACTGACCGTCCCAGAACTCAACCGCATTAAGGACGTGAATCCCCGCAGCCTTGAGCGCGTCTATGACGAGGTTCTCAAAATGGGGGGGGTAAATAATGCCCTCTTCGCACTGAAACTGATATTAAAATAAAGGAATAAGACTATGGCAACAAGCAACATCTGCAGGGGCGAGCAGTGCCCCGTGAAGCAGCAGTGCCAGCGGCACAGGCTGTGGATCAAGACCGTGCAGGGCGGCGACACGCGGCCCAAGTGCATCGCGAAATGTCCCGACGGCAAGTGGTTCACACGCGACGACCGCTCCGCCCAGCGCGTAAGGATTACAAACCATCAAAGAAAGGACTAAGGAATGACAAAATTAGATAAATTTATGTTTGTGTGGTATGTTATTATAGCTTTAATCACAGGAATAAGTATCGGATTATTGATAGGGCAATATTATTTTAGATAAAGCGTATGGAACTGATAGATAAAGATGCTTTTGTGGCGGAGATAGGAAAAAGGTATGAGTACTGGAGGGAAAAAGAACACAACTCTCACAGTATTGAATCCGAAATAAGAATGTCGGAATGCCAACATTTGCTGTTGCTGCTTGACGCTTTCAAAGCGAAGGAGGTGGACTTGGAGAAAGAATTTGCCTCAGAAGAAAACAAGTATCATGGATTTGAGTCTTTATCAAGAGCCGATGTCCTAAATCTGATAAGACATTTCTTTGCCCTTGGGCTTATAGCACGAGCAGGAGACGATGACATGGGGGAGGAATTGGATAAATATATCAGGGACAACTTTACCATCGACACGGAACAACTTGACAGATTCGGCATAGCCCCAAAGGATTACATGTATTCTATGGATAAAGGTGACATGCTTGCTATGGCTTGTCACTTTGCCGAATGGCAGAAGCAGCGGATGATGAAAGAATCTGTGGATGCTGTGTTTACTGCATTCATTTTACGCCCTTTTAGACTCAACGAGAAATACCCAAATCCTCAATCTTTACAAATTGGCGATAAGGTCAAACTGATAATCATTAAGGAGGACTGACTATGGCTGAGAATGAGAAATTTAACGGAGACTGCAAGCTGTTGCAAGACAGGTTGCGCAGGTTCATCGAGTTGAAAGGCGGAGAAGTGCAGGAGTTGCCGAATAATACGATATCCTGCGACATGGCTCTTGATACTACGCTCACGCTCTATGCAGAGCCTTGGAATATGGGAGGAAACGTTTATTACGGCTTTATCGGCTATAAGGAGCGCAAAAAGGATGACGCATATATCAACACAACCAACGTGCAGTATCTCTACGAAGAATTGAATTTGGCGATTACGGAAATTGAACAAGATGCCTCACACGGGGTCTGACACTTTGTGAGAATGATTAATGACTATTCGTGGCTATTGGTGGCTATTCGTGTTAAACAAATAATAAATGTATAAGTTATGAAACAAGAAGAGTATTTGGCTGGGATTAAGAAACAGCAGAGTTTGATCCGCAAATTGTTTGCGAACCGCAAGCGGCGGTCGGAGGTGATTGACGAACTGACCCGTGAGCGCTACGACCACCTGCGGGGGAAGTTCTTCAAGGCCGGGGGCGAGCGGTTCAAGGCTTACAAAGGCGTGACCTATTTCATCGCCGCCGTGCGTGGCGACACCAAGGCGGATGTTTCCGACGAGGTGGTGGTCAGCCTCGAATGCCGGTTCATCATGCGGTCGGCGGTCTATCCCGGATTTCACATGGGCGAGCCCGGCATCGAGGGCCACGACAACATCGCCTTCTTCACGGAGACGTTCCGCTTCGCCCTTGACGACAATCTCGACGACATCCTCGCCCCGCTCTACATCACGCAGGACAAGGCCGCCGAGGAGGTCAACGCGATGTACGACGAGTTCATCCGCAACTTCCTGAAGAAGGGGTAGGCTGGTGAGACAGCATCGAGGTGAAGACAACCTGCGACGGGGCGTCCGTTGGATGATACGACGTATCGTCTGCGAGACGTTACGACGTATCGACAAGCAAACGATACGACGTAGCGTCTCAGAATGGCCACAAGAACTTCTATGTGGATAAAGATATTTGACAACGAATTAAAACGAATTACACGGATTATGGAATCAATGAGAGAAATGTTCGAGGCGATGATTAACGACCCCGATTTGGAGAACAATCCCATGTTTAAGGAGAGCCAGAAGTTCGGCGAGGTGATGGACAGGCTGACCGCCGAGATTGTTGCACCATGTGTGAATTACGCCAATGAGCACGGCGAAGAGGACGAGGGTTGGGTGCATACGGTGCTGATTTCGCTGGCACGGGCAACCTGCAAGGTGCTCTATTCTATGCAGCGCACCGCCACCGAGGAAGGCAAGGACATCTACGAGTTCTATCACGACGAGCTGCTGCCGCTGTGCAAGGAGATTTCCTATCGTGAGAGCGACGAGATGGTGGAAATGGCCGAGAAGATGGAGCGCGAAGCCAAGGAAGGCAGGAAAGTCATATCGGACGATACGAAGAAAGACCTTATCCTCGCCGTGGCCGACCCTGATGTATCGGTCGAGGAGATTGTCGATAAGTTCTTCAAGAAGGACTTGACCGACGAACAACGGAAGATGGTGTCCGACCATATCGCGAAGATGCGCGTCGAACACGCCGATCGCCTGAAGCGGGTGCATGAACACACCGACGAGAACGGGAATTATAAGGAATAAGATTATATCACACGGGGTCTGACCCTTTGTGAGAAAAACATGACGATATGAACTACGAAGAACTGACACAGCAAGTAAAGGCGCTGGAAAAGGAGCAGAAGGAGATTGAGCGGTCGATTGAGGCAAAGATCCGCCGGCGCGACAAGAAGATTCTCGACCTGAAACTGCAATACATCGAGGAGCATCAGCCACTGGCGCTGAAACGCTTCCAGCGGATTAAAGTGAGGGCAAGGGTGACAGAGGCATCGCGCAAGATGTTGACCGATGATGCCCGCAAAGAGAAGAGGTACGCATTGGGAGCTACCTATACCATTATAGGAGTGTTTAACGGCTATGCCATTAACGACAACGGAGAGGTCGCGCCCTGCTTCTACGGCAAAGGCGATTATCGTGGCCGCTACGACGAGATACTCTCCGTGGAACTGACGGAGAACCAGCCGGAGGGCAACTGCAACAAGTGCCTGAAAGCAAAGGACGGACTTTGCTACATGATGGGCGGCAAGGATATGGGGCCGAAGTATGCCGTATGGAAGATTGAGGAAGACAAGATGGTGCCGTGTCCTAAGTATGAAGAGGTGGTCGAAGGCGGGCTTTATGGTATCAAGAGCAGAATATGCCCGGCAAGGTATTACCCGAAAGTCACCAAGGTAAGGACTGAGGACGGCAAATGGAAGTATCGCCTATATGAAGGCAACTGGCACTGCTACTGCGAATACGAAGAGCAGCATATAAAGGATTACTATACTCACGAACCGCAGAATTATGATGATGACAAATAACGATATCACACAGGGTCAGACCCTTTGTGAGGTAATAACGAAACAAATAGAAAAGCATTATGAAAATTGTAATTGAAATTCCAGAGAAGAGTATCGAAATGGCAAAGGCATTTCTTTTGTCGAACTGCGAAACCGAGGAAGAGGAAATTGAAATCAGCAAGGTTTGCGACCAGCTGAAGACCGCCGCCGAACCGATTACGCTTGACTTTGACAGGATGAAGGGTGAATACAAGAGCCAGCTCAAACAGATGTATTTGGCACTGGTGATGATTGCCGTCGGTTCTGAGAAGATGCGTGAGATGGATATGGAAGACATGACAGGGATAATGGGTACGGCATGACGCTGAACGAACTGATTGAAAGGGCGAAGAAGATTTCGCGGAAGTACAGCAGCGGGAGTATTCCGCTGTGGATGAACGGCGAGGAGGTGGACTTGGTGCTGCATGACGTGGACGACCAACGCGGCCTGCACATCAGCCTTGAAGTGGTAAAGAAACCTATGGAACTGCCGGAGGTGCGGCTGCGACAGGAGATTTGCATCTGCTGCGACAATAAGCGGAAGATTGATGAGTTGCTGATGCGCGGCATCGTGAAAGACGTAACGTACAGCGTCCCGTCGTGCGATGTAAAACTGTCCTTACATTGCTTCGGCACGAAGGGAGAGACGGGCGACTGGCTGGTGCTCGACGAGCAGTATTTCTGGCGCATTATGCAGGCAGACTGGCACAAGGCGCTGAAAGAGCAAGGAAAGATAATAATGATATAAAGGTATGGCGATATGATACAACATTACGACTATCCAAACGTGAAGAGCGTCGTGGTTTGCGGGGACATTCACGGCAAGTTTGAGAAGCTGGTGTATCAGTGCTGCGTTCGGTACAAGATGCGCGACATACTGATCATCGTGGCGGGCGACTGCGGTTTCGGCTTCAAATATCCCGCCTACGACATCGACTTCTATTACAGCCGGACGATGGACCGCATCATCGACGCAAACAACTACCTCGCTTTTGTGCGCGGCAACCACGACAACCCGTGGTACTTCGACGGAGAGCACGTCGGCTACGAGCGGTTCCGTGCCGTGCCCGACTACTCGGTGCTGACGGCCTGCGGGCACCAGATACTCTGCGTCGGCGGGGCGGTGAGCATCGACCGCGACCAGCGAACGGCGGGCAAGGACTGGTGGAAGGACGAGAAGCCTGTGTTCATGCCAGAGAAATTGTCGGCCATACGCCGCGAAGGATATTGCATCGACACGGTGGTGACGCACACTGCCCCGTCGTTCTGCGAGTTTACGATGCCACCTGGTGTGGTCGATAGCGAGGATTTGCTGGCAGATATGCAGGAGGAACGGCGTGTGATGGACGGTCTGCTGGAACGTCTGCGTCACGGCGACCACCCTTTGCGACGCTGGTACTACGGGCACTTCCACAAGTCATGGAACGCCGAGATTGACGGAATCCGTTACACGATGCTCGGGATTATGGAAATGAAGGAACTGAGATAAAAAAAAGAATAAGACTATGGCAAGAAAAAAGATTTTTAACGACAACAGCTATTACAGATGGCTGAATGACCGTGGCGAGATATACATTCGCCATGATGACGCACCTGATGACTTCGTAGAAAGCGGTCAGGTGTTTAAAGGAAGTTACCTTAACGCTGCGAGCAATCTTGATGAATTGAGTTTCGGGTACAAGGTGAATTGGTTGGAGCTGCCATCCGTAAACGGCCTTGACCCGGTTGAAGTGAACTCCTGCGTGGAGAGGCTTACGATGGAGCAATGCTTCGACCTGATGCCAAACCCGAAAGAGAACTCTCAGGGATATTATCCCATGATAAAGGGGCTTTATATTGAGAACGGCGGTAAATGGGAAGTGAGAGTCAACGATTGGTATGGCGACAGAAGCCAGGTAGAGGTGTTCGTTGTAAGGAATGAGAATTTGCTTACCGCCCTGCATAGTGCAGTATTAATGATGGCTGAACGTGATATGATACGATATTGCAAAACCAAGGAAATCTTCAAAAAGGAAGGCTAAGGGATGGGAATAGTAAAGTATCTATGCGAGTTCTTTTTCACGAACTTCTGGCACTGGCTGGGACTGGTCGTGATTCTGGCCGTGGTGTTCAGGTTCGGGCTGGTGTCGTTCATCACCGACAACTCCAGGAAAATCGTGAAAAGGGATGAAGAAGAGGAGGACTGACTGATGGACCTGACGGAGGAACAGGAGCGGATGCTGCGGGAGGCGGCGGCGGAGAACGAGGCGAAGGCGCAGGCGGCGAAGAGGAAGGACCGGACGGCGCAGATGGGCGACGTGGTGCGGGCGATGGCGAAGCGCGGGTTTGCGGGCGACACGAAGGTGCGCTGGCGGCTCGACGCCGACCCCGACACGGCCCGCGAGACGGCCACCGACCTGCTGATGCGCGGACTGGCCTACGTCATCGGTCGGCGAACGCAGTGGCTGCCGGAGTACGACGAGGTGGCGGCGTGGCTGGCGGACAACCGTGGCAAGGGGCTGCTGTGCGTCGGCAGCTGTGGGCGGGGCAAGACGGTCATCACCCGCGACGTGCTGCCGGTGCTGTTCGAGAACACCATCAACATCCGTTTCCCTGATGGCAAGGTGGGCCACCCGTTCTACAACTACTTCAAGGCGACGGAGCTGAAGGCCCGCTGGTCGGAAATCGGGCGGTGCAAGATCGTCTGCATCGACGACATCGGCACCGAGAGTCAGGTGGAGTACGGGCGGCGCGAGGACTGGTTCGGCAAGCTCGTGGACCTGTGCAACGACCGCGACAAACTGCTCATCGGCTCGACGAACCTGACGATGCACCAGCTCTTCGGCGGCACCGACGACGAGCCCGACGACCCGCACAACCCCGACGGCCCGACGCACCCCGTCACCTACCCCGCCCGCTACGACGAGCGCACCTACTCGCGCCTCCTGGGCAACACCGTCCGCGTGTATTTCGAGGGCGAGGATTTGAGAATCAAACAATAATATATATATGTCATCAAACCCATTATACTATAGCAACAGGCACTCGCGGGAGATTATGGCGGCGAACCCGAACATGACCCGCAAGCGGTACGAGAAAGGCTTCGACCGGGCGAACTCGCTGGTGAACACGATGATCGGCGTGGCCAACGAGGTGGCGCGGCTGGCCATCTCCGACGGCATCGACGCCATCAAGCGGGCGGACAAGTACCGTCAGAAGACGAAACAGCTCTGCAACGAGACGTTCCGCCGACAGGAGGAGTACGAGGCGCGGCACAACCAGAACTTCGGCGACCGACTGAAGATGTGGCTCGACTACCTCGACGGCACGGAGGACGAATACCGCCGGCATATCTTCAATATTTACATGGCGGTGAAGCAGGTGCTGCTGAAGCACCGCCAGCGCGACGCGGAGCTGAAGGCGCGGATAGAGTGCGGGCGCATCTGTGCCGAGCTTGCCGTGGGGCAGTTCGACGCGCTCATGGCTGACCTTCGCGAGCACTTCGGCGTGGACTACTCGGGTCTGTTCATCGAGGGACGGTACAGCAAGCCGCTGCATACGTGGAAGCAGGTGTGCGACATCTACGTGCAGACCGACCGCCCCGAAGACTACATCAACCTGAACGACGATGCGAACCTGCGGCTGGCCTGCGACGTGCTCGCCCGCAAGCTCTCAGACTCCGACATCCTGAACCGCATCGGCAAGCACGCCATCGAGCAGAACCTCGAAGTGGCCAGCCGCTATGCCTCGGAGGAAGACTTGGAAGAGCTGGGAGTGATAAGCGGCTGAACCTCCGACCAAGGCGCGAGTTCCATATCGTTCTTCTCGGGGTCGAACCATCCCACGGCGATGAGTTTGGCGGCGGCGTCGGTCGTGTCCTGGACGATAAAGAACTCGAAAGGCTCGATCTTTGGAGGTTCAATGTCGCTCTCGGCCACCTGCTGACGGGCAGCGAGGCGGATGCGCTCAATATCGGCACGACTTAACTGCACGGTCTCGTGGTTGTCGCCCACCGAAGCCCGTCGCACGGCGGCGAGTTCCTCTTTCAGAAAGTGGTCGTTCCACAGGCGCTGGCTCTCCTGATAGGTCAGCCAGAGATAGACGTTCTGCGTGAATGCGACGAACGACTCGGCATCGCGGGCGGTCAGCACAAAGAGGCTCTGTGCGATGAACAACCTGCGCTGTTTCTGGTCCCAGACGAGCAGGCCCGACTGTTCGAGGCGGTCGAGGGTGGAAAACGTGCTGCTGAACTGTTTCAGTTCCTTCAGCTTCTTGCGCTGCTCGCGGCGCTTCTTTGAAAAATACGTGAAAATGCTCATAAATCTGTTGTTTTTAAGTGCCCTGTGGGCAAAAATTATTCTTAGAATTATGTTCTTATAATTATTCTGATGAATTTTAACTTTTTAATTTTAAGATAAATTTTTCGCGTCAGCGACTTCCTTACTTATGCTTCCTCTTTATCTTTTCCATTTCTTCTGCCTCGACGGCCATGTCGTTCAGGTGGCGCAATATCGCATGCGCCGTCTGGCGGTTGATGTCATCCTCAGTCAGTCCGCCGAGGTATTTCTGCAGCGTAGCCATGCTGCGCGTATATAATTCGATGGGCAATGGCTGCTGCTTCGAGCGGCTGCGGGGCTTCTTGTCGGATGACTTGAAGCACTTCGGGTACTGCTCCTTCAGGTACTGCATCATCGAAGACCACCAGAACATAATCACCTGCCACTCGACCTCGCTAATCTTGCGCAGCAGTCGGCGCGGGGCGGGCTTCACCTTCGATGGCTCGGCTGGGTCGCTGACGTAGAACAGCTGCGCCAGCACCTCCAGTCGGGCGTTCTCCTGCTGTTCGGCGATGCTGCGGATGCGCTCCATGTCGGCGTGCTTCTCCCGTTCGGCAATCAGCGCGTTCGAGGCATTGGTATATACCTCCATCCAGTCGTTCGCCAGCCGGTACTGCGCCCACGACAGACCGTCGAGCAGTTCGCCAGGTCGGCACTGTTCCTGTCGCCACGGCGCGGGGTTCTGCTGCGGTGCCGTCAGCCACCGCCACACGCCTCGCAATGACAGCCACGGTCGGATGCTCAGTCGTTCGGGGTACGGCCAAAGTACCTTCGGCATCGGCACGGGTCGGCCTTTGCTGTCCGTCGCGTCGAGCCAAGCAAGTTGCTCCATGAACGAATGCACCTGCCACGTCTGCAACTCGAAGGTCTCTTTGCCGAGCGACGGGTGGCGGCAGACGAACGTCGCTGTTTCCCCACCTGAGTCAGGAGGGGTTAGGGGTGGTCTGAACGAGTGCTCTTGACTATCCTCCATGTTCCCTTGTTCAGACCCCCTCTGGCTCCCCCTCGCTCGGCTCTGCCGCTTGTCATCAGCAAGAACTTCGGGGGAGAATCCTGTCGAGACAATCTCGACTCCGCTGAAGCGGAAGAACAGCCGCGTCTTGATTTCTACCCAGTCGAAGGGGTGAAACCTCGACAGGCTGGCGACCATCTGCGCACGGATCATCTCCTCAGCAATCATCTCCAGTTCGCGGGTGGTGCAGAAAGCCCAGCCCTTCGGCACGTGTAAATCCAAATGTTTAGTTTCCATATCGCCTATATATATTATAAAAGGTGTTAGTGCCCGCCCGGCGTCATCAGCAGGCTCGTCCTGAACCTGAACAGCTTCACGCCGATATACAGCGAGTCGAAGGCATCGGTGATGTCGGTGCGGGTAGCCATCGGGTTGTCCTCGGTCTCGGCCTTCTTCTCCTGGCTTTTGTCTTTCTTGATGACCTTCGACGTGCCGCTATAGGAAATCTTCATCTCAGCCATCTGGAGCGCAATGATCAACGCCTCGTTGTTGATGCGGTTGATTCTGATGCCGGGCGCACTGAATCCCCCTAAAGCCTCATTGATCACGAGGTGCTTCTGCGTATGGGCCATCGGAACACCCATATCCACGCCGACCACATCCCACTGGAACTTGCGCAGCAGTCCGATGATGATGTCCTTGAAGTCGAGCCCGCCCTCGACGGCATACGGCTTGAACTTCGACGTCGAGTCGTAGTAGTAATATACCGTGCGGTTCTGTGCCTTGTGCGGCGCATAGTAGCGGTTCCACTCCTCCATCAGCGCATTCAGCTTCTTCTCATACTGCACGTACATCGAACCGAGCACGTTCAGACACTCCTGCCCGTCGCGACGGTACACCTGCCCAGTCACCACGCAGTTGAAATTCAGTCCGTAGTCGAAGGCGATATGCAGGGGCAGCGCATCCACCACGTCGCCGTCCTGCGTACAGTCGTCTACCTTGCCGAGGTAGTCGAAGTCAGGCGACAGATACTCCTCCTTGTATTTCGTGCCGCTCTTGACATACTCCGATGTCTGCACGCGGTACGCCTTGTCGATGCACGGTGCATCCTCGGGAATGTAGCCGTGGATGTTCTCGATGTCGAGGTTAGTATAAAAGCCATCATTAGCCTTAGAACGTTTTTCGTTAAGAATACTTATGCTGAACAACTGCGGGCTGAGGTCACGATACATCGCCGCGATATAGTCAAGACCCACTATGTCGGCGTTCTGTAATGTCGATGCCCGCCAGCAGTAGAAGGCGTAGCACCGCAACTGACGGATGCGTTTCAGATAAGCATTGTTCGGGATGTTCAGCTTCATCAGTTCCATCTGGTCGGCCTTTGTGATGAGATATTTGTGTGAGTAGAGCAGTTCGGCATCTTCGGGCGACACGAGTTTGTACGACACGAGATAGTCTATCGTACCCTTGGCATCTGCCCCGTATTGCTTCGGTATGATGCGGAACGGTCCCTCACGCTTCTCGACCGCCTGATAGAGCGCTTCGATTTCCTTCTTCTTCTCCGGCGTCACCTCCCTCACGTCACGCTTCTCTTTCTTCGCCCAGTAGAGCAGGTCGTTGTATTTGATGACGTTCGAGGCAAACTGTTCCAGCTCATCCTGTATCTGCTGGTAGGTCATGTCCGTAAAAGGACCGACAATCGGCTTGGTCGTTAGAATCTCATCCTCCTGTTCCAACCATGAAGACTTCAATGTTAAAGCCGCGTCCGACGTGAAGCACGTGCCGCGATAGTAGGGATTGGCAGATGAGAATCCTGGGTCGCCGAATGGATGCGTCTCACCGGAGTTGGCGGGCATCACCTCCTCATACATTTTCTTCTTCTTCGTGAAGCGGGTCTCGTCCCACGACACATGGTCAAAGGTGTATGAGTTACCGCTACCCGTCTGTGCAGCACTGAGCAGCATCATAATATGGCCGTTGGCAAACCATATCGAGTCGGTCTTCTGATCAGGATTGTTGATGGGCTTCGGCACCCACTTCGGAGGCGTCCCACCGCCGAAATGCGTACCCTCACGCAAACCGTAAAATCTGCTCATCGCCGTCTTCGCACTCGGCCATGTCTTCATCATCACCTGCGCCCTCGATACACCGCCGAAGGCACTCTTGCCGCCAGGCAGCGATTTCACCACATTGAACTGCCTGTCGCCCTGCCTCTCACTTTTGCCGACACGTCGGGCAGCAACCCCCCTTTCATCATGTGCCCCGATGATGTGCGCCATCCTTTGCGGGCGGTTCATGTAAATATCTACACTGTCTGCCATACGCTATCCTCTTTTTCGGGCGAAGATACACGGCTCGCCCGTCACCATCGAACACTCCATCACAAACGGCGGGTTGGCCAGTTTCAGATCCTCGATATATAACTTCAACGGGTCGCCGAGTCCACAAACGTAGGCTTTGAATACTTCGCGCAGTCGGCTGTCGTCGAACTGCTCGTAGCCAGGGTCGCCTTCATTACACGGCACATAGCCGCGAACGAATGCCTGCACCTTCTCGGGTACGATGAAATCCCGAAGCGACACCTTTTCCACCTCCGGCTGCGGGTCGATGTCCTGTGCGCTGGGCTCATCCTCCCAGTCGTCCCAATCTCTGTTTTTCTTCTTTCTACTCATAATCTGTGAAATCTGCGTAATCTGTGGTTTATCTCGCAAATGGGTCGTATGTATCAGGTTCGTCCGTCGGCTCTGGAGCATATTCCTGTTCCTGCTCTTCCTCTTCGTCGCTGTCGTTCTCGTCGGCTGGTACCATAGTACCGTCTTCATTCTCGATAAACTCCTGCACATCCTCAAATTTTGCTCCGATTTTCTTAGCAAAGGCACGAAGTTCTTCAGGTGTGTAGCATGTCCTGTCTGGTTTAATTATACTGATATCAGAAGTGATGTTCCGCTCTGCCCCTGGCTTCAGAGCGTCTGCAGGGTTGGCGTCCTCCTTCCAGTCGTTGTTCATCTTCTCCAGGTTGCGCTGTGCCTCACGGATGGCAGAGACGTTGCCTGTCTGCTGACCAAACTTTGACAGCCATCGCGTGTTCGCCTGGTACAGCAGTTTGTCCAAGTGGTTCTGACTCACGTTCAGCCTCCCCACCAGCGCGTTTACGCAATAGATATCATTTGCAATCTCCGTATCTCGTCTGGCCGACACCGCTCCCGTCTGAGGGTCGCGACGGATGCCGAGCACCTGCATCAGTTCCACGTCCTCGGCGATGCCCATCTCCGCGTTCGCCACAATCAGCGCATAGTCCCTCGCGGCAAGGTTCTGCACCACCTTGCGCGGCTGTGCCGTCGGGTTCTCGATCATCAGTCGGTAGGCATTCATCACCAGCAGTGCCCTGAATCGCTGGTCGGGTCGCAAATTCATGCGGCTCAGTTCCACGCCGCCCTGCGCCCATCGCGTAATCTTGTCGATGTAGTTCTGTGAAGGTTGTGACATAATCTTCCTTTCGTTTTTGATTTCTATTGCAAATATAGGCATCAGCCCCGCGCAAAATGGGACTATCTGGCCACTTGTCCCATTTTTCAATGGGTGCCGATATACCTTTGGGGAAGAATAATAAATATAAAAGGTATATATATGGCAACACGGAAACAGACGAAGAAGGGCGCGACGGCGCAAGTGTCAAACGGCGCCGGGCAAGTGCAGATGCCGAACGGCGGTGCAAACGCCATGCCTGCGGGCCACCCGAACGTGACGGTGGTGGAGAGCCGCCAGGCGTTTGAGCGCGAGGCACAGCGGCTGCGTGCCAACGGGTTCATCGAGGTGCCCAACGTGTTCGGCACCAACGGTACGGGCGGCATCCAGGCCGACTACGGCGAGTATATCACGGCGAAGCTGGCGTGCGAGGACACGAGCGGCAAGGGCAAGCGGATGATGCCGCTGCTTCACGTGTCGAGCGGTTACGCGCAGCCCGTGAAGGCGGTGAACGGCCACGAGGGCAACATGATTACCTGGGGCTGGGGCAACCGCATCCCGAACGTGGTGAGCCTGTTCTGTTCGCTGCTCCCCTACACGGCGGCGGCGCTGAAGTTCAACATTGACCTTTGTACGGGCATGGGACCGCGACCGATGTACGCCTACACCCAATACGTCGGCGGTAATATCACCGAGAAGACGATCAAGTACGAGGATGCCGGCACGCTGCTGCGCGGACTCATCCGCGATTTGCAGTTGCTGTTGGTGAAGCTCGAACAGGAGCATCCCGAGCTGAAGGAGAGCGAATCGTTCATCGAGGTGCCGCATGGTGCAGGCGACAACGCATTGGCCGCCGCGCCTGAGCGCAAGTCCGCAGCCGAGCAGATGCGCGACGACATCAACGAACAAATCGAGGGCTTGCGCAAGGACCTCGCCATCTGGGAGCAGACCAACACCGAGGTGCAGGCGTTCCTGCAGAACAACAACCTGCTCCAGACCTTCCAGCAGCTCTACTCCGACATGCTGCAATACAACATCTGCTTCCCCGAGTTCGAGTTGCAGCAGACCTACCTCGTGGACTCAGGCCGCAAGGACGAAAAAGGCAAGCCCATTATGCAGTCCGTCCCCGCCTCGATGTGGTCGCCGAAGGTGGTCGGACTGAAATGGCGGAACGCCAAGACCATGCGCCTCGAACAGATGAATAACCAAAACCGTATAGAACATGTTTACATCAGCAACCAGTGGCTTTCATCGCCTGAACAGACCGTCCCGACGAAGGACGGTGATTTCAAGATCGACGCTCTTCCCGCCCTCACCTATCAGTCGCCTGCGACCGACCTGGAGCGGCTTGCGAGAGACGCCAGAACCGCTCATGCTCGCAAAGACGCCCGACCCACTCATGTAGTCATGCCCGTCGCCTACAACGAGTACGGCCACCCCTACTACCCGATTCCAGCGTGGTACTCGATTTTCAGCGGCGACGTCTATACCTACGCCTCGCTGCTCATCGCCGACCGCAAGAAGCGCCGCGACAACGCCAATGTGATAGGCCGCATCCTGTATCTTAATGACACTTATATGCAACGATTGTATATGCAAAGGGGATGCGACACCGACGACAAGAAGAAGGCACTCTTCAAGGAGGTCATCGACTCGATTAACTCATTTTTGAAGAATCGCGACAACATGGGCGAACCCCTGCTGGCCTACACCTTCACCGACGCCGACGGCAAGATTTACAAGTCGTGGGAAATCGTCGAGGTGCAGGAGAACAACGCCTCGCAGGCCGAAGCCAATAAGGAGGAACTCGCCGAGATTTCGTCGATTATCCTCTTCACCTGGGGCGTCGATTCCACCCTTATCGGCAACACGCCCGGCACCACCGTCCGCTCCGGCGGCACCGACCTGCGCGAACGCTACCTCCTGAAGCAGATCAACATGAGCACCATGCAGTCGCTCGTGATGAACACCCTCAACGTGGTCAACATCCGCAACCAGTGGGATCCGCACCTTACGTGGCAGATCAAGAAGGAAGTGCTCACGACCTTGGACAACTCCAAGACCGGCATCACCTCTGCCGAGGAATCATAAACAACGAATTTCACGAATTTCACGAATTATCCATGCGCCAGCCGATAGAAAACTCATCGCGTGTCCCGCGATACCAAAACGGAGAACTGACAGAGCAGCGAGAGCAGTGCGATGTTCGCATCAGCATTGCCGAGTCGCGACGGAAGAAGGCCATAGGCCAAAAACCGTCGGTTTCTGCGGTTTTTCGTGTTGCATCCCCCTTTGAAGGGGGCCTTGGGGGTAGCGCCCCTCTTTTGGTTCGTTTTCTCGGAGCGAGCGAGAAAATGAACATAACTGGAATAATAAATTAAATTGTTACGATTATGATTATAACAACAATCGAAGAATTACGTTTGTGCTTCCCAAGCCACGCCATCGACCACATCGACGCTTTTGTGGGCTATATCGACAACTCCGAGCACGAATTTCTGTTGCAGCCTCTCGGACAGCCGCTGTACGACAAACTCTGCGACTGGTACGACCAGAACAAGCCCATTATGAGCACCGTCATCGACAAGAACACGGGCTACTACAACCAGCTCGCCATCATCGCCCAGCGGTGCGTGGCCTTTGACGTGATGGCACGCGACATTGACCATCATGGCATCTCGATTAACGGCTCTGGTGTCAATTTCTCCAGCGCCGAGGACTATAAACCCGCCGACCGCCCGTCGATCGAGGCCGCAAAACTGTCATACATCAAGGAGGCCCACGCCTCGCTTAACCGTCTGCTCTACACCTTGGAGCAGTGGACCAGCGAGTGCCCCGCAGAGGAAGACGTAACGGAAGATACGCAGGAGCTTTATGAGATTTGCAAGTTCTGGCGCTCGTCGCGCTATTTCTACCTTGCCGCCCAGCTATTCATCCCGTCAACCGTTGTGCTGCAGGAATACTGGACCTACTTCGACTCCCGCGAAAAGTTCATCCAGATGCTGCCCGATTTGCATTTCATTCAGGAAGAACAGATAGCCCCGTCCATTGGTGAGGACTTCTGCGAGTTCCTCGTGGGTATGCAACTCAAAGGCGGCACCAAGCGCGACGCCACCGCCGCTGTCAGCAGCACACCGAAAGTGCTGGCCGACGACAGCGACATCCCGCCGACCACCCGCCGACTGCTCCATAAGCTCCGCAAGATCGAAGCCACCCTCCTCGAAGGGCGCACGAAGGTGGTCAAGGTGGATAAAGACCGCCGCATCGCCGCCCACGACGAAGGCATCCGCCTGCTCGGCCAGTGGCGCGAATACTGCCAGCAGCACCAGTCCGCCATCCTGAAAGACCTCGACACCATCCACGGTCTGCCCCCCACCGCCGCAGCCCTGCTCTCCCCGACCGACCGCGAGGCCATCGCCCCCGACGTGCTCAACGCCTGCCTCGAAGCCGAGCAGCCCTTCACCGACAGCCCCATGTTCCTCGCCCCCGTCTTCGAGGAATCATCGGGGACTGGCTCTGCTGATACCATGCACTGCGCAGGATCAGGTGCCTGTCCCTGTGATTCCCTCAACCACGACGGCATGGCCATGCTCGTCACCCCGCCGCTGTTATAATATATATAAAGGTATAGACCGCCCGCCGTGGCGGTCTTTTTTTGTGTCCGCGAGGGGCTATGTCCCAAATCGGCGGCGGCAATGACGTATCTTTGAAGCAAAATCGCGAGTAAGCGAGAGCAGACGAAAGTCGCACTTTCAGTATGCCGAGCGAAAGCGAGTTCAACGAAAGTTAAATTCAAAGCAACACAGTTATGTTCAGACTTGACAACGTATTAGAAAAATGGGCCGAGGTCTACGAGCCGCTGAAGCACGACCCAGCCGCCAAGGCGAAGCACAAGACGTTCTTCCGCACGGGCATGATTGACCAGCAGTCGTACTTCATCCGCAACTACAATACCATGCCGTCGCCCTTCATGGCCTTTGTCACGCATCTCAAGGCCGAGACAGAGCAAAACCCAAAGTTCGCCACCTACCGCGATGTGGTCTTTTTCTTTGTGAGACAGGACAACGACCCGCAAAAGACCGATGTGACCGACGAGCTCGCCGCCACCGAGGCACGCTACGACACCGACGAGATGGTGCATGACCTGCTGGCCTTCCTGGAGGCAATGCAGGCCGCCGCAAACAGCGGCAAGAACGGACTGACCGTCACAGGCCTGAGCGGAGCCGATCATTTTTTTCCTATCACCGATGACGAGCGGCAGGGTTGGCGCGGCATAAAACTCAACGAGGCCTCGTGGGAAACCCTCCCGCCGCTGATTACGGGCTGGCAGTGGTGCGCCCTCACCTTCGATCGGCTTCAGCCCCGCATGATTTGTATAAAAGGAAACAAATACATCTAAACTATGGCACAGGGAATCAGCAAACGCGACTGGAAGGCACTCTACCCATTGCGGTATATCGCCAACCTCTTCAAGGAGCAGACGCTATCGCAGCTCGAAATCAACATGATGACGCAGAGGGTGTTTCCATACGCCCCCTATTCGGCCTATCCCGAAGTGAACGAGTATCGGCGTCAGCACGGTGGATGGTACTCGAAGGGCGAGGGCATAAAGTCGTTCGAGGGCACGGTGTACGAGGCTAACGAAAAGACGGGTATGGTGACGATGGGTTTCAAATTCAACGACTATATGCAGTACGTTGACATCGGTGTAGGTGCTGGCCGTCATGCCGAAGACGTTGAACGCGGCAAGAATGTCCGCTACAAGAGCCGCTACACGCTCTGGGCACCATCAAAAGGAGCCAGTCACCGTCCTGGCATACGACCCGAAATCAACCATACGCTGACCAGACTGGAGAATTACGTGCAACGATTCTACGATGCCAAACTGGACTTCCAAGTGCTTGAAACCTTCGAGGGTCAGCAACTAAATCTTTCTATTGTATAACATCGACCACACAAAAACGACATAGACTATGGCAACAAGAAAATCTGAACTCGTCATCACCTGTAACGCCAAGGCGGTGAAGGACGTGTTTGAATACCTGAACCGACAGCTGGCTGACGTCAAGCAGAAGCTGAAAGACCTGAACGCAAAGGGCGAGAAGAGCGGCTGGACGGAGCAGATGAAGAAAGACTTCCGCGACCTGACCAAGCAGGCCACGGCCATCGACTCGGCTATCATCCACAACCAACAGTCGATGGTGAAGTACGGACAAGTGCTGAAAGACCTGTCAGGCTCAAAGTTGAAGGACTTGAAGTCGGCACTTCGTGAAGCAACGACGTCGCTAAACAAGATGAGCGAGAAGTCGCCTGGCCGTCAGAAGTTGATAGATGATATCAAGCGCATCAAGGATCAGATTTCCGGCACCAGCGGTCTTACTATGTCGTTCCGTCAGGCTCAGACGCAGTTAAAGAACCTCGACAACGTGAGCATGGATAAATTGAAGCAGGGACTTGCTGCCATCAAAGCACAGCTCGACAATCCGAACATCGGCAACAAGTGGCGTCGCTCGCTGGAGCAGATGCAGCAGCAGTACCAGGCTGCAATGGCCGTGCGCACCGCCCCGACAGGCGTAATGCCCGTGGCTCAGATGAACGCTCAGCAACTCGGAGCAGAGCGCACCGCTTTGATGTCGGCCATCGCGGCCACCAGTGGCGTGAAGGGCTACGAGAGTAAAACGGCTGGCATGGAACAGCGATTGAAAGCCGTCAACGAGCAACTGAAACTGCTAACCGAAAACGAGAAGAAGGCCGACCAAGCCGCCAAGCAACTGCAAGCCACGCAGGAGGCAGCACAGACCGTGCGTGCCGTCTATCGTGGTCAGGCCGTTGAACTGGAGAAGTTGCAGGCCGCTTACAGAACCCTGCAAGCCCGTCAGCAGCAGTTCGCAGGAACCAACGATGCCAAGGCGCGTGCCG
>Ga0310786_10003331_pt1 | contig 23439 bp, 25 predicted proteins | sample AusTroGonzalo_MG_FD_203881 | JGI IMG/M metagenome (GOLD analysis project Ga0310786, IMG submission 203881) | Bovine rumen microbial communities from tropical cattle in Woodstock, Queensland, Australia - Gonzalo_03 (v2) (version 2) | ecosystem: Host-associated > Mammals > Digestive system >...
AGCGCTCTCAGCGAAATGATTCTCGATATCGCCCAATATCTCTTTGACATCGTTATAAGACATCGAGCCGAGCTCTCTTGTGAGCTTGTCAAGATATTCCTTCTTTGTCATGTCTTCATATCCTCCAATATTCCTTTTACCGCTTGGGAGAATTCATCCCATTCCTGTTTGTCCCTGGTTAACTTCTCTTCACCGAGTTCAGTTAAGTGATAATACTTTCTCGGCGGTCCGTTCTGTGACTCTTTGAGATAGGTGCTTACATATCCTTCAGCCGCGAGTTTTCTTAATATCGGATAAACTGTTCCGTCGGACATCTGTATCTTGGAAGAAAGCGTGTCAGCTACGTCATAGCCGTAGCTGTCACCTTTCTTCAGGATGGTAAGCACACACAAATCAAGGACACCTTTTTTGAACTGATTGTTCATATCTATCCCCCTGTTCTTGAAATTTGTGCGGGTAACCCCTCTGGAATTGAATATAGCACAGTATTATACATTGTGCAATACCGAACATAAAACAATTCCAGAACCTGTAATACAGATCCGGGATTACTGGGTCTTAAGCTCCATGGAGATGTTAAGGATAATACCGAATGAGATGTAATTAACAAGCATAGCGGTACCGCCGTAACTTACGAAAGGAAGCGGGATGCCTGTAATAGGAAGCAGTCCTACCGCCATACCCATGTTTTCGATGTAGTGGAAAGCGAAGGAGGCTACGAGGCCTACGATCATGTACGAGTAAGCAGGGCGCGATGCTCTCGCGGCTACGAACAAGCAGCGGCACAGGAAGAAGAACGCGAGCAGGATGAGTGCCGTGGTTCCGATGAATCCCAAGTGCTCTGATGTCGCGGAGAAGATGAAGTCACTCTCCTTAACCGGAACCTTAACGAGGATACCCGTGTGGTTACCGGACAGACCGCCGGAAGCGATGGCTGCCTTAGACTGAACGAGGTTCCACTCAGCCTCAGGGTCTGTTCCCTCGAATACGAGAGAGAGGATTCTCTTCTTCTGGTAGTCCTTAAGGTAGAAGTTCCACACGAAGGGAACGCCGAGAACGATGACGCCGGATGCAGCGAGAAGGAAGTATCTGTACTTAAGTCCCCATACGAATACGATGCAGACGAAGGAAGCTACGATAACCATCGCAGTACCGAAGTCAGGCTGGCTTAAGATAAGGAGCATCGGCGGACCGTATGTGAGTGCGAGAAGACCGAGGCCTCTAAGCAGAGTAACCTGTTTGGCTTGTATTCGTTCGAATATGTCGGCAGCCGCCATGGCAAGACCGATCTTCATAAGCTCCGAAGGCTGGAAGTTACCGATGACAGGAAGGTTGAGCCAGGAGTCGGCACCCCACTTCCACGTTAAGTCATAACCGTCTATCGGGACTAGTATCAGCAGGAACAGTGCCGAGCCGTAGATGACCCAGCCGAACGCACGAAGTATCTGCGTATCCATGATGCACAGGAACGCAGTGATGGCCATGCCGACGATAGCGGCACCCACCTGTCTGTAGAAGTTGTTAGGATAAGCTTCGTAACCATCCTTAAGAACCTGGTTCAGAACATAAAGACCGATTACCGTGATAAGAAAGACCGGCACTATGAGATAGTAGTCGACCTTACGGAAGTACTGCGTATTGCGAAGTTTCTCGATACCTGACTTGCCGGGCATTATTTCTTAGAAGACTTCTCTTCCCTCTTAACAAAAGCATTCTCAGGAAGCTCGAGTCGCTCCCAGTCCTTGAGGTGTGACACGAGGATGATGATAAGTCCTGCGAATACGAGGATGAGTGACAGAAGCTGGGATGCTCTGATGTTGGATGATCCAAGATAAAGTGAGTCAGTGCGCAGACTCTCGATGAAGAATCTTGCTACTCCGTAAAGCACCATGTAAACGCTCGTCGTCTCGAATCTGTGTGTGCTGTTGGGACGCACAAGAATAACGAGAAGAAGAAAGATCGTGATGGTGCACAGTGACTCGTAAAGGAATGTGGGATGAACGGGCATCGAAGGATCGAGGTCGGGGCAGTTAGCCGCGAGGTAGCTCGAGATCTTCGTTGATGTCATTCCCCACGGAAGCGTCGTAGTTGTGCCGAATGCTTCCTGATTGAAGAAGTTACCCCAGCGGCCGATAGCCTGGCCGAGAGGAATGTATACGATGCAGTAATCCAGGACAGTAGAGAAAGGAAGCTTTCTTATTCTGCACATGATGTATGTACCGAGAACAGCGCCGATGATACCGCCGTATACGGCAAGGCCGCCGGAACGCGTATCGAAGATGCGTCTGATGTCCTGTGAATAGTATGACCACTCGCAGAATACGTAATACAGTCTCGCGCCGATGATAGCCGACGGAAGTGAGACGAGAAGAACGTCATATACAAGGTCCTCGGAGAACTTATTGTTCTTGGCCTGCTTAACAGCCAGGAATCCGCACAGGAGCATAGCGGCAGCGATAAGGATGCCGTACCAATAAACCTCGAACGATCCGATGCGGAAAGCAACAGGATCTACCTGAACCGTGATACCTATAAAAGGAAAACGAACTTCACACATATTCATACCTCGTCATACGGGGAAAATAATACCACTTTTTGAGAGCCATGTCTTTGCTGACTCTTTATCATGCTCAACTGCGGCAGCCAGTTCATCGACAGAACCGAACTTGCACTCGGGTCTTACGAAGCTCAGCAGCTCCACCTTGATCCTCGCTCCGTAGATGTCTTCGTCGAAGTCGAAGATGAATGTCTCTGCCGTCTGCTCCTCACCGGACTCGTTTACGGTAGGCTTTAATCCGACATTGGTAACGCCGTAAAGCTTTCTTCCGCCAAGCAGCACACGTGATACATAAACGCCGCGGCGGACCTTAAACTTATCCTCAGGGATTATGAGATTAGCTGTCGGGAATCCAAGCTGTCTTCCGAGCTGGTTGCCGTGAACGACTATACCGCCGTAGGAGAAGTTCTTTCCTCCGCACAGCTTGCCGTACAGTTCAACGTCACCGCTTCCAGCAGCTTCGCGAAGCCACGTAGATGACAGGCGACGCTTCTCGTCGCCGTACAGCTTATCTTCGAAGATGCTGACCTCTATTCCCTTCTCCTGACCGAACGTCTTGAGAAGCTCCGCGTTACCCTTAGCTTCCTTACCGAATCTGAAGTCGGTACCTGCGAGCATAACTCGGGATGACAGCTTCATCAGAATGATCTCATTCAGGAAATCCTCAGCAGCCATATCTTTGATCTGCTTGAAGTCGAGCACGAGAAGCTCGTCTACTCCGAGCATCGATAGCAGCTCGCGCTTCTCTTCGATCGTCGTAAGTAGTCCGTCTTCATTCTTACAGAAATTCGAGAATGTCATGACCGTCGATGTAAGCCCTTCGAGAGCAGCTGTCTTAACGGTCTGTCTTATTATCTGCTGGTGACCCATGTGGATGCCGTCGAAGAATCCCAATGCTACCGCCCTGCCCTTGTGAAGATAGGGCAGTGTATCAAGATAGCAGACTGTTGTAATCGTGTTATTCAACTGCGAGCATCCTCTCTATACGCATAATATCGTTATCCCTGTATAGCACTGCGACGAGCTCACCATCGTGGTAAGCTGCGACGCGTACTCCCTCCTCCAGATCCGTGAATCCATCGGAAGATATCTTCTTGCCAAGCTTAACGTCGGCATACTGTGAACCGTTAAGTTCGATTCTATCCATGGAAGCCATCGCCTTATCACGAGGAATCACAAAGCAGTAGTCTTCCTTCCCTGCAAGTTCGGCGAGCTGCTCTTCAGTAAAAGCATTCTTCACGTCGAAAGGCCCCGCCTTGGTGCGCCTTAATGTGAGCGCGTGAGCATGGAAGCCCGTGATCTTACCTGCATCATCGCAGATGGATCTGATATAGGTTCCTTTCGAGCAGGCTATGGAGATGTCAGCGTAGATCTTACCGTCCTCGTAACGCATGTCGTTGATGTCGAGCGAGTAGATCTTAACTGGATGCGCGGGCATCTCAACCTCCACTCCCTGACGCGCAAGATCGTATGCCTTCCTGCCGTCTATCTTCTTAGCGGAGAACACGGGAGGCACCTGCGAGGTAATCTGCGACAGCTTCTCGAAAGCATCTCGTATAGCCTTAAACTCTTCTTCAGAACCTGTGAGCATTCTCGTCTCCACTACCTCTCCCTCAGGGTCCATGGTAGTCGTACTCATGCCGAACACACACGTGCAATCGTAAGCCTTATCGTAGTCATCCGTGTAGCGCATGACCTTAAGAGCTTTACCTGTAAAGATAGGAAGTAATCCTGTCGCGAAAGGATCCAACGTGCCGCTGTGACCCACCTTACGAGTGCCGGCAAGTTTCTTGATGAAGTTATCCGAAGCCATCGATGTGATGCCCTTCTTCTTGTCGAGAAGGATGATGCCGTCAGGGATCATAAAACAGCAGAAGCCTCGCTGATAATCTCTTCGGCAAGTTCGTTTATGTCTCTGCCCTTAACCGTAAAACCTGCGGCTCTCTTGTGACCGCCGCCGCCGTACTTCTCGGCGAATACAGAACAGTCGAATGCAGTCTTAGACCTTAAGTTACCTCTTATAGTGTCCTTATCAGTCTCACGTAATACGCATGCGAACTCAACTCCGCCTACATCACGAAGTCTCGATACTACATCGGAGATCTCATCGTGATTAGCCTGGTACTTCTCGAACATCTCGGAAGTAACCGTTACTATCGCGAGCTTTCCGCCACAGTAGAATTGCGCTGCGGAACATGCTGCGGAAGATATCGCGAACTCGGAAGGAGTCTTAAGATCAAACAGGTTATAGCAGACCTCGGTGATGTTGCCGCCGAGCTCCATGAGGACGCCTGCTGATTCGAGTGTCTCAGGCTTAGTGTTAGTGTAAGTAAATCTTCCCGTGTCGGTAACGATACCTGCCATGAGGCATTTCGCGCTGCGCGTATCGATGATGTCGCACAAAGCCTTGCCGGAATACTCGGCTACGAGCACAGCCACGTAGAAGACCATCTCGCATGCAGAAGATGCAGCGGGCTCGATCCACTTAAGTGGAGCGGAAAGGTGTGTTACTTCATGATGATCGATATCGAGACTGTCTTCGAAGTGCTCGAAGATCTCGCAGTTCTCTCCCATTCTGTGGCCTTCAGTACAGTCCACGGAGAAAGCAGTCTCATACTTCTTGCCGTGAACCATAAGGTCGCCGCTGATGAAGTTCTCCTGAGGATAGAACAGGAGATCATCAACATCCAAGAAAGACATATTGGAAGGAAGCTCTTCAGGCATGCATACCCATGCGTTGCCGCCGAGGTTCCTGATCATGGAAGCCACGGCACACGAAGAACCGATACAGTCACCGTCTACGCTCTTGTGCGGAAAGACGAGTACTGCTCCGTCAGTCTTCTTAAGATCATCAACCTTATCGATGATGATCTTAGCCATACGCGATGCACCTTCGAAGTAAACCTCTTTCATGATTCAGCCCTCTTCTTCGGCAATCTCATCCTCATCTGTTAATCCGAGTTCTTCCCTCTTAGCCTTGTCTTCAGCCTTAACTCTGTCGATGATGGCATCCATACGGGCAGCCTCATCGAGAGTGTTATCGAGCTTGAAGTGGAGCTCGGGTGCCAGACGCAGATTGATCCTCTTACACATCTGGAAACGGATGAAGCCGTTGGCGCCGTCGATGGCAGCCAATGCTTCTTCCTTATCGTGTTCATTACCGAACACAGAGATAAAGACTGTCGCATGAGACAGGTCACGGGTCATCTTGACCTGCGTGACCGAAGTAAGCAGGGGGACCCTGGGGTCCTTCAGCTCATTGCTGATGATATCCTGCATTACCTTTCTCATCTCATCGCCGACAATCTCGGCCCTGTTCCTACGCATCTCTTTCTACCTCTTGATTTGTAAAGGCCTCGATGACGTCTCCTACCTTGATGTCGTTGTAGTTAGCAACAGAAAGTCCGCACTCGAATCCGGAGTTAACTTCCTTAACAGAATCCTTAAGTCTCTGGAGTGAAGCGAGCTCACCTGTGTGGATAACAATATCGTTTCTCAAGATTCTTACGCCGCAGTTTCTGATGATCTTACCGTCTGTTACATAACATCCGCCGATAGTTCCTACGCCGCTGACCTTGAACAGCTCACGGATCTCAGCGTGACCGAGAACAACCTCTTCGAATGTAGGCTCGAGCATACCCTTCATAGCCTTCTCGATATCTTCAGTTGCCTTATAGATAACGTCGTAGAGCTTGATCTCAACGCCTGCTTCCTTAGCCTTCTCAGTGATGATCGCATTAGGACGAACGTTAAAGCCGATGATGATAGCGTTAGATACGTCAGCGAGAACGATATCGGACTCGTTGATGGCACCAACTGCACCGTGTACAACCTTAACGCGAACTTCCTCGTTGCTGAGCTTCTCGAAGGACTGTGTAACAGCCTCGACGGAACCCTGGATATCAGCCTTAACGATGATGTTGAGATCCTTAACGTTACCCTCAGCCATCTGAGCTGCGAGATTCTCAAGAGACATTCTGGAGCTCTTTCTGATGTGCTCCTCACGCTGCTTGATCTTTCTCTTCTCAACGAGCTGACGTGCCATCTTCTCGTCCTTAACCGCATAGAGTGTCTCACCGGCGGAAGGTACTTCAGGAAGACCTAAGATCTCACAAGGGATGGAAGGACCTGCCTTCTTAATAGTCTCACCCTTATCGTCGTACATAGCTCTGATATTACCGATCATAGCGCCGCAGACTACGGAGTCACCCTGCTTCAGAGTACCTCTCTGAACGAGTACTGTTGCTACAGGTCCCCTGCTCTTGTCGAGCTGAGCCTCGATAACCGTACCCTTAGCCTGTCTCTTAGGATCAGCCTTGAGCTCGAGTACGTCTGCTACGAGCAATACGTTCTCAAGGAGGTCATCGATACCTGTACCCTGCTTAGCGGAAACGGGAACCATGATAGTGGAACCACCCCACTCCTCAGGGATCAATTCGTAAGTTGTAAGCTCCTGCTTAACCTTATCAGGGTTAGCGCCGGGCTTATCAATCTTGTTGATAGCAACAACTACTTCAGTACCTGCAGCCTTGGCGTGGTTGATAGCCTCGATTGTCTGGGGCATTACACCGTCGTCAGCAGCTACAACGAGGATAGCGATATCCGTAACCTGAGCACCTCTTGCTCTCATCGTTGTGAACGCTTCGTGACCGGGAGTATCGAGGAATGTAATCTGTCTTCCCTTAACTCTTACTGTGTAAGCACCGATCTTCTGCGTGATACCGCCGGCCTCGCCCGTAGCAACGGATGAAGCACGGATCTTATCGAGCAATGAAGTTTTACCGTGGTCAACGTGACCCATTACAACAACTACAGGAGGTCTTGTCTCCATGTTGTCTGTGATGAGTGTATCGTCGTCATCAAAGAGGATATCCTCCTCTGTCTTCTCCTCGAGGAGTGTCGCATTGATACCGAAGCCGTCAGCGAGCAGACAAGCTGTATCGAAGTCGAGCTCCTGGTTGATGGTAGCCATAACACCGAGCTTAACCATGAGTTCCTTGATTACATCGGAAGACTTCTTGCCGATACCCTCGGCGAAGTCCTTAACCGTGATGAAAGGAGGAATCTGAATATCAGTGATAGCCTGCTCTACAGCAGCTGTCTCCTCGTAAGAACTCTTCTTCTTCTTCTTTCTGCCGTATGAATAATCATCATACTCTTCGTCACCGGAGGACATACGGCCGTTATACTGACCGCCTCTGTTCTTAAGTCTCTTATCGTTAGAACCGTTTGTTCTCTCGCGGTCTCTGTCGTCGTGCTTCTTATCGAAAGCGGACTTCTCAGCATAAGAAGATCTGCTCTTCTTAACCTCCTCGATAGGTGCATCGGACTTCGGCTTGGAAGGTCTTCTTGATGCAGAAGGTGTTCTGCTTCCCTCCTCGTCCTTATCCTTGGCAAATCCGCCGCCTGCAGGTCTTCCTGCACCGGGGCCGCCTGCTCTGTATCCGCCGCCCTGACCCTGAGGTCTGGGTCCTCTTCCGGGACCGCCGGCTCTGTAACCGCCGCCCTGGCCCTGGTAACCGCCGTTTCTGTTGCCGAACTTCTTCTCGGGAATGATAGTGGAAGTTCTTACAGTCTCAGGCATAGCTACTACAGCAGAAGAGATCTTAGTTCTGTCGATGGAAGCAGGTGCTTCTTCCTTAGGTTCTTCCTTCTTCTCAGGCTCTGCCTTAGGCTCCTCTTCCTTCTTGGGTTCTTCTGCCTTAGGCTCTTCAACCTCAACAGGCTTCTCTTCAGCCTTCTTCTCTTCAGCCTTTGCTGCGGACTTTCTTGTAGTCTTCTTTACGGGCTCTTCGGCAACAGGAGCCTCAGCTGCAGGTTCTTCAGCAGCCTTCTTGGATCTTGTTGTCTTCTTGGGCTTCTCCTCGGCAGGAGTTTCCTCTGTCTTGGCAGCCTTCGCCCTTGTTGTCTTCTTGGGAGCCTCTGCCTCGGGAGCAGGTGTCTCCGCCTTAGCAGCAGCTGCTGCCTTGGGAGCTTCCTTCTCTACCTTAGCGGTCTCTGCCTCAGGATCCGCCTTCTTCTTATGAACGCGTCTTACCTTAAGCTCTTTGGTGCCGGATACGCCCTTACTCGTAACCTGCGCCTTTTTATCCTTCTCGGAATTCTCACTCATTAATGAATTTCCTCCTAATTAGTCTTCTTGCGCGAGCATCGCGGAAAGCTTGTCCGCGAACCCTGTGTCCGTTACCGCTACCACTGCCCTGTCAGGCTTACCGATTGCTCTTCCGAGCTGCTCCTTGGTAGCGAAGCTGTATGCATCAGGCATAGTGACGTCGCCTTTGGCTCCGATATCGAGTATCTGCGAGAGAGTATTCCTCGATATATCGGTAGACAGGATAAGCAGCTTGACGTTTCCCTTACGAAGGGCTGTCTCCACCTGGTCGAAACCGGATGTCACTTTTCCCGCCTTAGCCGCGAGACCCAAGAACCTTAAGATGTTCAGTTCGTCTCGCAAAGCTTCAGTATCTCCTGTGCCAGACCGTTGAGCTCTTCCTCTGTTACGGAGGCATTGAACCCGCGCGAAATGCGGTGTGCCTTAAGCTCAGTCTTGATGCACTTGCTGTCTTTGCAAAGGTATGCGCCTCTTCCGGGAAGCTTGCCGGTGGGATCCACCGTCAAGGTACCGTCGTCCTTCAGCGTAACGCGGACAAGGTCTCTCTTGTCACGTCTGGTTCTGCAGGAAACGCACATTCTCTGCGGTTGCTTCTTGGGGGCAGGACTTGTCATGCTTCGCCCTGTTCTCCCTCAACCTGTGTATCTTCTTCCGCAACCGTAAACTTATCGATAACGGATCTTGTTGCCTCACTCGCGTCATCAGACTCTCTCTTGATATCGATCTTGTATCCTGTGAGGTGAGCCGCAAGTCTTACATTCTGGCCGGATCTTCCGATAGCGAGATTGAACTGCTGGTCGGGAACGATAACCTTGGCATAACGCTCCTGGTGACCGTCCTCCTTAGTTGTAATCTCGATATCAACTCTTACAGCCTTAGCTGGCTGGAGTGCCTCACTGATGAACAGAGCAGGATCCTCGTTCCAGTCGATGATGTCGATCTTCTCGCCTGCAAGCTCGTTCATGATTGTCTGAACACGCTGGCCTCTGGGACCTACGCAGGAACCCTTAGCATCGATGTTCTCATCTCTGGACCATACTGCGACCTTGGATCTTGAACCGGGCTCTCTTGTAATGCCCTTGATGATTACTTCACCGGACTTGATCTCAGGGATCTCGAGCTCGAAGAGCTTCTCTACGAGCTTCGGATCTGTTCTGGAGATCGTGATGGAAGGACGATCGTTGTGCTCCTCAACTCTCAATACGAGGAACTTCATTGTTTTGTTTGTATCGTAGCTCTCGCCTCTCATCTGACCGTTTCTGGGAAGAACAGCCTCAGCGTGTCCGATATCAACATAAACGTTTCTTGCGTCCTTACGAACGATAGTACCTGTTGTAAGTTCACCGATCTTGCCGGAGAACTCCTCGCTGATTCTCTTGTGCTCAGCGCTTCTTACCTTCTGGGAGATAGCACTCTTGGCAGCTGTAGCAGCAAGTCTTCCGAGGTCCTTAACATCAAGACCATACTCGAGCGAGTCACCGAGCTCTACGTCAGGATCTGCAGCCTGTGCTTCCTCGAGGGAAACTTCGTTAGTCGGATCTTCAACCTCATCAACGACTTCCTTGAGCTGATATACATAAATCTCGCCGGTCTCACGGTCGATCTCGGCGCCGACTGTCTCGATAATACCGCCGCTGAACTCACGTCTGTAAGCAGTTACGATACCTTCCTCGACAGCTCTGATGAGTTCTTCCTCATCAATGCCTCTTTCCTTAGCAAGCAGCTTGATCGCGTCAAGGACGCTATCCTGAGGCTCCTCATTAACTTCCTTCTTCTTTGCCATTATACTTACCTCCAATCAATTAAAAATCAATGTGTCTTACGGCCTTGCTGATATCTGATACAGCAACGACCACCTCTGTGTCATCTTCCTTCTTGAAAGTGACCTTATCATCCAGGGCTGCAACAATAGTGCCCGTGAATTTCTTGGATCCGGTCTCGTCAGCCTTAAAGAGGTTGACGTCGATCTTCTCTCCCTCATATCTTATGTAATCCGAGATATCGTCTAAGGGCCTGGTCAGTCCGGGCGAGCTTACTTCAAAGAAATCTGCGTCACACTTGAGCTTCTCGTCCAGGATAGGATCGATGACTTTGCTGAAAGACTCGCAGTCGTCTATCGATATACCGCCCTTGCGATCTATGAAGAGTCTCAGGAACATTCCCTGGCCTTCCTTCTTGTACTCGGCGTCCACAAGATCAAATCCCATTCTTTCCGCCTCAGGCTTAGCGATATCATATGCCTCCTGTGCGGTCTTTGATCTTTTTGCCATCCGATCCTCCTTCATTGTTTATATAAAAAAGAAAACGAGCTCGTACAAGCTCGTTCACTTAACTCAAGTTTATGAACAGACCTATAATATCACATCATACCGGTCATGACAATTATTATTGATTATCAGTCAAACACCGGCGGGACATAGGACTGTGTATCGACATCGAACAGACCCTGAGTGAGGATACGAAGCTTCGGGATAACCGGGAGCGCCGTGAATGCCAAAGTCATGAACGGATCTATTCCGTGTTCGCATCCCATGTGCTTAGCCATAACCTTCATCTCGATAAGAAGGTCCTCAGATTCCGTAGCCTCCATCTCACTCATGAGACCCGCTATCGGGAGTGCCATCGAAGATAAGACCTTACCGTCTTCCGCTATCGACAGACCTCCGTTGTTATTAAGCACGGCATTGGCCGCTACCGCCATATCCTCATCATTGGTTCCGACAACGATTATATTGTGTGAATCATGAGCCACGCTCGAAGCTATCGCTCCCTTCTTAAGGCCGTACCCCTTGATGAAGCCGATTCCTATATGCCCTGTCCTATTGTGGCGCTCGATGACCGCTATCTTCAGGATATCCTTATCCACCTGAACACCCGTAGGGCTTATATCAAGTTCGGAAGGAACTATAACCTCACTTGTAAGAATCTCATTCTTAACCAGTTGGATTACACGCTTCTTGCTTCCCTTCTGCTTAAGAGCAAGGTCTTCAGGCTTAACGGGATCCATGTTGAAGCTGTTATACACTCTCGGATAGTCCTCGGGCTTGATGAGGGATTCTATCTGCTCTGTCATCACGCCGTCTTCAGCCACAAGCTTACCGTTCTTAAATACCTTCTCGACCTTGAACAGATCGAAGCCGGATACTACCAGGATATCTGCAATATAGCCGGGAGCGATGGCGCCTCTCTTCCCAAGACCGAAGTACCGGGAAGGATTAAGACTTGTCATCTTAACTGCGTTGGAAGCTTTCTTACCGCCCCTTACAGCTTTCCTGATGATGTAATCCATATGACCAAACTCGACGATGTCACCGGCGTGCTTGTCGTCGGAAACCACCATGCAGCGGTCACAGTACATATCGTCGAACAAAGGCATGAGCTTATCCATATTCTTGGCAGCTGTTCCCTCACGAACCATGATCCACTGGCCTCGGCGAAGCTTCAGTAAAGCTTCATCGGCACTCGAACACTCATGATCCGAACCGACGCCTGCGACTACATAAGCATTAAGATCGTTGCCGGTTAATCCGGGAGCATGACCGTCTATGGCCTTACCTGCGTTAACCGCTCCTACGATCTTATCGAGAATATCCTCATCTCCTCTAACCGTTCCGTAGAAGTTCATCAATTCGGCAAGACCTCTTACACCGGTTTCCTTATAGAACCGATCTAGATCTTCAGCCTTAAGAACGGCACCTGACTCATCCAAGCCCGTAGCCGGAACACAGGACGGTAGCATATAGAAGATGTCGATAGGAAGATCCTTCGCGGCCTCGATCATATACTCGATGCCTTCAATTCCTGCGACATTGGCGATCTCATGCGGATCCGCGACAACTGCAGTAGTTCCGTGAGGAATAACCGCCTTGGCAAACTCGGCCGGGGATATCATCGAACTTTCAATATGAATATGACCGTCTATAAGACCCGGACATATATACTTATCGGAAACGTCGATCTCTTCCCTGCCGTTATAAGAACCGATACCGACGATCGTTCCGTTCTTGATAGCCACATCGCCTGTCTCTATCTCGCCGGTAAAGACGTTCAGGATATTGCCGTTCTTTAATACCAAATCTGATATCGAGACTCCTCTTGCAGCCTCAATAAGCTCTTTAAGCTGTTCTTTCACTATGATTCCCCCATGTTCCCCTATAAACAGAAACGGGCTCTTTCAAGCCCGTTTCCTGCTTTATGATGTTGTTATCTATCAGACGTAAGCCTTGATTGCCTCAGGGAGGTCATCGATCTTACCGCTCAGGATGATCATTGCCGTAACGGGAGTATCCTTAAGGAAAGCGTCGAGCTTTGTGATGAAGTTCTCGAGAGCACCCATATCGGTCTCATTTGCTACCTTGAAGATACTGTCGATATAGATATGTGTAAGGTCATAATCCTTGGAGCAGATTCCGCCGATGAAAGCGAGAAGCTGATCAAAACCGTCTACCGGATATTCCTTCATATTTACAAGTCTTACATTGGGCTTAAGGAGCTGGTCGAGTCTGCTTCCTCTCTCGATGCAGACAATGTTGTTATCCTGTCTTGCAACTGTGTTGATATCGTCAACAAGCTTAGCTGTCTTACCTGAACCCTTTTCACCCGCAATAATCTTAATCATATTGGTATCTCCTTATGTGTTACTAGTATCCTTATCGGATAAGTCTATTTTAGATTAAACTCAATCTTTTTTGAAGGGATAAAAATGAATAATATGCTAATAATTCAAAAATGCCTCAGGTTACCCCGAGGCATTTGATTATTTCTTCTTTTTCTTGTCCTTTTTCTTCTTCTTGTCCTTGTCTTTCTTCTTCTCCGGCTTGATCACGGGCTTCTCTTCGCCCTCGCACAGAGAATCAAGAACCTTTTTAAGCTCGGACACCGCAGGCTTGTTGATCTGGTAGTTAACGAACCTTCCCTTCTTGCTGGCAGTTACTAGCTCGTTCTCGAGAAGGACGCTCATGTGATGCGACAGCGTGGGCTGCGATATATCGAAATGCTCAAGGATATCACTTGCACAGCACGTTCCTGCTGCGCTTATTATCATCAGGATATCAAGACGCATCGGCTCAGCCAGAACCGTCAGTCTTGAAGAGAGATTCTCTACCTTAGCCGCCATTATGCGATCAACCTGTTCTTAAGAGCTGACTCAAACTCGACCAGGTTAGCACAAGCAATGATCTCTGTGCTGTCCTCGAGAAGGATATCCTCATCACCCTTGACGAGAACCGTCATAGGAACACCCATCTTGCGAAGGAGGATAAGCTGATAGTCCTTGGAAGCTTCACGTGACAGATACTTGCACAGAAGTCTTAATACCTGCTTGGCATCCTCAAGATAGAAACCGGACAGCTTCATGAGGTGATCTACAACATACATGGAGAAAACATCATTGAAGTCGAGCTTGTCCTTCATAGGGAAAATGCTTGTGAAAGCCGTTACGGCAAGCTTGGATACGATATTAAGCTCAGTAAAGTCCTTTAGCGGGATTTTGAAGCTCTTGACGTTCGCAGAGAAAAGCTCCTGCATCTGCTCTACAGTAAGCTCACTCTTAAGCTCCTTGATACGCTCAATTCTTGTAATGACCTTCTCACGGGGAAGGTAAGTCGCCTGTCCGATATCCGTAGCCTTGTGGATAAACCAACTCTCAGGAATAAGACCTAATCTCTTCCATCTGTACAAAGTTCCGTACGAAATATGCGTGACTCTCAGAAGATCTTTCTTGGATATGAGTAATTCTTCCATAAGCGACACTGCCTCACTTTCATCTTGATAAGACCATTGTAGGGTAACAATGTTACAAACGAGGGTCATCACGGTGTTTTAACGAATACAAAAAGGGCTGCCATTGAGGCAGCCCTTAGGTTATAAGCTTTCCGACGGATCAGAATCCGAGTGCGCTAGCCATATCAGAGAAGAACTTCTCGAACGGCCAGATAAAGTCAGTGATCGACTGACCCATAACGAATGTCGCGATAACGGCGAAGATCAGGAATACGATGAGCGCGATAACATACCATGCCAGGAGTGCACGTGCGAAGTTCTTGAAGTTCTTGTTTCTCGGGATCAGGGAGAAGATTATCGTGAAGATGATACCGAGCACAGGAAGTGCACACAGAAGAGCACACCAGAAGAATACGCCAGTTGTTACCGGTCTGTAGTCCTTAGGACACTGCTCGATCTTAGCCTGGAACTCTGCAGCCTTCTTAGCCTTCTTCTCGATCTTAGCCTGCTTCTTGGCTTCTTCCTTCTGAGCCTTCTTCGCAGCCTTCTCGGCAGCTGCCTTCTGAACTTCAATATTAGCGGAGGCCTTGCTGTCTACGACAGGGGCAGCAGGAACAACCACGGGAGTCTCTTTCGCATGCTCTGAAGCCTTGGAAGTCTCAGTTGTTGCTAAGGGAGAAGATGCCTGGATCTCACTTGCGGAAGGAGCGTTCTTGATCTCATCAACGAGTGAGCCTGATTCTTTATTCTTATCTGCCATATGCGTTACCTCCTGATATGTTCTGATTATAGCATAATAAAAGACCGGGAGATTCAACTCCCGGTCCGTATATAAACTATGTACCAATCTCGTAAATTAATACTGTCCCGGATGACATTTCTTAGTATTATCCTCTTCAGGTAGGGTCTGCTTAATCTTGAGGAGAGGATCAACAATGCTCACAATCCCGGTTCCGCCGACCACATTCTCAAGCTCATCGAGAGAAACTTTACGAGTATCCTTATCAGGTCTCTTCTCATTTCCCATTGGTCTGCCCTCCTTTCTTCTGATAGTAATATTCTAAACCATTAAATCGGGATTTGAAGTGAAAGGTTTGTTAATAAAAATCAAACACCCGTCGTAAACGTAAGGATCATCATCACACAGAAGAATATAGCGAACGAGATCGTTCCCTTATCTGAGTGCTTCTCCCCTGCCATGGAAGGAATCATCTCTTCGAGCACAACGAAAGTCATCGCGCCTCCCGTCAGCGCCATTACGAAAGGCAGTATTCCGGGGAAATGCAAACCGATGATTATCATGGCGATGCCCAACACGGGCTCTACTACACCTGACAGTACACCCATAAGAAACGACTTACTCCTAAGCTCACCTCTGTCGTGTAGAGGCGAAGATACGAATGCACCCTCGGGGATATTCTGTATAGCTATTCCGATGGTAAGCGCAGCTGCAGCCGCAGCAGTAACAATACCTGATCCTTCGAGGACACCTGCGAACATAACTCCGACAGCCATTCCTTCCGGAACGTGATGGATCACTTCAGAAAGCAAGATCTTGTGCGAATATTTAAGCTTGCTCGACGGACCTTCTTCAGCAGCAGTGAAAACGTGCGCATGAGGTATAGCCTTATCGAGAGCGTACTGAAATCCGATACCGATAATGAATCCGAGCGCAGCCGTAAGTATCTTTCCGCTAAGGATAGAAGGATACAGCAAGGTCCATACGGAACATGCGAGCATAATACCTCCGGACATACCGGTAAGCACGAGTTTAATGCTCTCACCCATCTTCTCGTCGATAAGGAAAACGAATGCGGAACCGAGTATGGTTCCTACGAACGGTACAAGCAGTCCGAACAACACATCTGCATCGTTCATGAAACCAAGCAAACCCAAGTGTTCGAGTATTACTTTCAATCCTATGAATATGAGAATGAATCCGCCTGCAGCTTCGGCACCGCTCTGATATCTTGTTCCGAATGCGTTACCGATGTGCACACCTCCACACGCGAACAGGAATGTTATCAATGAGATAGTAAGACAACCGAATACAGTGTTGATTATCTCTGATGCCTGCCATACTTCGACAGGTACAGCATTAAGCGTAACGCCTACAGCGAGAGCATCTATTGAAGTGGCGACAGCCAGAGGAAACATCGTCTTGAAACTGAAACCTGGCTTCGTCTCCTCTTCTTCATCAGAGAATGATTCTCTGATCATGTTGACACCGAGAATAGCAAGCAGAATGAATGCGAGCCACGGTGCGATCTTATCTATGAAGAATGAGAAGAAGTTACTTAATAAGTAACCTGTCATCGGCATAATGAAATGGAAGCATCCAAACCATATACCGCAGATCATGACCTGCTTGGCTGTGGCTTTCTTCGTCTCGATGCCCTTGCAGATAGACACCGCGAAGACATCCATCGACATGCCTATCGCGAGCAGCAGTAATTCAACCAGTTCCATAGAATTTGATTATATCACTTGCCCCCAAACTCTAATTAACCCAAAAGCTGCTCTAATATAGCACTAGCATCCTCGACACAGCCGGGACACGATCTTAAAACAGGACCGCCGGTCCTTCCCTTAAGCTCATTACACATAACAGAACCGTTCTTCTGCTCGAAAAGCTTCTCGAGCTCCTCTATCTTCTCGGGAGCCTTCACCTTCAGCACTTCCTCTGCAGCGAGTATTGCACCGCACTTACCCATGCGTCCTCCGGACATCGGCATAGCGGTCTTGAAGGCATCTTCCTCGCTTATACCTGCTATATCTGCATATGTTGACAGTACAGCTGCCGAACAGCTCATCTTACCGAATTTACTCTTAGCTTCCAGTACTCTGCTATCCATATGATTCACCCCTTTACTTAAGTGCTTCTATTCTACCACCGTACGCTTAATCTCTGCCTGCAACTTGAGGAACAAAGAGACGGCAACAATGGTGTTGATGACATCAGCGACAAGCTGTGACCAGATAAGGCCGTTCAAGTGCATTACAGCGTTCATGATAAGGAGTATCGGGATGATAAGCACCACATGGCGGATAAACGCAAGTAAGAATGATACCTTTCCCCTGTTGACCGCATTCATGTAATTAACTATGAGGTATCCTGCCATCATAAACGGTAACGCGAAGCATCTTCCACGCAAGAATGCGACACCGTATTCTACAGTAGCATCAACTTTCAAGAACGAAGCGACTATAGGATCAGCCATGATCCAGAATATCGCAGCACAGACACAGGAGAAGATTATTATGGAATTACGCGAGAGTTTGAAGAAAGCTCTCATTCGCTCGTAATTTCTCGCTCCGTAGTTATAAGAGATCAGCGGAACCATGCCGAGGCAGACGCCGAGGCCGATATTGATCGGGATCCTCTCGACCGTAAGAACTATGCCCATCGCAGCAAGAGAATCTGGTCCGTAGTCAGCGGCTAGCTTGTTGAATACGATGGTAACAAGGTCGAAGAAGAATATCGCGACGGCCGCCGGAATTCCGACAGAATACAAGGAACGCATATACTCGCTGCTTATCTTCTCCAACTTATGCGGGATGACAAGCACGGTATCCTTTCTTACACGGCGGAATACGACTATGAAGTACGCCATGGAGATGAAGCTTGAGAGCATAGTGGCAAAGCCTGCTGCGAGAACCTCGTATCCTTTGGGGAAGATTACAAAGATGAATAAAGGATCGAGAGCGATATTGATTATGCTTCCAAGTCCTACGCCTATGCCGGACTCCTTGGAGTAACCGGCATTTCGAAGGAGCTGTGGCATGCACATGGAAAGGACCGTAGGTACGCCGCCTATGACCGTCGTCATGAGCACATACTGTCTGGCGTATACGATTACAGTATCATCGGCGCCGAGCAGCCTAAGGAGAGGATTCATAATAACAAGCACGAGAAGCGAGAGGATCACAACGGATATGAACGCCATCGCGAGGCTGTAAGAAGCGACCTTACGGGCATCATCAGTCTTCTTCTCGCCTACCAGGCGTACCATCAGGCTGCCGCCGCCGACGCCGAACACATTCGCGAGAGCTGTGACTATAAGATATACGGAAAGCGCGATAGCAGAAGCTCCGACTTTATTAGGATCTTCTGTTCTGCCGATGAACCATTTATCAGCAAGATTATATATAAGTACGATCATCTGGCTTGCGATAGTAGGCAGAGCCATGATCGCGAGAGCCTTACCCGGCCTCGTATTCTCGAACAGATCGTTCTTCTTAATATTCATAATTAAACCCCCGATTATCATAAACTTTTGATATAGTTCGTCAAGTCAAATGTCGCCCGGGAGGCGACCACGGAGGCCTTCCTCTTCCCTATACTTAAGCCAACAAACATAAGGGAGGAAACTTAAAATGAAGAACAACATCACTGAACTGGTAATGATCCTCGACAAGAGCGGAAGCATGCACGGACTCGAAGAAGACACGATAGGCGGCTTCAATGCCATGATCGAGAAGCAGAAGAAAGTTGACGGCCATTGTTACGTGTCGTGTGTGCTTTTCGATAACGAGGCGGAAGTAGTCTACGACAGAGTCGACATCAATAGCATCGAGCCCATGACAGAGCGCGATTACGTTCCCGGCGGATGCACGGCACTCATAGATGCGCTGGGCGGAGCGGTGAAACACATCGGGAATATCCATAAGTACATCCGTGAGGAAGACGTTCCCGAGCACACGATCTTCGTAATCATCACGGACGGCATGGAGAACGCGAGCCACAAGTTCACTTCCGACAAGGTAAAGAAGATGATCAGGAAGAAGGAGAAAGAGCACGGCTGGGAGTTCCTGTACCTCGCGGCCAACATCAACGCAGTAGACACAGGAAAGGTCATGGGAATCAAGGAAGAAAGAGCCATCAACTACAAGGCTTCGGCCAAGGGTACTTCGCACCTGTACGACGCAGTTGGAAGCGCAGTTCACGCCTTAAGATGCGATATGGCAATTCCTAAGGGATGCTTTGACCAGCTCGAGGAAGACGCGAAGTCTTAAGCGGGATAGTACTCGCCGATAAGCTCCTGATCCATTGCAAAGAGGACCTCGTTGATCTTATTGATGTCGTAGATCTCGTTGTTGAGGAAATACTCGACTACGAGGTCACCGCAGTTGGAATCGGATAATGCATAACCAGCTTTCATTAGAAGCTCATCCGTCTGTTCGAGGGTGAGCTTCAATGCTATGGCAAAGCCCAACACGGTAGTCTTCTTGGGATGATAAGACACGTTACTTCTGATCTTCGAGAAAAGCTTCCTGTCGACGTTGGCCTTCTTATAGCACTCGACGTCGGTCATGCCCTTCTCGTCAATAAGGCGAAGAAGCATCTGGGAGAAACTCTCGTCGATATGGGACTTAACATAATCTTCTACTGATGAATCTGTAGAAGCCCCGTAATCAAGGTCAGCAAGCTCGCACGCTTCTTCCTTCGCGGCACCCGCACAGGCAAGAGCAGCACTCTTCATTCCCCTGCAGAACAAGCGGTCTTCCTTGAAGACCATTCTGTCCTTAACATATTTGTTGACGTCGTCGAAAAGGTCGCGGCTTATCTGGTAGTCGCGCTTGCTGAAGATAGTCAGATAAACATTGAGGTCGTCTTCGTAATCCTTGAGGAAAGCGGATATGGTCGTCAGAGCGACATCGAGTGCATCCTCGAACGGATAGCCGTATACGCCGGCAGAAATCATGGGGAATGCAACTGACTTACAGTCGTACTCGACTGCGAGCTTAAGACTGTTCCTGTAGCAGGAACGCAGAAGCTCTTCTTCCCCGTGGCTGCCGCCTCTCCATATAGGGCCTACGGTATGGATTACATACTTCGCATCGAGGTTATAACCCTTCGTGATCTTTGCTTCGCCTGTATCGCAGCCGTGAAGCGTACGGCATTCATCCAGAAGTCTCGGGCCTGCTGCGCGATGTATCGCACCGTCTACGCCTCCGCCGCCGAGCAGAGAATTATTCGCAGCATTTACGATAGCATCACAGTCGGATCTGGTTATATCACCCTGGATGATGAATAGCGGCATAATTACCTCTTAAGGGTTGATACCTGCGTATGCGCAGATTCCTGCAAACTCAGCGGAACCGGAGAAGCCGTAGAATACATCTCTTCTCGAGGCTCCGTCAGCAAGTCTCGTTAGCCAGTAGTTATAGCCCTGAGCCTCAGGATCTCTGTCGAGGAATGTTCTGTAAAGTCTGATTACATACTCCTCGTTAGACAGATTCGCGTTAAGGAACTCCTGGCTGAAGAAGAATCCGTATGCAGCCTGGGTACCTGTAATCTGTCTGCTTGCAAGTCTGTTAGTCCAGTAATCGAGACCGGTAGAATCGGGTGCTCTGTTAAGTGCGACTGAATATAGTCTGCTCGCGAAGTTACGCACGAGGGAACCGTCATTAACCCTTACTGTAGCGCAGTATGCGACACCGTTGTACTTACAGTAGACACTTGCCATACCCGATACAATTCCGGTGGCATTACCGACATTATCTACAGCCACCATATTCGGGGCTCCACTCCACCATGTTGTGGGGAGAATTCTGATACCTGTGTATGTAAGTCTCTTGCTATAGCCCTGAACTGAGATAGTACCGACTGCTGCAAGCTTGGTTGTAGAACCTATCGCGCAGGAGCCTGCAGGAACTGTTACAGCAACACCGCTCACATAAGCGGCGCCAATCTCGGCGAGCTGGGAATTGTACTGGGATACATCGATCTTACTCTCATCGAGACCGCCCTGGTTCGTGAACTCGCCTGCCTGTGTGTTATTGAAACCTGCAATACCGCAGTATGTGTTCGAGGGATTGATAAGCGTTGCATAGTGTCCGCTGACACTTGTGCTTCCGGAAAGCCATGCGGATCTCTCAGAGTACCACTGTGAGATACCGCTCGGGATATTTCCTCCCCATGCGAGCACCTCAGCGAAAGAAGCGACATCGTAGCTTGAACGCCAGCAGTCCTCACCCGTAGTCTTGATGTGGTGACATGTATATGTAGCCTCAGCTGCACGGAGCATTGCCATCTCCTCGAGGCCTCTGGACCATCTTAAGGGAACATAGTCTGCCATAGTAAGACCGCGTCCGCGGTTTCTCGGATCGGGATAACCGTTCTGGCAAGCCTCGAGTCTGTAACTGTTGATCTGATTAAGAATAGCTTCCTTGGAAGTTGTATCGAATGTACCCATCAGCTGCATGAATACGTTACCGGATCTCGGAGCATTAACATTACATCTGTGAGCTCCGTTCGCGATAGCATCAGCGATGATAGCTGCAGAGTCGATGGCATCATCAGCTCTCGATGATACCGGCATCAGAGCTGACACCGGAAGGACCGCAGCAATAAGTACAGTAGCAATTATCTTCTTGATCGTGTTTCTCAACATAAAACTATTCCCCCGAAGAGTTTAAGCATACTCGATTATTATACCATTTATTGCCTTAAGACATAAAAACAGGCGGGAATTACTTCCCGCCTGCAGATTGCTTATCAGTTTACTCTTCAATTAATAATCGTAAGCATCGTATGAAGCGAATGCTCCAAGCATAGCACCGATTGTATTGTCGATTGTCTCGCAGATAGCTTCAGCTACCATTGTGTTAGAACCGAGCTTGGAAGGGCTGGGGATTCCGAGGTAACCGCAGAACTCGTCGAGGTACTCAGCAGAGTTATTAACGCTTGCGCCGATTACGACTACGACGTTCTCGCCGTTGATGTATGTAGCGATGCAGATATCACCTGTGAGATCCATAGCATCCTCGAGATCCATACCCATATCCTCGATGTAGCCATATGTCTCGGACTCAGCAAAAGCTGCGAGGAAATCTTCTACAGAAACGTGAATCTTGAGGTAACCCTCGTTCTTGCCTACATAGTACTCATCAGAACCGAGGTCCTCTACATCAATGTCGTACTCATCGAGGTTATCAGCCAAACCTTCCATGATCTGCTCAACCATACCTGCATCAGTAAGTGTGAGCTGAACTCCGATTACAGCGTTAACATTGAGATCTGCGATATCTTCAATATCGTCGATATCTTCCATGTTCTGATCAACCTTAGCAAAGACTGTAGCCTCCTCAATGTCGTCAGCCTCGATGATGGAATCGACGTCGGGAGCTGAGATACCGTACATCATGCTGGAAGAAGACGAACCGTACTGCTCGTAGATCTCTTCGATATCATCGCTGTCGAGAACGCAGTAGATACCATCTTCGATAGCATCTTCGTCAACATCAGCGGAAGCATCGTCGTATTCAACTTCCTGTGCACCCATCTTCTCGCATGCAGCGATAAAATCAGCGCCTGTGATCTTCTTTACCTTAGCACATCCTGCTACGGCAGCTACCATAGAAGCAGCAAGCATCAAAGCAATAACCTTCTTAATCTTCATAAATCTATCCTCCTGTCGATAAATCATGTTAAATATACTTGACCGGTTTTCAATTGTAAAGAGTTATCAGAAACCGTACTCGAGCAAGTCATCAGCAGATGTCGACATCAAACCGGAGAAATCATTCAATAATTCCATGATGCCTTCTGTAAGAAGTTCGCTGTGGGGGAATCTTGCAGGATCATCGATGCGGAGCGCGGAGCAGACATCACTTGAGAGCTCAGCCTCACAGTTAAGATTACCTGCTGCTACGATAAGGATGTTACCGTCTGCAACGAGGATCTCAACTCCGGCTTTTCCCGTGAGAGCAGAGAATGCTTCTTCAACTTCTTCGACCTCATCATCATCATCAGAATTGTCGCAAGCAGCTTCCCAGAACTCAGACCCGAGGAATGCTTCCATAAAGTCAGCTACATCAATACCGAGCTTAAGATATGCAGAGTTATTGGTCTGTCTGAACTCAGAAGAACTCAGATCATCAATATCAACATTGGCCTCGCGAAGCAGATCATCAATACCGTCAACGATATCGTCGAGAGTCTCTGCATCGTAGTCCTCGAGTGTAATCTGAACACCTGCGACAAACTCGATCTCAACATCCTCGAGATCCTCGGGATCTTCAACATCATCAATATTATCAGTTC
>Ga0310786_10003332_pt1 | contig 23434 bp, 18 predicted proteins | sample AusTroGonzalo_MG_FD_203881 | JGI IMG/M metagenome (GOLD analysis project Ga0310786, IMG submission 203881) | Bovine rumen microbial communities from tropical cattle in Woodstock, Queensland, Australia - Gonzalo_03 (v2) (version 2) | ecosystem: Host-associated > Mammals > Digestive system >...
AAGGGCGAGGTGCAGATGTTCGAAGAATATCAGCCTTTAGTTGAAAAGCTCTATGGCGTTCAGAAACAATTGGCTACGCAATATCTTGCAGACGCCAAGGTACTGATCACCGAAGGAAACAAACTGATGGAAGAAGGTAACAAGAAAGACGGTCAGGAGAAACTTGACGCTGGCTTCCTCTCATTGTTCCGTTCGCACAAAGCACTTCCAAAGAACAAGCCTCTTATCAAATATCTTTCGGAAGAAGGTATCAAGGCAGGCATGCTCAAGACCGAAGAGCACTATATGGAAAACAACAACCGCAGAATGCCAGAGGCTGTAGAACCTTTGTATTTTGTCGTTGACGAGAAACTCAACTCATGCGATCTGACTGATAAAGGAACTGCATGGTTGGCAAAACAAGTAAACGACGCAGCACTGTTTGTCCTTCCCGACATCGCCGGCCAACTCTCAGCCTTGGAAGCAGAGACAGGCCTCACCGACGAAGAACGTCTGAACAAGAAGGACGAGATGATGAACTACTACGCCGTACAGAGCGAGCGCGTGCACACGCTGCAGCAGTTGCTTAAAGCATACACCATGTTCAACAAGGACGATGAGTATGTGGTTATTGATGGCGAGGTTAAGATTGTCGACGAACAGACTGGCCGTATCATGGAAGGACGCCGTTGGAGCGACGGTCTGCACCAGGCAGTAGAGGCTAAGGAACATGTGAAGGTGGAGGCAGCTACACAGACCTTTGCCACCATCACCCTGCAGAACTACTTCCGCATGTATCACAAGCTGGCTGGTATGACAGGTACCGCTTCGACGGAGGCTGGTGAGTTCTGGGATATCTACAAGTTGGATGTCGTGGAGATTCCCACCAACAAGCCTATTGCGCGCAACGACATGGACGATCGTGTGTATAAAACAGCACGTGAGAAATACAAAGCTGTCATCGAGGAAATTGTCAAGATGCGAAAAGCAGGTCGTCCTACGCTGATTGGTACGACAAGCGTTGAGATTTCTGAGTTGCTGAGCCGTATGCTGGACATGTACGTTGATCCCGAGACAGGTAAGCGCGAGGGTATTCCCCATCAGGTGCTGAACGCTAAGTTACACCAGAAGGAGGCCGACATCGTGGCTCTGGCTGGTCAGCAGGACAAGAACGGTATGGGTGCTGTTACCATTGCCACCAACATGGCAGGTCGTGGTACCGATATCAAGCTGTCTCCCGAGGTTAAAGCCGCTGGAGGTCTGGCCATCATTGGTACAGAACGTCATGAAAGTCGTCGTGTAGACCGTCAGTTGCGTGGTCGTGCCGGACGTCAGGGAGACCCAGGCTCGTCTGTGTTCTACGTATCATTGGAAGACAAACTGATGCGTCTGTTTGCATCAGAGCGTATTGCTTCTGTGATGGACCGCTTAGGTTTCAAGGAAGGCGAGATGATTGAGAGTCCTATGATTTCACGTAGCATCGAGCGTGCTCAGAAGAAGGTTGAGGAGAACAACTTCGGTATCCGTAAGCGCCTGCTGGAGTACGATGACGTGATGAACAAGCAACGTACTGTTATCTACGAGAAGCGTCGTCACGCCTTGATGGGTGAACGTATTGGCATGGATATCGCCAACACCATCTGGGATCGTGTAAGCACAATCATCGAACGTAATGACTATGAAGGATGCAAGGAAGAGTTCCTGCACCTCTTCGCGATGGAAGTGCCTTTCACTGAGGAAGAGTTTACGACTATGAAGCCTGATGATCTGGCTGAGAAAGCATTCCAGGCAGCATTGGCCAACTTCAATCGCAAGACGGAACATATCCGCGAAGTGGCATGGCCCGTTATCCAGCGTGTTTACGAGGAACAAGGTCAGATGTACGAACGTATTATGGTTCCCATCACCGACGGCCGTCGTGTTTACAACATTGCTTGCAATTTGAAGGAAGCCTACGACACAGAATGCAAAGCTGTTGTTAAGGAGTTCGAGAAGCAGATGTTGCTCCACATCATCGATGAGTCATGGAAGGAAAACCTGCGTGAACTCGATGATTTGCGCCACTCTGTACAGAATGCCAGTTACGAACAAAAAGATCCCCTGCTTATCTTCAAGCTGGAGAGTGCCAAGGTATGGGACAACATGATTAACGAAATGAACAACCGTACTATGGCCGTGCTGAACCGTGGACAGATTCCCGAGATGCAGCAAGAGGTTCGCGAGGCTGCTCCTGAGGAACATACCAACCGTCAGCAATACACTGAGAACAAGCAGAACCTGCAGGACGAACAGTTGATTGACAATGGACAGCGTGCTGCCGCTCAAAACGACACACGTCCCCAACAGCCTCGCACACCTATTATGAAGGATAAGATGCCTGGACGTAACGATCTCTGTCCCTGCGGCAGTGGAAAGAAATTCAAAAATTGCCACGGAAAAGGATTAGTATAACTAGGATAATCTAGCATAAAAAGTATTCTGGAATCTTATTCCCCAAAAATCCAGCATTATGATTAAGATTAATGATCTGAAGAAAACATTCGGAGAGACCACAGCCTGTAATATCCCGTCGTTCACGATTAACGACGGTGATATTTTGGGTTTGGTGGGAAACAATGGTGCCGGTAAAACGACACTCTTCCGCATGATACTCGACCTTCTTAAACCCGATGAAGGAAACGTAGAGATTAATGGTATTAACCCTGCACAGTCTGAGGAGTGGAAACGCCAAACTGGAGCATTTATCGACGAGGGATTCCTTATCGATTACCTGACACCAGAGGAGTATTTTTCGTTTATTGGAAAAATAAGCGGTATATCTCAGAAAGAGATGGAAGAAAAGTTCGTGCTCTACGAAGCATTGGCTGGAGGCGAGGTTTTTGGACAGAAAAAACTAATTCGAAACTTATCGGCTGGTAACAAGCAGAAGGTTGGCATTATCTCGGCACTAATCAGAGAGCCTCAATTAGTTATTCTTGACGAGCCCTTCAACTTTCTGGACCCAACGACTCAGAATGTGCTAAAGCGCACCCTGACTCAATATGCAGAAAGGACTCATGCCACCATTATTATTAGTAGTCATAACCTGCAGCACACAATAGACATTTCCAACCGAATTGCTTTGTTAGAGAAAGGCGTTATCATCCGCGACATGACAAACGAAAATGGTAGTGCAAGACAGGAGTTAACTGACTATTTTGGCGAATAAGATTGGTCCATTTTGCAGGTTTTTTCTAAAAAACAGCAAAAAAATTTTCATATCTGACTGAAAATGAGTATCTTTGCAGTCCAAAAAACAAGTACATCAATAAAATCACAAAGAAAAACAACATGACCAAGGCAGAAATAGTCAAGTCAATAGCCATGGAAACTGGCATGAATCCAAAGGAAGTCGCAATCGTTGTAGAGGCTTTCATGGAGGAGGTCCGTATGAGTCTGGCAAACAACAAGGAAAACGTATATTTGCGCGGATTTGGTAGCTTCATCGTTAAGCATCGCGCCCAGAAGACGGCTCGCAACATTTCGAAAAACACCACACTCGTTATTGAGGAGCACGATCTTCCCGCATTCAAGCCCTGCAAGAGTTTTATTGACCGCATGGCACAGAACCCAAACCCAGCAGCAGCTATTGATGAAGCCGAGATGGTGGATTAATATAGAATCATTAATTTAAGTATTAAATAAACATTTAACAACTATGCCAAACGGAAAGAAAAAGAAGGGTCACAAGATGGCCACACACAAGCGTAAGAAGAGACTGCGCAAGAATCGTCATAAGAGCAAGTAAATTACTGACGAAAGAAAGATGAAAGGAGTGTACCAAACAAAAGAAACAAACTGTTTGGTGCACCCTTTTAGTAAAAAGCAAAATCAAGTCAACAACATCTATCAAAAACATGACAAGCGAAGTAATCATTGATGTCCAGCCAAAGGAGATATCCATTGCACTCTTAGAAGACAAGAGTCTGGTGGAATATCAAAACGAGCCCCGTGAGGCCTCTTTTGCTGTGGGCAACATTTATGTGGGCAAGGTGCGCAAGCTCATGCCAGGATTAAACGCTTGCTTCGTAGATGTTGGCTCGGAGAAAGATGCATTTTTGCATTATCTTGACTTAGGACTTCAATTTAGCTCTTTCGAGAAATACCTCAAACAGGTAGCAAGCGATCGCAAGAAACTCTATCCTATCCAGAAAGCTACTTGCCAGCCTATTCTCCCTAAGGAAGGCAGCATTCAGAACGTACTGAAAGTTGGTCAGGAGATTATGGTGCAAGTTGTCAAAGAGCCCATTAACACAAAAGGTCCACGCCTGACTTGTGAACTAAGTTTCGCAGGCCGATTTATGGTGTTAATACCCTTTGGCGAGAAGGTTTCTGTATCAAGTAAAATCAAACGAGGTGAAGAGCGTAGTCGTCTGAAGCAACTGGTTCAAAGCATGAAGCCAAAGAACTTTGGCGTCATCGTCCGTACTGTAGCTGAAGGTAAGAAAGCTGCAGAACTGGATCAGGAGTTGAAGGTTCTGTTAAAGAGATGGGAAGACACCATTACTAAGGTACAAAAAACTACAGAACGTCCGCAACTAGTATTTGAAGAACAGACACGCGCCGTAGCCCTTCTTCGCGATTTATTCAATCCCACCTACGACGGTATCCACGTCAACGACGCCGAAATCTACAATCAGATTCACGATTACGTCTCACTCATTGCCCCTGAAAAGGCAGACATTGTCAAGTTGTACAAAGGCAATGTTCCCATTTTCGACAATTTCGACGTAACCAAACAAATTAAATCGGGTTTCGGACGTACAGTAAACTACAAACGAGGTGCTTATCTTATTATTGAGCACACGGAGGCAATGCACGTGGTTGATGTCAACAGTGGAACACGAATTAAGAAAGAAAACGGCCAGGAAGCAAATGCCCTAGAGACAAATCTTGGTGCTGCAGATGAGTTAGCACGCCAATTGCGCCTCAGAGATATGGGCGGAATCATTGTTGTTGATTTCATCGACATGAACCTGGCAGAGGATCGCCAGCTACTGTATGAACGTATGTGCGAGAACATGAAGAAGGACCGTGCTCGTCACAACATCCTACCTTTATCAAAGTTCGGACTCATGCAGATTACCCGTCAGCGTGTTCGTCCTGCTATGGATGTTGCTGTAGAGGAGAGTTGTCCCACCTGTCATGGCACTGGTAAGATTAAATCAAGCATACTGTTCACAGATCAGTTAGAGAGCAAAATTGATAATCTCGTCAACAAGATTGGCATTAAGCGTTTCTCACTCCATGTTCATCCCTATGTGGCTGCCTTTATTAATCAAGGCGTATTCTCATTAAAACGCCGATGGCAGCTAAAGTACGGGTTAGGCATTCGAGTCATTCCGAGCCAAAAGATGGCATTCTTGCAATACGAGTTTTACGATGTCAATCAACAGTATATTGACATGCAAGAAGAAAACGAAGTAAGCAAATAACCTTTTAAATTGCACAGGATACAGAAATCTAATGTATTCTGTGCATTTTTTATTAGCAACACTTTGTCGTTTAGAAAAAAAACTGTATTTTTGCATTAAATACCAAAAAAACGAATAAATGAAAAAACTAGTCAAACGAGGAATCACAACTACCCTACTATCTGCCATCGCATTGATCTCGGCTCACGCTCAGGAACCCAAAGTTGTTACCGATACCCGATATGCGCGCGGTGCCACAATGGCTTTCGGCCGAATCAAGTCGTCTTTGACAAATGGTGGAGCTGCCATCACTAAACGCGGTTTCTGTATTGCAGAGAACCCGAATCCAATGGTTAGTGATAGCGTTAGTACAAAACAAATCACCAACAATGGCGTTATCTATTATTTTGAGAACTTAAAGCCTTCTACAAAATATTACATGCGCGCCTATGCCACCAACAAAGACGGTGTCACAGGCTATGGCGACGTCATCAAATTCTACACGCTTCCTAAAGGAAACGTCACCTATTCATACAACAATGGAGGTAGCGCTGCCGAAAACACCCGTATCAACAATGCTCTTACTCAAGCTTGCGACTTATTCTGCAACCTAACGAGCATCAAAAAACATTTTGAAGTGGGTTATGGCTCTGGCACCCCAACTGCCGATTGCAACTATAAGGACACCCCATGGATGAACGTTGGACCAAATCAAAGTTACCAGAAAACTGGCACCATCATGCACGAGATGCAGCATGGCCTTGGCGTCATCAGTTACTCCACCCAATGGTGTGGCAGCATCCTTCGTTCTGGCAACGGCACGGGGCAATGGTTAGGCGACCGTGTATCCGCATTTCTTGATTTTTGGGACAACGAAACAGGCTCACGCCTTAATGGGGACACACAGCACATGTGGCCTTATGGCATTAATGGAGCCCACGAGGACGATGGTTCGTTAAAGACCTATTATGCCAACGCCATGATTGGCCAGGCATTGGGCGAGGATGGTTTGGAACACCATTCAGCCACTTTTGCCGATCCTTGCTACACCTTTAATCAAGAAGACACCATCAAATATTACCTGAAGAGCGAGTCAACGGAGCGAGGTTTTTACGACTCTTACCTTATTCCCACGTCCAACGGCATTCTTAAATGGCGAGCCATGACTCCAGAGGCAGCACTGAACAACGACAGTGTGGCATGGTATATCACCTTTACCCCCGAGAACCAGTACTATCAGTTGCGCAATGCTGCCACAGGACAATATCTGACTTATTCAAGCGGATTTAAGACTTTAGCACGCACAACCCTCACCACCAACGATAATTTCCACCTTATGAAAGGCCGTGTTGACATAGGTACAGGCGAGAATAGCAAGCGAGGCTATTGGATTATTCACCCTACAGGCAACTGGACTCCTTCTTGCCTGCAAGCAAACATTAATGGAAACACCGCAGGCAGTACTTTTAATTTGGCCAATTCAGCCACGAACCAGCGATGGCTTATTCTTAACGCCCAAGAGTTAAAACAGGTTGAGGAATCATCCATTTCACAAATTAAGAATCAGTTATCTACATATATCGCCACTGTCAAGTCACTTATTGACGTACCACACAGCGAAGAAGTAGAAGGCACTGATGCTACTTTTAGCAATGCTATCAGCAGCATTGAGCAACGTATGGATCAATCCACCACTACCATGGAACTCGTTACGCTGTCAACCGAAGCTAATCAAGCCGTTTTCAATTTTCTCTGCCATGTTGCAGCCACAGATATCAATAATCCTTTCGACCTGACATACCTGATTCAGAATGCAGGAATGGATGCAACCGAGGGTTGGTCAGTAGCTGCAACCATCAACTACTCATGCGCAGAGTTCTACGAGAAGACCTTCGATTTCAACCAGACTATCAAGTCACTTCCTGCAGGCCATTATCTCATGCGCGTACAGGGTTATCAGCGCCCAGGCAAATCGGCAGATGCCTACACAGCCTACACCACATCTGGCAATGCCAAAGTGACAGCCTACCTCTATGCTGGTACCAGTCAAACAAAACTAAAGCATATTTGTGCCGATGCCCAAAACAAGAAGCTGGGTGGAACAGAAGTAGAAGTTGCCACTAATCTTTATATCCCCAACAACATGGAAGCTGCCAGCAAATATTTCAAGAAAGGTCTCTACGAGAATGAGGTTGCTGGTAAAGTGGCCGCTGATGGTGGAAGTTTGAAGATTGGTATCCGTTGTACATCTATGCCCAGCAACTATTGGGCAATATTCGACAACTTCCGTCTACATTTTTATGGTAGTACTGACATAACCACTATTCAGGAGGTTGACGTTCCCTCTGCAGCAAGTCACCACATCTACAGCCTGGACGGCCGTATTATCCGAGCCAACGCCACAACGACAGAAGGACTGAAGCAAGGAATATATATTATTGGAGGAAAGAAAGTCATCGTAAAATAACAAGCTATGGTAACTCTTAAGATAGTTTTTTGGTGCTGTGTGGCGCTTGTCATATATACCTATTTAGGCTATGGGGTACTTCTCTACCTCATTCTAAAGGTCAAGCACTTGTTCGTCCGCAAGGAGTTAACTCCTATCCTTCCCCTTAACGAGGAGCTTTTACCACAAGTTACTTTGATGATTTGTGCCTATAACGAAGCCGACATCATTGAGGAGAAGATGAAGAACATCCAGCAACTAAACTATCCTAAGAGCAAACTATGTGTTATGTGGGTTACCGATGGGAGCAATGACAATTCCAACGAACTCCTTCAAGCATACCCCGACATTACATTAGTATATAGTCCAGAACGCAAAGGCAAGGCAGCGGCCATGCAACATGGTCTACGCGAGAACAAAGCAGAATACGTGGTATTTACCGATGCAAACACCATGCTCAATGCCGATGCCATCCGCGAGATAGTCCGCCAGTTTATGAAGACCAACGTTAGTTGCGTTTCAGGCGAGAAACGAGTTCAGGCACGTCACGAAGGACAAGCCGCAGCTGAAGGAGAAGGTATCTACTGGAAATACGAGAGCACATTGAAACAGTGGGACAGCGACCTCTATTCTGCCATGGGTGCTGCCGGCGAGCTATTTGCTGTACGTATGAGCCACTATCGTGAAGCCCCCAGCAATGCCTTGCTTGATGATTTCATGATGTCAATGCTAATCCTCAAAGACGGACACAGAATTGCCTATACCAGCGAGGCCTACGCCATGGAATACGGTTCGGCCAATATCGATGAAGAATCGAAAAGGAAACGTCGCATAGCTGCAGGTGGACTACAGAGTATATGGTGGCTTCGCGGGCTAATGAACCCGTTTAAGCATCCTAAGGTTGCTTTCCAGTTTATATCCCATCGCGTACTCCGTTGGAGCATTACCCCTATAGCTCTTATTGCCCTTATACCACTCAACGTCATACTTATGTTCACTTGTTGGCATTGTGGCTACACCCTTGCTGCCATTCTTCAAATACTCTTCTATTTGGCAGCCTTTTTCGGCTACATGCTAGAACGTGCCGGGCATAGGATAATATTGCTCTACGTGCCATATTACTTCCTATTTATGAACCTCAACGTATTCAAGGGAATAAACTATCTGATGACCCATCATAGTAGTGGAACATGGGAAAAAGCCCGTCGTGCTTAACTTTTTTGTAAAATTCCCGGGAAAATATTCGCCTGTCACATTTTTTTTTATTACTTTTGCACGCGAAAGTCATTGTTTATCAAGAATGAGTTTGGACGAAAAGAAGATATTAGAACAAAAGTATTCTGAGACAGTTCAAAAACTGGAAATTGCCAATGCACAATTGAAGCAGGCAAACCAGAAATTGAAAGAATACGAAGAGAAGGCGGCTAAAGCAGAAAAAGCCAGCCAGATGAAGTCGTTGTTCTTGGCAAACATGTCCCATGAGATTCGTACTCCCCTCAATGCCATCGAGGGTTTTTCTCGTGTGATGGCAGAGACCGACTCTCAGGAAGAGCGTCTAAACTACATGGAGATTATCGAGAGCAATAATAGCCGACTACTCAGTCTGGTCAACGAAATCCTTGACCTCTCACGCGTGGAGTCTGGTGAAATTGTTATCAAAAAGAATCCAACCGATTTGAATATGCTGATGAACAGCATCAAACAGCTGTTCAAGTTTCGTTGTCCCGAGACTGTTATTCTTAACTGGAAGAAACCAGAGCTTCCCGCTGTGATGAATACCGATGAGAATCGACTAACACAGGTTTTCTCGAATCTCATCTCCAATGCATTGAAACACACTCCACGCGGAACCATTTCCTACGGCTATCGACTTATAAACAACACCGAGGAGATTGAATTCTACGTAGCAGACACCGGTTCGGGCATTGATCCAAAGTTTATTGACCACATTTTCGACACATATGCTTCGAAGGATGCTGAGCAACAACGCGGATTTGGTCTCGGCTTGGCCCTTTGCCGCATTATTGTTGAGAAGATGGGAGGACATATTGAAGTCAAGTCTACTTTAGGCGAAGGCTCCGTATTTACCTTTACCATGCCATTCACCGGCAATGTGGGAGGCATGTCTATCAGCAATCGTTCGGCAAACAACATGCGTACTTTGCGCGTCAGCAATCATCCCGACCAGAAGGCCATGAAGACTATTCTTGTGGCTGAGGACGAGGAAAGTAATTTTGAATTGGTACGCATTGTACTTCAAAAGCGCTACAATCTGCTTCGAGCCCACAATGGTATCGAAGCCGTTACCATGTACGAGGAAGACAAGCCCGACTTAATTCTGATGGATATCCGCATGCCAGAAATGGACGGACTTGATGCTACACGTATTATTAAAGAGGTCAACCAAGATGTCCCCATCATTGCCCTCAGTGCCTTTGCATTCCCCGAGAACATCCGCGAAGCCAAGGCTGCCGGTTGCAATGATTTCATGGCAAAACCATTCAAGGTAGAGGACCTCATTGAACTTATTAAGCACTACATTGGTTCATAATCATTTTCCCTAATGGCAAAGAAAGGCGTCATTAAGTATATTTCATTCATGTTTTTGCTCATCACTACGCTGATAGCAATCTTCACTCTTTTTGGTCTTTTCGGTGGCACGGCTGACCCCGCTAAGGGAACAGCTATGGCAATGCTAGTATACATATTGCCATTTCTCATTGCAGGTAACATCATTACCGCAATTTGCTGGGCTATCCGCCGTCGTTGGCATTGGATGGCGATTCCCGTGGTCACCCTTCTATGTTGTATTCCCTATCTTGGCACTGTATATCAGTTCGGTATCTTCCATAGCGGTGAGACCGAGCGCTCGGGCATCAAGATTGCCACCTATAACGTAGCACTCTTCGGCCGAGAGACTTCTGGTTTCAAAGCGTTGGATATTCTTGCCGAGATGAAGCGTGACAACATCGACATTCTCTGCATGCAGGAATACCTTGACACCAGCGGCGACAAGATAAACTCAAACAGTTATAAGGAATATTTCCCTTATTTCTGCTTTGGCCGAAGCGACATGATTATTTATAGCCGATACCCTATTGCGCGGCACGATATTATTGATTTTGGAGCCACAAATAATAGTGGTATGTGGGCCGACGTTAATATCAACGGCCGTATCGTTCGCGTATTCAACGTACATTTGGAAACCACAGGTTTCAACGGTGTGCTTCATCGCGCAGCAAAAATGGAAATGAAGGGCCAGTCGGTAGAGGATAATGCCTTGATTAGCGCCATCTATGGTAACTACACACGAGGAATGGCGATTCGCGCGCGCCAAGCCGATCTTGTTGCGGAGGAGATACGCCAATCACAGTATCCTGCTATAGTATGTGGTGACTTTAACGACGTGCCTTATTCCTATGTCTACAACACCATGCTTGGCGACCTTATTGATGGTTTCGAGGAATGTGGCAAAGGCCTGATGTACACCTATACTGGCAAAAAGATTGTACGTATTGACTATATCTTCCATGATAAGCAATTCGAAGGTGAGACTTACTATAAAACCGACCTCACCTACTCAGACCACTATCCCGTGTTTATGAAAATACTCTTTTAAGAGGAAAAGCGGCATTGGTTAATGACCAATGCCGCTTTTCCTCTTGTTTTATTGTACTATCTTGAACCTCACCCTGAACGAACGGCTCTGCTCTTCCCAATTCGTCCCGAGCATCTCGAAACGTCCAATCTGACTCGTTGAGCGCACATGCTTGCCTATACATGGACATACATCATAATCGCCAATGCGAACCAATCTGATGGTCTCACTAGCATCCGCAGGCAAACGATCCGACACAACACCATCAGGCAGATTATCACGTGTAACGAACTCATAAGTCACGGGCAAATCGTCGGCAATCAAATCGTTCATCCGTCGCTCTATCTCCTTCTCCTCTTGTCTCGATGGCTTATGGTCCAGGATAAAACTCATTTTGCTTTTCTTCCTTTCCACATGCGCATTACAACTCCTTCCGCACCCAAATAACCTTATCATCGTCTGATTCAACAGATGTTCAGCCGTATGTGCTGGTGGGAATTCTTCCTTATTATGTTCGTTTAAGACATACTCCTCCATAGTTTCATGCAGTTTTTATCACATTCAACAAATCAGTCTGAATCAGACCATTAGTGGCCACCACATTGTTGCCCTGTGTGAAGTTACCCATACCCTCATAGTTTGTCACCATGCCGCCAGCCTCTTTCACTATCAATGCACCAGCCATAAAATCCCATTGACCAATATACTTCTCCGCATATCCATCATAACGCCCAGAAGCCACATAGCACAGGGCCATAGCCGCCGATCCACACATACGGATACTCCCCACTTGGCCATATAAACTTGTTATCAAATGATTAATTATGGGCTTGTAGGCATCACTATTATATGGTAACTGCAAACAGAGTAACGCATCTTGGATTTTCTGGTTACTAACATGCAAAGGTGTTCCATCCAGATAGGCACCTCCTCCCTTCCAAGCATAATAGCACTCATCATGGCACACCTCATAGACCACACCTATTAGCACATCTTTCTCATGTAACAAGGCGATACTCACGGCATAAGGCGCATACTGATGAATAAAGTTAGTGGTGCCATCCAATGGATCGACCACCCAGGTAAAGGATGAAGGCTGAGGACCGATGGCCGAATCATCATCTCCCTTCGCCGTTCCTTCCTCAGTAATAAATCCCGCCTCGGGCAATAGTTTTCGCAGAGCACTTACAATCATCTCTTCCGATCCTTTGTCAACATACGACACATAGTCGTGTGCATGCTTACGCTCCACATTTTGCAACGAGAATTTACGCCTTTCTTCTCTGATGTAGGCTCCTGCTTGCTTCGCAATCTCGCATACTTTTCTCGTCAGTTCTTCCAATCTTAATTGATCATTCATATTATCCCCTATTTCAACTTATATACTACAGCCCCACGTGCTTCAAGAGGAATGTCAACCTGATGGTCACGCATGATCACAAACGAGGTGTGCAGACCAGAAAGGAGATCAATAGCCTGGTAGTTCTTTTCTGGAAGTTCCAGATACTCAAAAGCATGAGCTGGAATGGTAAGATTCATCGTTATGGGCACATCGTCGAAGTTGACAACAACGAGCAATATGTCTTTGTCTGCCTTACGCAAGAAAGCATATTGACGATGATACTGACGATTAACGTACATCACATCAAAGGTAGAACCTTGCGAGATGGCTTTTTCGTGAAGGGCAATGTCAAGCACCTTATTATAAACAAGTGTTAGAGGCGTAAAGTGCTTATCCAACGACCAATAATCAAAAATCGTGGTGCGACCATCCAGTCCACTGAAGCCCTCCACATCCATACCTCGCTCGCCCCATTCCTGACCGAAATAAATCATCAAAGGATTCTTCTGTAACAGAGCCGAAACCACAAAAGCAGGAATAGCTTTCTCTCCATCGCCAGCAAAAAAATCACTGGCAATACGTTGCTCATCGTGATTCTCAAGAAAATAGAGCATGTGGTCGCGTATATCATCGGTTTGTTGCCAAGCCCAAGTAATAGCATCCGTATCACGACGATGACAGATGACATCACGCATAGCATCATACATACCAACTTTGTCGTAGAGATAATCAAATCCAGAGCTAATATAACGGCGATACAGAGCAGGATTATACACTTCACCTATAAAACGAATATCGGGATACCTATCGCGCACCTTTGCTGTTGCCCAAGACCAAAACTCAGCAGGCACCATCTCGGCCATATCGCAACGGAAAGCATCGACACCCTTGGAAGCCCAAAAAAGTAGGATATGAAGCATTTTCTCCCAAGTATTGGGTATTGGATCAAAGTGTCCGATACCACCAGCATAATAGTCCACGCCATAATTTAGTTTCACAGTCTCGTACCAGTCGTTACGACTAGGAGCATTGCTGAAGCAATCATTTCCTGTAGCTCTGGCTGGCTTCTCCAAATATGGTACAATCTCGCCATGATAGAGGTCGAAATATGGCGTAAACGACTGACCTACACAATAATAGAAATTATTCGTTACAGGATTAAATCCTTCATCAGTATGATCATCTTCACCTAAGTCACGCACACCTTTTGGCTTACAGATGCTCTTATACTGGCGAGCCACATGATTTGGCACGAAGTCAATAATCATCTTCAAACCTGCACTATGGGTTCGACAGACAAGTTTTTCAAATTCCTCCATGCGTTTTTCCACATCGACCGCAAGGTCTGGGTCAATGTCGTAATAATCAGTAATGGCATAAGGCGAGCCAGCCCTACCCTTCACGACAGCAGGATGCTGACGGGGAATACCATAACGGGTGTAGTCTGTCATTGTGGCATGACGGATAACACCTGTATACCAAATATGAGTCACGCCCAACTCCCTGATTTTCTTCAGGACGCTGGGCGTGAAATCGTTCAGTTTTCCACATCCGTTTTCCTCTATCGTACCATTAACTTTGGGGTTATTGTTACGATGACCATAAAGACGGGTGAAAATCTGATAGATGACAATCTTATTCAATGCCATGAGCACTTACTTCCTTATTAATCTTGGCAATCATGCCCTGAAGTGCCTTACCAGGACCACACTCTGTGAAGTCGTCAGCACCATCAGCAATCATATTTTGAACACACTGTGTCCAGCGTACGGAAGAGGTGAGCTGAGCAATGAGATTTTTCTTAATCTCTGCAGGCTCGGTATGAGGCTTGCCATCCACATTCTGATAAACAGGACACTTAGGTGTCTGGAACTCGGTCTTCTCGATAGCAGCCTGGAGTTCGTCCTTAGCGGGCTGCATCAGAGGGCTGTGGAAAGCACCACCCACCTTCAGAGGCAGGGCACGCTTGGCACCAGCAGCCTTCAACTGCTCGCAAGCCTCGTTGATAGCGTCCACATTACCAGAGATAACCAACTGGCCTGGGTTGTTATAGTTAGCGCATACCACGATGTTACCCTCGCGGTTGATACCAGCACAGACTTCCTCGACCTTCTCGTCAGGCAGACCGATAATAGCAGCCATTGTTGAGGGCGCAGCCTCACAAGCCTTCTGCATAGCCATGGCACGTGCGTAAACTAACTTTAAGCCATCCTCAAAGCTGAGAGCACCAGCAGCCACAAGAGCAGAGAACTCTCCCAAAGAGTGACCTGCGGTCATAGCGGGCTGGAAAGCATCACCCATGCAGATAGCAGAGATTACACTGTGAAGGAATACAGCAGGCTGGGTAACCTTTGTCTGCTTCAAGTCGTCGTCCGTACCGGCGAACATAATATCGGTGATTCTGTAACCAAGAATCTCGTTTGCTTTCTCAAAAAGTTCTTTAGCTGTTGCGTTGTTGTCGTAGAGGTCCTTACCCATTCCTACGAACTGTGCTCCCTGTCCAGGGAATACGAATGCTTTCATTTTTTTCTACTTAATTTGTTGATGAATAAATGTTTGCGGGTGCAAAGGTATATAAAAATGAGCGAAGAACCAAATTTCTTCGCTCATTTCTTGTATTAGCTCAGTTTTCAATCTTTTGTGAACACGAAATCATGAAGTGTGCACAACGACCTATCTTTGGTATTCGACTTAAATACAAAGAAGATGGCACGCTTATACTCCAGTTTAGCCAGATCGGGCAATACCACACTCATTTCCACAGGTTTCTGCTTCATGTCAGCTTTCAATTCAATCTTACCCAACAGCATGCCCTGCGAAGCCCAAGGACGGTCGGCCCTGATTTCGATAGTGCCGTCTACACCTTGTGGTGTCAGGTTCAGCAGTAGTTTTGCATCCTTGTCCAACAAAGGAGTACCATAATCAGCATCGCTGAAGTTGAAATACTTATAGCCCACGATTGAGCCATCAGTATTGTTCACCACATCGTTAGTATTGTTTTTCAAATCGTAAGGAGCATCGAAGTTGTTCTCCGTACCATAACCCGCAGCTACATATGATCCATAGAATGTGTTGTTGGGCCACTCATGAGTGGCAGGCTTTGGACCCGTATACCAACAAGCGATACCAGCCGAGTGACGCTCCAACGGATTCAGTCCATTGATGGCAAAGCCCTCGGAAGTATACTCACCCTCGCTTATTTCCACCTTGCCACCTTCGCCCTCTTCAACTTTCACCTCAATCGGAGCGACCATAGCCTGACGAGCATATTCATTGGTACCTGTCTGACGATGATAGAAAACCCACCACTTGCCATTAATCTCGCAGATAGAGCCGTGGGTATTGCCATCGGGTGTGGCCGAAGCAATCACATTGCCTTGTTCATCCTTTTCGCGACCACGACCATCAATAATGGTGCCACCGTAAGTCCAAGGTCCTAAAGGATGATCACTATAAGCGTAGGCCAATGTATAATTTGAAGTGGGCAGTCCAAACTCGCCGTCTTCGGTAAAGCGACTATATATAAAAATATACTTATCCTTAATCTTACGAATACTAGAAGCTTCGAAGAACTTGAAGCGACCTTCCTGATTACGTCCACTAATCATATCCTCGATTACTTGGGTGCCAGGTTTTACAGTAGCCATTGTCGTAGAATCAAACTCTGCGGCATAACTGCGTTCAAAGCCCCAATAGCCATATACCCGACCATCATCGTCTACAAACACGGCTGGATCGAACTGCAAAACGCCATCTACTCGATTCGGGTCTTCGTTACTCCAGTTACATACCTCAAAAGGTCCATCAGGCCTATCGCTCTTTGCAATAAGTCCATTGCGGATACCAGTCTGATCGTTGGGAAAAAGGTAATAGGTCTTCTTGCCTGTTGAATCGGTGACCAACGTCACATCAGGAGCATAGAGTACATCAGCCGTTCCTGCACTATCAAACTTCTCGCCATCACGATTCTTGTCAACCACAAGAATCTCGCCATCGTAGCGCCATTGCGTCAAATCTTCCACAGGAGCGGACCACACCACTTGGTCACGACCACAATACTCCGTAATCAAATCATCGTGCGAACCATATATATATACGCGTTGCTTACCTGGATTGTCTGGGTCATCAAACACATAAGGCTCGCCATCTGGAATGTGCTCCCACAGGGGAAGATAGGGATTTCCAACGGTACTCAATTTCTCATTGGCCTCAGTCAACTTTGCAGTACAGGACACCATGAGTGACAAGCCCATGGTAGTTGCCACAAACAGCCATAAAAATGTTCCTTTTTTCATATCTTTATTTCTTAGGTTTATCTTGCTTGGCAAAATTTCTTGCAAAGTAACGAAAAAAAATATATTTATCCAACAGTTTTCAATTTTATTTCGTACTTTTGCACATGAATTACACAAAACCTCTTATGGACAAACATAATTTCGTCACCATTGCCGACCTCACTCGTGAGAAGATACTCTACATGATTGAGATGGCACAGGAGTTTGAAAAGCATCCTAACCGCGAATTGCTCAAAGGCAAAGTGGTTGCAACACTGTTCTTTGAGCCTAGTACAAGAACCCGTCTTTCATTTGAAACAGCAGCCAACAGACTTGGCGCACGTGTCATAGGCTTTGCCGACCCAAAGGTGACTAGTGGCACCAAAGGCGAAACGCTGAAAGATACCATCCTCATGGTATCAAACTATGCCGATGTCATTGTGATGCGTCACTATATTGAGGGAGCTGCACAATACGCATCAGAGGTAGCTCCCGTGCCTATTGTCAATGCTGGCGATGGTGCTCATCAGCATCCCTCACAGTGCATGCTCGATCTCTACTCAATCTATAAGACGCAGGGCACACTCGAGAATCTGAACATTTATCTAGTGGGCGACTTGAAGTATGGCCGTACGGTTCATTCACTACTCATGGCCATGAGACATTTTAACCCAACATTCCACTTCGTAGCGCCAAAAGAACTGGCCATGCCCAAAGAGTATAAGCTCTACTGCGATGAGCACGGAATCAAGTATCAGGAACACACGGCTTTCAACGAGAAAGTGATTGCCGATGCCGATATTCTATACATGACTCGTGTACAAAAAGAACGTTTTTCAGACCTAATGGAATACGAGCGTGTAAAGAACGTATATGTGCTGAACAACGACCTGCTTCGCTCGGCCAAGCCAAATATGAAGATTCTACACCCGCTACCTCGTGTCAATGAAATTGCCTATGAGGTTGACGACAATCCGCATGCCTATTATATCCAACAGGCAGGCAATGGCCTCTTTGCCCGTGAGGCAATCTTCTGCGACGTACTTGGCATCACACTAGAACAAGTGAAGAACGATAAAACAATCATTGAATAAGAACCACGATTACGACGTATTATGACAATGAATAAAAAGGAAAGATTAGTGGCTGCCATTCAGCATGGCACCGTTATCGACCACATACCCACAGACAAGACCTATCAAGTAGCTTCAATCCTTGGACTATTCAGTCTGCAGACACCTGTCACCATCGGTTTCAACTATCCATCAAAAAAAGTGGGATGCAAGGGAATCATCAAGGTATCTGACAAATTCTTTACCGATGACGAGATCTCCCGTCTGTCGGTGGTAGCCCCCAACGTTATACTGAGCATCATCCGCGACTATGAAGTGGTTGAGAAGAAAGCTGTGGTGACACCTAACGAGATTCGTGGCATCGTAAAGTGCAACAACCCCAAATGCATCACCAACAACGAACCTATGCCCACACACTTCCACGTGCAAGATGGTATCCTTACTTGTCATTATTGCGAGAAAGAGCAAGATATAAGTAAGGTCGAACTGGTATAACAGAAAAACAGTATATATTTAATGAATGATGTCAAAAGTGTCGGCATCATTCAATACTGGAAACTTTTGACGAAATCGCTGTAGTGATTCCATATCAATGGACGCGACAGCGATTTCTTCTTTCTCAGGCTCGCACTGACATATTATACGACCATAGGCATTCAGAATCTGAGAATCACCAGAATAAGTACAATTCTTGTCATGCCCCACACAGTTGACACCAACCACATAACACTGATTTTCCAACGCACGCGCCTTCAACAGCGTTTGCCAGACATCTCTACGACTCTCTGGCCAATTGGCCACGTAAATCATCGCATCATAATCATTTTTGTTACGTGAGAAAACCGGGAAACGCAAATCATAACACACTTGCAACAGAAATCGTACACCTCGCCACTCTATCACTACGCGCTTGTCTCCAGCCTCATAATCATTTGTTTCGCCTGCATAACTGAACAAATGCCGCTTATCGTAATAATCATATGTACCATCAGGCTTCACAAAGAAGAGACGGTTTCGAAGCAATCCCTCTTCATCGGTTATAGCCACACTACCAGCCATTGCAGCATTTTGTCTCTGAGTTGTATGTTTCATCCACTCAAGAACGTCATAACCAACTGTCTTTATAGCCGTTTTTGGCATAAAGCCTGTTGAGAACGTCTCAGCCAACACATATAAATCTGCCTTGGGAGCTTTTGCAAGTAAGGCGTCCAAATGTTGGAGATTCCACTGGGATTCGTTCCAACGGATAGTATGTTGTACGATAGCTATATTCATCTCGGTTGCAAAGATAACATTTTTTATCTGAAAAAACGCTATTTTCTTTTGCATTCCGCGCATTTTACACTATCTTTGCACACAAATTATATAAGTAAGGTGGAACACATCAAAAGAAAGAGGTAAAAAGAATATTGAAATGAATAAGATTGAAACACCAGTTTTGCTACTTACTGGTTATTTGGGCAGCGGCAAAACTACATTATTGAACCGCATTCTGAAGAACGAGAAAGGAATAAAATTTGCTGTTATCGTCAACGATATTGGCGAAGTTAACATTGATGCCACTCTGATTCAACAAGGCGGTGTAGTTAATCAACAAGATGATTCACTGGTAGCTCTGCAGAACGGTTGTATCTGCTGTACCTTAAAGATGGACTTGGTTAAGCAACTTCAAGACATCATCCAGATGCAACGCTTCGACTATATTGTTATTGAGGCTAGCGGCATCTGTGAACCAGGCCCCATAGCACAAACCATCTGCTCTATTCCTTCTATGGATCCAGAATTGACAAAAGATGGATATCCCAAGTTAGACTGCATCACTACGGTGGTCGATGCTCTGCGCATGCGCGATGAATTTGAAGGTGGAGCTTTACTCACACGTCCTGACATTGGTGAAGAAGATATCGAAAATCTGGTAATCCAACAGATTGAATTCTGCAACATTGTATTGCTGAACAAGGCAGCAGAAGTGAATAAAGAGGAACTGGGACGCATCCGTGCCATTATCCGTACTCTGCAACCCAAGGCTGAAATTATCGAGTGTAATTATGGCGATGTCAACTTCGACAAGATTCTGAACACCAACATGTTCGATTTCGATAGCGTTGCCACTTCTGCCGCTTGGATTCAGGAAGTTGAACGTCATCACGAAGAGGAAGACGACATTGAAGAAGAAGAACATCATCATGACGACGAACATGAGCACCATGACCATGATGACGACGAACACGATCATCATCATCATCATCACCACCATCATCACCATCACGATGATGAGGGTGAAGCTGAGGAATATGGCATCAGTACATTCGTATACTATCGTCGCGGTCCCATGAAGTTAGGCTTATTCGACGACTTTGTAGCTCGTAAATGGCCTAAAGGAATTATTCGCGCCAAGGGAATATGCTACTTCGATGATGAGATGGACATGTGCTATCTCTTCGAACAGGCCGGAAAACAAGTAAGCATCCGCCAAGCTGGCCAATGGTTTGCAACAATGCCAGAAGAAGAATTGGCGCAGATGATGGAACGTGATGCCGCCCTGCGAGCCGACTGGGATGAAAAATATGGTGATCGCATGCAAAAGATTGTATTCATCGGGCAACACATGGACAAGGAAGCTATCACCAAGGCACTTGATGACTGCAAAGCATAAAAGATAAAAGATTGAAAGGTAAAAAGGTAAAATGGTTAAAAATTAAAACCGTACTTACTTTTTTACCTTTTTACTTTTATACTTTTATTTTTTTTAGTAACTTTGCACCCACAAAGTGTAAAAAATACCCGCATTATTTTTATACCAACCAATAAAGACAACAAAAAATGAAAAGAGACAACACCGTTTTTGAGTTGATCGAGAAAGAGCATCAGCGCCAATTGAAAGGCATCGAGCTGATTGCCAGTGAGAACTTTGTGAGCGATCAGGTAATGGAAGCCATGGGCTCGTACCTTACCAACAAGTATGCTGAGGGTTATCCTGGTAAGCGCTACTATGGCGGTTGCCAAGTGGTAGACGAAGTAGAGCAGCTGGCCATCGACCGTGTATGCAAACTCTTTGGTGCCGAGTATGCCAACGTGCAGCCTCACTCTGGCGCACAGGCAAATGCCGCTGTACTGCTGGCAGTACTGCAGCCCGGTGACACCTTTATGGGACTGAACCTGGCACACGGCGGACACCTGAGCCATGGTTCATTGGTCAACACAAGCGGTATTCTCTATAAGCCCGTAGGTTACAACCTCGACGAGAAGACAGGTCGAGTAGATTACGACGAGATGGAACGCCTAGCATTGGAGCACAAACCTAAGTTGATTATCGGCGGTGGTTCTGCATACAGTCGCGAATGGGATTACAAGCGCATGCGTGAGATAGCCGACAAAGTAGGTGCTTTGCTTATGATTGACATGGCCCACCCCGCAGGCCTCATCGCAGCAGGCTTGCTGGAGAATCCTGTGAAGTATGCTCACATTGTTACTTCTACAACACACAAGACCCTGCGTGGTCCTCGTGGTGGTATTATCCTGCTGGGTAAAGACTTTGATAATCCTTGGGGATTGAAAACTCCCAAGGGTGAGATTAAGAAGATGTCAGCCTTGCTGAACAGTGCTGTATTCCCTGGACAGCAAGGTGGTCCTTTGGAACACGTCATTGCTGCTAAAGCAGTAGCTTTTGGCGAGGCATTGCAGCCCGAGTTCAAAGAGTGGGCTAAGCAGGTACAGAAGAATGCTAAAGTACTGGCCGACGAGCTTATCAAGCGCGGCTTCACTATTGTTTCAGGCGGAACAGATAACCACTCTATGCTGGTTGACCTGCGCTCTAAGTATCCTGAGCTGACTGGTAAAGTTGCTGAGAACGCACTGGTTGCTGCCGACATCACCGTGAACAAGAATATGGTACCCTTTGACAGCCGTTCAGCTTTCCAGACTTCAGGCATTCGCTTAGGAACTCCCGCTATCACCACCCGTGGTGCTAAGGAAGACCTGATGGTTCAGATTGCCGCATGGATTGAGGAAGTATTGAACGACCCCACCAACGAGGAGGTTATTGCCAGCGTTCGCGCCCGTGTTAACGAAAAGATGAAGGATTATCCTCTCTTTGCATATTAAGAATCACTACTACTGATACTGCACTGGTTGACTCCTGTAGCTCAGGAGCACCAGCGCAGTTTTTTATTGACTAGCCAATAACTCTTACGATGAATCTAAAACGAATTATCTGCGCAATATCATGTTTCATGGCCATGACCACCATGGGCAATGCACAAACATGGAGCGATGTCACTAACAGATTTATAACCAACCCAGCCTTCGACGATAACAGTAATGCCGGCTGGACATGGGAAAGCAATGCAAGTACACAGGAAGTCAGAGTAAACTGCATTAGTTTTTATAATGGTTCCTTTGACCTTCATCAGCAACTTAAAGGATTGCCACGAGGCACTTATCGCATCAGCGTACAGGGCTTTTATCGCACTACAGACAACAACAATGCGTATAATGCCTATAAGAATGGAACAGAAGATATTACGGCCTACCTCTATGCCGATCAGAATAGTCAAAAGTTGACGAGTCTTTACAGTGCATCACTTAACTATAATGCAGCAAGTCGCTGCTACACCCCCGACAACACACATTACTATCCCGATGGAAAAGAGGCTTCATTAGCAGCCTTTGCCGAAGGACTGTACGTCAACACACTAGAATTTGAAGCCAACGGTGATGTACTAATCGGCGTAAAAACATCCGAGAACAAGAGTAACAACTACTGTGTACTTGACAACTTCAAGTTGGAATACAAGAGTCCTATTGGCCCCGATGGAAAAGCATGGATAGACATTACACGTGAAGTTCTACAGAATCCCACCTTCGACAATAACAGCCAAGCCGGTTGGCAATGGGAAAGTCAAGCTACTTCACAGGCTGCTAGTGAAGAGTGCATGGAGTTTTGGAATGGCACATTCAATATCCATCAAGACGTAAACTATAGCCAGAACGGTAAATATCGTCTCTCTGTACAAGCTTTCTATCGTGTTGGCGATAATGATAATGGATATCAGAATTACCAGAACGGCACAGAGGATATTCCTGCCGTGATGTATGCAGGCGACACTCAACAGAAATTAGTAAGCGTTTTCTCTGAACCATCAGACGAATGGGTTGACGGTTCATGGAATGCTGGCTGGAATGGTCCCTATTTCCCTGACAGAATGTGGGCTGCGCGTGTGTGGTTTGACAGTGGGAAATACTGGAACAGCATGGAGTTTGAATCAGA
>Ga0310786_10003333_pt1 | contig 23431 bp, 34 predicted proteins | sample AusTroGonzalo_MG_FD_203881 | JGI IMG/M metagenome (GOLD analysis project Ga0310786, IMG submission 203881) | Bovine rumen microbial communities from tropical cattle in Woodstock, Queensland, Australia - Gonzalo_03 (v2) (version 2) | ecosystem: Host-associated > Mammals > Digestive system >...
GGAAGAGGCTGCATCCAGGGAAGATGAGGACGGTGAAGAAAGTGGAGAAATCTCCTATGACTGCGTCATCATTGCTCTGGACGATTTTTCGGCACAGCTTGTGGTGGAAACCATGCAGTCCTCAAAGCTCACATTTGCGCTGCAGCATCGTAACTACGGGATCCATGAAGTGACAATGCCTGAACTCGTTCCCGTTCCTCAGGAATTTACTTATCTGACAGAGGCGGAGTTTCGAAAAGCCAACTGAGACTGAAAATAAAAGGAAAGAAGATTTGAATATGCCAGTAAGGAATAATTACGGCCCATCAAAAAACACGGTTGAAAAGGAAACACCGAAAGAGAACGCGAAAAAACTGAGCCAGCTGCGCGTTTTTGGGATCGCGGACAGAGAGCATCTGGACTCTCTTGCCTGGTTCCTGGATACGCCGGACATCAACTGTATGGGTGTCCTGCCGCCAAGAAGCTCTGTCCAAAGCGTGGAAGATACTGTGGACAAGGTTGCTGCGATGCCGATTGATGTTCTTGTTATCCTTGCCTCAGTTTTCGATGGTGATTTTCAAGCTTTCATGCAGGAATACGGGAAGAACAGATCTGGGGTAGCATCTGTTCTTGTGACGGATTCGACCATTGACGTGGATCTGCTCCAGGCAGCGATGGCCAGTGGAATCAACAATGTGGTCTACGCAACGGATCTGGACAAAAACAAAGTCTGTGATGTCATCTGGAAAGAGGCATCAAAGAATCTGAGCCGGAACGAGTCCGCGGAGGTTCTGTCTTATAGCTCAAGAGTCGTTTTGACGTATTCCTCCAAAGGCGGAGTTGGAAAGACCACGGTCGCGGTTAATCTCGCGTCAGCCCTTACGCAAAGAGGGAAAAAGGTTGTTGTAGTAGACCTTGACCTTGCTTCCGGGGACGTTCATTCCTTCCTGGGAGTCAATAATGCGGAGTCTATTGCGGAGCTCGCGGAGGAACCTCAGCCGATCACGCCGGCAACCATCAAAGCGTATGTTCATCCGTCCTCCAGTAAGATCGGGGTTGTCTGCGCTCCATCCGCGCCTCAGCACGCGAGCGTTGTAAAACCGGATCTGATTTCCAAAGTGATTACGACGCTACGCTCTGAGAACGATTACGTCATCATAGACTGTGATCAGCAGCTTGTAGACGGCAACATTGCAGCATGCAACAGTGAAGCGATGAAAGCGGCTGATCTCATCCTGTTCATTGTCACGCCGGAGGTTCCCACAATCAACGGCGCCTATGACATGATCAACAAGTATCTGAACCGCTCTCAGGGGATTGTAGATAAAATCCGGCTTGTAGTCAATAAAGCAGGCTCTGCGTCAACGATCACCGGTTCGGAGATCGCGAACACGCTCGGACAGCCTGTCTTTGCATCCATTCCGGATGATTACGGGACCGTCGTTCAGACGCTGAATACAGGAGTCCCATTCATGACGACGGCATCTGTTAATAAGACTCCGGCGCTGTTCCGCCGCCCGATTGTGAAGGCATATGAAGCGTTGACGGAGAAAGTTGTCAAAGCCTGCTGAGAAAGGGAGATGAGCAGTGGAAGAAAGCAGACACGACTTTTATCAGACAGCAAGGACGAAATACTCCGCTCAGGTCCGGCCTGAGTATATTAAAACAATCCGGAATCTGGTTCTGAATGAGGTTGCCTCAACTCTGGCCAGAACCGCAAATGGTCCGGAAAACAAAACCCAGATCGACACAATTATCCTTTCAGCGATTGACCGCCTGGATACCGAGGACATGCAAAAAGGGGACAAGCTGAAGCTCCTGAAGGAACTTAAGGATGAAATTTATGGCTATGGCCCGATTCAGTGTCTTGTGGAAGATACCGGGCTCAACGAAATCATCGTTCGAGGCGCAAAGCACGTTGAGGTCGAGCGGCGCGGTGAAATCATGGATACCGATGTTGCGTTTGATGATGAGGAACATCTGCGGAAAATCATTGACCGCATTGCTGCTTGGTCCAACCGGCATATCGATGACGCCAATCCCATGCTGGACTGCAAGCTGAGCGACGGCTCCCGTGTGAATGCCGTGATTCCGCCGATTGCCCTGGGTGGATCGTATCTGACAATCCGGAAGTTCGCGGCCATACCGTTTCGGATAAAGGACCTTCTTTCCTTTGGAACGATGAACGAGCCGATGGCTGAGTTCCTGGAAGCCGCGATTGGCCGTGGCCGATTGAATGTTCTGGTCAGCGGAGGTACCGGCAGCGGTAAAACGACGCTGCTGAACGTGTTGTCCGAATTCATTCCGGATACGGAAGAAATCATCACAATCGAGGATGCCGCTGAGCTTCAACTGAAACAGCCCCGTGTACGTCGCATGGAGGCGAGACCGGCCAACGTTGAAGGCCGCGGAGCCATTACAATCCAGCGATTGGTTGTCAATGCTCTTCGTATGCGCCCGGACCGGATCATCGTCGGCGAAGTTAGAAGCGGTGAGTCTCTGGATATGCTCCAGGCAATGAATACCGGCCATGACGGTTCCCTGACGACAATTCACGCAAACTCTCCAAGAGAGGCTCTTTCCCGTGTGGAGACGACCGTGCTCATGTCCGGAATGGAACTCCCTGTCTCGGCAATCCGGCAGCAGTGTGTCGGAGCCTTTGATCTGATCGTGCACACCGAACGCCTGCGGGATGGGACGCGAAAGATCATGAGCATCACAGAAGTCGGAACCATGGTCGGCGAAATCGTATCGCTTCAGGAGATCTTTCGCTTTGTCCATGACGGAGAGAGTGTTGATCGGGAGACCGGGAAGAAAAAAGTGTTGGGTCACTTTGAAGCAACCGGTGTGCAGCCAAACTGCTGTCAGAAAATGCAGGATAACGGAGCTGTAATTCGCCAGGAGTGGTTTCGGACTGGAAAACGCCGCTGAGAGAGGAGCAGGGAATATGAGTCCTTTTATCATTCTTGCCATTCTTGCTGCGGCCGTGATTGTGATAGCGGTTTCACTGATGCTCATCCTGCGCCGAAATCATTCAACGCAGAAACGCCTGAGCGAAATTCGGGATTCCGGCACTTCCAAAGCAGATAGCGAGCCCCGGCAGAGGAAAGGCATCATTTCTTCCGAGAATTTCGAAAAGACAAAGCTGGCATCCAATGATCGCGTAAAACGCCTGACTGCCACGATCACCAACGAGCTGACTTCGGCAGGCCTGGGGGATGATCCCATTCGTGTCCTGTTTGCGTGGATCATGATCGCTGTTGTACTGCCCATGATCGAGAACCTGATGGGTTTGAATCTAACGGTCATCTTTGGAACGATTCTTGTATCCACCATAGGCCCGGTTCTTTTCCTTCAGTTGAAAAAGAGCAAACGGATGGAAAAGTTTGAAAAGCAGCTTCCGCATGCCATTGACATCATCTGCAATGCTCTCAAGGCAGGATACACCTTCCAGTATTCCATGAACAATGTGGCGAAGGAATTGGATGCCCCGATTTCTGAGGAATTCCTGATGGCGTTTCGGGAGACCCAGTATGGCGCCACCCTCAGTGACGCATTGCGGAATATGGCCAGAAGAACATCCTCAAAGGACATAGAACTTCTTGATATCGCTGTCTCTGTTCAGACCAATGTTGGCGGTAACATGATTGAAATTCTTGAGAATATTTCGTCGACACTGACCGCCAAACATGATCTGGAAGAAGATATCAAGGTGAAAACGGCCAGCGGGAAGATCACGGGGATTATGCTGGCGGTTCTGCCGATTTTGCTTCTGGTCGTGTTGAACTTTATGAATCCGGATTACATCTCTATCTTCTTTGAAGAGGCAATCGGGCAATATATGCTGATCTTCTGTGCCCTTTGGGAGCTGATAGGTTTTTTGATCATCCGAAAGATTCTGAGCGTGAAATTCTGATGCAGGGGGAGCAACGTGAGTCCAATCATCCAAATCATCATCATTGTTATTCTGGTGTTTTTTGCTGTTGTTCTGCTTCTCAAACCTATGAGCCGTGCAGACGAGGAAGCCAACGCGAGACTGGATGAAATAAGGCGCGGTGTCCGTCGGCCGCCAAAGCAGAGCAGGCTGAAAAAACTGCTTTCAAGGCCTGAGGACGGCAGTATGCCTGTCTCCTGGACGGCGTTGGTGGCAGAAACGGTCAACGGTTTCATCAGGCCAGGCAGCCGCAACCAGCCGCTGAATAAAACAGATCTGGAAATTAAAAAGCTGTTGGCTGTGGCGAATATCAACATTTCCATGGCAACTTTCACTTTTTTCAGGCTGGCAATCGGAATCCTGATGGCTGCTGTTTTCTTCGGGATCGGTAAGATCTTTCTGGGAGACTATGTGACCGCGACGCAGCTGCTGTTTGCGACTTTTGCCGGCTTTCTTGGGGGAACACTGCTTCCAAAGGCAATTCTGCGCTCCAGTGCCAATAAACGGAGGGCTGCTATAGTCGCCTCTCTGACGGATACCATCGACCTGATCGCGATCAGCGTGGAGGCAGGCCTGGGCTATGATGCAGCGATTATGAATATCTGGCAAAAGAATAAATCTCCGGCCATGCAGGAACTGATCCGCACCATCGAGGACATCAACTATGGTATGAGCCGCCATGATGCCTATCAGTCGCTGGCCGCGCGCTGTGACGTGGATGAAATGTCCCTGTTCGCCAATAACATGGCACAGGCGGACGCGATGGGTATTCCGATCGTCAATGTCCTGAAGACGCAGGCGGATGCGCTTCGTGTAGCTCGGCGCAGAAGGGCAGAGAAGGAAATCCAGAAAGCGCCGGTTAAAATGCTTCTGCCGCTGGTTCTCTTTGTTTTTCCGACGATGCTGGTCATTCTGATCGGACCTGCAGTGATCAATTTTATGAGGTATTTCTGATGAAAATCAAGAAACTGGTAATTAACGGCCTTGAAATGGGATCAATCGCGATAGCGGACCGATTCCTGCTGCGGCTGCGGGGAATGCTTGGTCGAGACTTTGACCAGTTTGACGCGCTGCTCATCGAGCCGTGCTCAGAGATCCATACCCTGTTCATGGCTTATCCGATTGATGTTCTGTGCATCGATAAAATGAGACAGGTCATAATGATCGAAGAGAACGTTGAACCATGGATTCCATGCATAGGAACTGAAGATTCATATGCATATTCCGTGATCGAGCTTCCGGCGGGAAAGGCTGGAGAGTGGGAAATTCGAGTTGGAGACCACATTTCTATTCAATGAGGAGGGAAGGCAAACATGAACCTGTTACGAAGACTCTTTAATAAGCTACGCGTGAAAAGTGCAGGCCAGGCCTTAATCGAATATGTCATTATTCTGGCCGTGTTTGCCGCATTGCTGTTGGTCGCTATCCCGAGTTTTGAGGACGCTGTTGGCACGGCATATATCAATACGGAAAACAAGGTAACAGAGGACGAACCTCCGACGCCATCGATCCCGATCCCATCTTCTTCTCCGGGAGTAACAGATTATACCGTAACATATAACGCAAATGGCGGAACGAATGCACCGGCTCTGCAGATAAAGCAGCATAATGTGGATCTGGATCTTTCCTCAGAACTCCCGATCTACAGCAATCATACATTTACCGGATGGTCCACAAGCCTCTCAAGAGCTAACAGCCATATCATCGATTACAGTCCCGGAGATCTGTATACGGCAAATGCCAACCTGACTCTTTATGCTTCCTGGGTAACGCAGGGAGTCCAATATACGCTTCGGTATTATGTTAACTCACCGTCCGGGTCAACTGCATATTTTCAGAGCAGCGCTTCTCCTATCACAAGGACCAAATATCACGATGTCGCAACCACGATTATCAGCGATGTCCCGATTTGCGTTGGATATACATTTGTCGGCTGGAATGAGACGAGCACTTCTACAATCGCGACATATCAGGGCGGAAGCCCGTTTTATGATAACCGAAACGCTAATTTCTACGCAATATGGGCTCCAGAAGCGTTTACAGTGAATTACCATGCCAACGGGGGCAGCGGCACACCGCCCGCATCAGCTCAGTACTCGGCCGGTAGCACAGTAACGATTCAGAATGCGCAGCTTACCAAGACCAACTGCCAGTTTGCCGGATGGAGCGAGAACAGTGGAAGCTCGCTGGTGGATAATCCGATCGGCAGTACTTTTGAGATGCCGAATCATAACGTTGACCTCTATGCTGTTTATATGCCGACCGAGTTCCCATATAACGGTACTGACGGAACAGATGGAAGTATCCAGAGCTTCACCGCGCCGGTAGATGGAACCTATCAGATCCAGCTGTGGGGAGCGAAAGGCGGAAGAAGCTGCAGCGAGGGCGTTGTCAATACGAACAGGCCAAATGGCGGATACACATACGTTAACGTCAGACTGACAAGAGGACAGACGATTTTCTTTGCTGTGGGTGGTCATGGTTCGGACAACGACTTCTCCCGTAGCAGAACCGCTGCTGCCGCTAACCCGGGCGGATGGAACGGAGGGGGCAACGGGTTTACCGATGCAGCGGTGGATGAAGGTGGTAACTTCTCCAACAATACAAGAGAAGGCTCAGGCGGTGGCGGAGGCGCGACCGCAGCCTATACGGCCAGTGTTGGAGACGGGCAGCTTGTGAACTACTCCGGAAGGATGGGGAACATCCTTGGAGTGGCCGGCGGAGGAGCCGGAGCAAATTACACTGGAACAGACGGTTATGGCGGCGGAACATCCGGCGGAAACGGAAGCTACGCCGGGACACAAAGCACCGGCTATGCCTTTGGAAGAGGGGAGAGCGCTACAAGCTCCAGGAGGATCCGATGAAAGCAAAAAAGCTCTTTAACAGGCTGCTCAGCATAGTGCTTGCCATCGCGCTGGCAGTTCCTCTTACTGCTCAGAATGCATATGCTACAAGTGCCAGTCACAGTCTTGGGAACGGAGCCGGAGGTGCTGACTATTGCACTGTCTGGAACTACTACTATGGACAAAACACAAGATTTGGACCGGCTGTATCGAATCACTTCCTGACTTACAATGGAACTGCCCATGATGCGTTCTGCCTGAACCCTTATCTCAATTACGGCTCGACTTACTCTGAAGGTAGTTACAGCCAGGGCTACGGCGCGGATTATTCGCTCGCGCTCAAGTATGTCGCCATGTACAACGACGGGTATCCTCAGGGATACACAGACCAGCAACGCAAGATGGCTGTCCAGCTGGCCATATTTGACACCTCGCAGATGGGGACAGATTACGCGCCGCCGTATAAGGCAAATCACTGGTATGATGTCATGTTCAGCGGTGGAACCTATAAATTTGCGCTGTCCGCGCTGTGGTCAGCGGCTTCGTCGTATACGATGCCTTCGACAAGTGCGACATTGGGAGTTCCTCAGAACATCACAAATGTCCATCTGGCATACAACAGCTCAACAGATTGTTTTGTAGCGACGGTGAATGCCGGTGCCAATGCGCAGTATTACAGCTGGAGCGGATACGCGACTCGGAGCGGAAACTATATCACTTTTTCTGTCCCGGCAGGCGATATCTCGGGGTGGTCCGGTACCTATAATGGGTGCCCGGCCTATACATCAGGATACATTTCGGGCTCCGGGCCGGTGACAAGAATAATCGCACCTACGATCTGGACAGCAGGAAGTGATTATCAGCCGCTTCTGACAGTGGAAACAAAATACATCACGCCAACCAACACGGTGCGATACAGCCTGTATGTAGACGGAATGGATGAGGGACGCCCCGGCGGTGGCGGTGGCCTGTACGGAGGTTCGATATCTCCCAACAGCGCTGTAGCCGGAGGGGGATCCGGATATGTTGGAACCGGAAGTAATGTGGTTAGCGGGTCAACGGTACAGAATGGCGGCTCAACCGCTGTTCCGGATGGCGGAAACGATGGATATGCCAGAATTACGCTGATTGGTTGAGCCGGAAGGAAAACAAATGCAAGTCTTTTACCTGATAGATTTCGAGAATGTCGGCGTTAATGGTCTTCGCGGCATCGAAACTGTTGGCGGCACTGACAGTATCCATCTGTTCTCGACAAATAAAGGAACAAAACTCGATGTGAAGACATTATCCAGACTGAATGGGAAAAGCATAACCTATCATAACGTACCCCAGCGAAAGCAGTCGGTCGATATGCATCTCGTGTCCTATTTGGGATATCTGATCGGACAGGGAGAGAAGAGCATCACGATTGTCAGTGAAGACACAGACTATGATAATGTCATTTCGTTTTGGGAAAAAGCGACGGACGTGCATGTTAAGCGATCCTTGACCATCGCGCAGCCCAAAAAGAAGCAAGCTGCAAATGGGAAAATGAAAAACGCGAAACCGGCAGCAACAGCAAAAATGGCTCCCAAGGAAAAAGAATTGCTCAACGCGTCTGTGATGAGAGCGTTGAGCAAGGCGGGATATAAGCCGGAAATAGTCGGATCTGTTGCGTCAATTGTTGCGCATCACCTGGGAACAGGTAATCGCAAGGAACAGATCCACACGGCAATTGTTCAGAAGTATGGTCAGCCCAGGGCTATGGAGATTTATCACGTTATCAGGAAAACACTTTGATCAGGGGAAAAGGAGAGAGCATGTAATGGATCAGATAGGAAAAATCACGCAGAAGATCGATAAAAAAGCTGGTGGCAACATCCAAATACTTAATCTCATTTATATGGCTGCCATAAAGCAGATCAGGAGGACCTGCGGATCAGAAGAAGAGTTCGATCAAAAATGCAGAGAGTTCCTGGATACAATTTGCAGCCGAATGGGAGAGGAGCATCGCGAATTCTATGCTGAGTACATGGAAAAAATGAGGAAAGAGCTCTCATAACAAAGCAATATTGAAAGATAGATTATTTCCAGCGGGATAAATAAGTTCGAAATGCTATCTCTGTTTTCTGTATTCCTTCAGCAACCTGTCTGCCTTAACCAGATAAGCATATTGTGTGGGCTGTGCCTTACGCAGTTTGGATAGAACTTTCAGATCAGTCTGTGTAAGCGACTCGTCTGCATATTCTTCGAAACGGTCTACCATTTCATATGACGTTTCTGTTAATAAGCAAGCCGCCATGTAGATCAAGTTTGCTGCCCGGTATGAGGCAATCTCGCCTGAAAATCGCTCCGCAAAAACATGCGTTGCAACCCCTCGAATTCCATCGATATAGACAGAATAGTCATCTTTTCCGACTTTTCCCCGCGAACCGACAACAATGGCTGCAGCTATTGTGTCTTCAAGGACATCTCTTGCAGTGATATCCATCCCGCGATAACTGATTTCTGATACAACGACATTTTTATATGTTGCCAGCACATGGCTGAAATTCTTGTGCTCATTGATCAGAGTACCAATGTCGTAAAACTGTTTCATTACCTCCAGATCCTTTTTCGCCCGGAGGGGAACGCCAGTCGTATATGGGGCAAACGCCGTAAATTTATCACCAAGAATACAGTCGATGGAGGGAACACGTACAGTAAGATTGTTTCCCTCTGTCAGTAGCAGTTCATTCCGAATCTCCTTTTCGACCAGTGCCACGTAATGGTTTTCTTCAAAAAGAATATCCAGCAGGATATAAAAATTCTCTTGCCTGACCGGTGAGAAGTAAGTGAACTTAAAGTGCCTCTTCTCTATGTTGTTCTTTCCAACGCGCACTTGCTCCTCATAAGACACGAAAGGAAAAATCTCAGCTGCTTTCTCAATATACTCGATCACATCTGTTCCGGGATCAACGATGATGTCGATATCTGTGGACAGTCGCATAAGACGCGGCAGCAAGAGCATCAGGCAGCTGCCCCCTTTGAAAATAAATCTCATTCCGGTCTGCGTGAGTGCTTCCAGGAGTCCCAGAGCATATAATGCGCGCTCTATGAGTTGTGGATCCTTGCGACTTATGTTTTGTAACTCCCGGATGTGTTCTTCCCCATAGTTTTCCCTGATAATCATATTCTGAAATCCTCCTGCCTTAAGCCTGCTTCATTTACAAGGAAATCTCGGTATTTCTTAATAGCTCCCCTGCGTCTTGCATACCGTACCATTGCATTCGTATCTATTGCGTATTTATGGAATGCATTCTGATAGATTGTCGGGTACTCACCTGAATAGATTACTTTCCTGAGCAACTTGTCAACGGCTATATCGACAAGCATTTTTTCAAGTCGCGTATCCCAGAAAACCGATGTTCCTTTCGGACTTTCCGTCGGAAGCTTTATGATCACCACCATATCTTCATTCATGTAGCGGAACAGTTCATCCGCATCGGGTTTAAGAAGAACTGAACCCTTATGTTTTTCCCAGAGAGTATTAAAAACATCCGCTTCCAGTTCACCTTCCACAGATACAAACACAATATTATGGGCTATTTGATGGTTAACGAACTCGTTCAGCTGTACCAGTTCAAATATACGGAAATCCAAGTATGGGTGAGCATTAATGATTTCGTCTGCTACTGAGATGGCAAACCCAGAATGGGGAAATTGGTACGTTCTCAGAGAATCTGAGACACAGTATCTGTTACGCCCGATCCTGGCAATCTCACCCGCAGCTAACATCTTCGTGATCATATGGTTCGTGATACTCCCTGATGTGCGATAGCCGCATTCTTCCATCACAGCCTGCAGATCAGACCTCGTGAATGAGTTCTTACTCCCAATCGTGTCCAGAATGGCTGATGTATCGGTCATGCTTCCCCGCCTTTCCGATATTTCGGCAGTATTCTGAATTTACTGCCGTTTTATCTATACAGATTATATATCTTTTGGAAAGCAGAGTCAATGGAAATTTTGGCAGTAAATTCGATTTAGTGCCGTTTTGCCCAAAATACTGGTGACCAAACTAAATGTGGGACAGTTTTCCGGGGAAAAACAAAAGCATTCAACATCTATATAATTCCTGTGGAACGGTCGAACAATGATATTGACATAAATGCAAATATAGTATATAATACATTATAGAAGCACGGCGCTTGTTCCACGCCAATGAGCTTCAGAATTGCTGCCGGAGTGATCGGCATGCTGCATCAAAGATCATGTGCTTTTGTGTGTTATGTGCATGAATCTGATTCATTTTCCTCCTCAAAATCGTTACGGGAAAACCGTTGGGTGAACAGCACCTGACGGTTTTTTCATGGGCGAAAAAGGGAGAAGATTGGTTGACAAGAATTGACAGAAAATATAAAATGATATATAATATATTCTATCATATTACGAGGGATAAAGCAGAATGAGATATCGTTTAGTGGGAAAACTGTCTTTTCGAGATGAGTCGGCTGAGAAAATCTATGATGCTGAAGTTCGCACTGTTTCAGGTGCAATCAGAGAGGCCTTGCTTCAAGCACTGAAAATTGAAATAACAGATCCGGAACCGTTTGACGGCCGCAAGATGCGTCATTTCACATTGTTTGTGGTTTCCGAAAAGGGAGAAAAGATTGTTCTGACTGTATATGGGGAAGGACAATGCTGGTCAGATTGCATTCTTGACGCATATCTACGTGTTTGCGGCTGGCAAGGCCAGGAGGCGGAAATACCGGAAGAGCTTCTCCAGAAAGATGTATCGCGACATAAGGAAAGAAAAGGAAAAGGAAGAGAATTATAGGAAAGCAACTGTTATGCATCCGGAGAAAAAGAATAGCGGCGTCTTGGTTTGGACGCCGCTCTATTATCAGAGATACGGAAAATTGCTTACTCAGATACAGGATTGTTAGAGAATTTCGGGTTTTCACTCAGAAAGTGAATCAGTTCAGTGACCATCTTTCTACCATCCGCATTCAATCCTGATTGAAATCCTGTATATCCGTCCGAGAAGGTGGACATGACATCCTCAATTCCCAGAATATCACAAAGATTTAAAAACTGTATGGCGTTGGGAACGACCTTATTTGTCTCCCACTTGCTGACACCCTGATTTGTCACGGATATTCCACGCTCTTCCAACAACGCTGCGACTTCACTTTGAAGTAAGTTTTTTTCTTTGCGCAGTTTGGTGAATGTTTCCCCAAGATTTTTGAATTTCTCCATTGGATCACGCCTTTCAAAATTATGCTTTTAGGGATTATAACACGATCAAGATAATCTATCAATAAAAATCGCTTAATTAGATAATTCGGTTTATTTAATGCAAAAATACAAGAGATTTCGTGATATATGCCGTTTATAATTACTGCGATTTCGTGATAAAGCATGGCTGCAGAGTTAGAGATTTCGTGATGGAGGGGTTTGCCATGACAGAAAAACCGGTTCTCCGGCGGAAGTATTACAGCAAGATCCTTGATTGGAAACGCGACTATGCTCCCGGCTATGCTCTTTTCATAAAAGGAGCTCGGCGCGTAGGAAAAACAACGATTGCAGAGGAATTTGGCGCCAGAGAGTACCATTCCTTTATAATGTGAGAGACGCAACGGCTATTCGTTCCGATTTGTGTTGAAATCAAACCTCCCCCACCTATAAAGGCCGAGGAATTCTTGCCGTAATTTCAATGAAGGGCTGAAAATTGACTTTTTATAAAACTGAATATATAATGATGGCAAACAGTTGGAATTAGTTTACGATGCTTATTCTGCCTCGCAAACTGGCCAATTGCATACAAAGCTATTCTTTTTAACGAGTCTGAGACATCCAAGGTGATGCGCCCAGGCTCTTTTTTTGTATTCTTAAAGAAATGGAGGGAGAAAAGTTTGATAGTTTTGCCAACAAAGCTGAAAAATGCGGTGATACGAGTATGTTCTCCGCCGCAGAGAGAGAATCTGGAGTTTCTTTTACGAACAATCACCGTGAACGGAGACAAACGCGGATGCTCCGGATTTATCAGAAATCCAGCGAATAATGCGGTTGTGTACGTTAACACAGAACGGCCAGTTTATTGCGCACTGGAGAATTATATGTACCGTTATGCAGATGCGGTCTATGACTATCGGGGATATCGCAATCGCTGGGCGGATACATTGGATGAATTGGCGCAAGGAATAGCAGAGATATTGAATACACCGGTCTCAGAAACAACGGAAATAAAAGTATAAAAGGAACAGGAGGAATGAATCAAATGGCAAGAGGAACCCTTTATGGCATTTCTTGTAACAGGGAGGATGCAGAGTGCTTTTCGCCGGTAGATGTATATGATCATGCAGGACATGATTTTGATTACATCAACGACGGCGACAGTCCGGAATGCGTTGTCAGCCTGGTTGAAAGGCTGGAGAGCCTGGGGGCTGAAATCGGAAAGGAAGAGGGCGTTTATTTCATCATCATTGATGAAGAAACAAAGAGACATTATTTTGTGGAGCGGCTGATCGCCTTCAAAAAAAGGGCAGCTGAAATCTCTTTGGACGAGTTTGCCCTGGACGATCCGTATGACCTGCGATGGATGGTGGATAACACCTACTCGGATGCAGCCTACTCGTATGACTATGGATTCTGTACCATGGATCAGTGGATTCGGTCAGCGGCAATCAATGAAAAATACTATCTGGCGCATGCTTACTGCATGCATTGACGGAGGTGACCAACTATGGCAAACACAATACAATTTGGAATGACCTGGCAGATGTCCGGAACACAGACAATTGAGATTCCGGATTGTATCGATCCGAAGGATCCGGACGCGGTTTCCTCTTATCTGCAGGAGCATTGGGACGAGATTCCCATCCCAACGGAGGGCGAATACATCTGCGGCTCGGACACACTGGACGAGTTGGTGGATGTTCAGGTTAAAGAAGCGGAAATGCGAACACTCTATTTCACCGTAGAGCGTACGGGGCGCGTAGGCTATGAAAAGATGTTCACCCCTGCAGAATATGAAGCGATGATGCTCGGTGATGAACTGCCCTTCGATGTCTATAAAGAAGCAGGTTTTCCGGGAGATGACGGCGCAGATTATGACTACGCTGTTGTTGATGATGAAGGCCGGACCCTTGTAGACTGGGATTAAAGAGGGAGGATCGAGACATGATTGTGGATGTGATTTATCTTGATAATGGCCTCTTGGTTTGCGACTGCTGCGGGGCTGAAATCCTGTGTAATGAATGCGGGGATATGCCGGAACGGTGCCCCATATGCGGAAATGAACTCGACTACAGGGATTTGGAGGTTAAAGAATGAACACACGAATGGAGTATCTTTACCGGGATGCGAGTAACTATAAGAGTCCGAATCAGGTGATTGTGGCTGGCACCATAACCGAAGAGCAGAAAGAAGCTATCCTTCAAACATTGGAAGACGGCACATATTTTATTCCGGAGCAGGTCGGCCTCGACCTTTATCGCGGATGGGATATCACGGAAGACGACCATCCTTTCTGTGAGCTGGACGTCGAAAAGGACTTCTATGAAACGGAAGAAGCCGCTGACGATGAGAACTTCACAGTTGACAATCTGGTTGCCGCGTTTCTCTCAACCGGCGGGAAATGGGATGCTGACGAATATGCACCGGATTATGAGTCATGTGAGTACGAAGAGGAAAGCTGAAACAGGAGGAACAGATGGAATTCTGGTGTGGAATTTCCGCAAGGGAACTGGACTATGTTAGAAGTTTTGCCAGAGGCGTAGAAAGCAGGACGGATCATCTCCAGTTATATCAGCTTCGATGCCTATGGACAGCGTATTGCTTCCATCAGGATATGGAGGTCGATACTTTCAGTTACGATAATGAGCTCATGCAGATATGGCAGAATATGTGTGGAGCAGATGAAATCTTTGATTCTTACGATGAATTCTACAACTACATGGCCGAATTTTTGGTTTGAGGATCCCTCAGCCATTTATCGTCAGCTGATCGGAAGAAAAAACAATGAGGGGGAAACCAATCATGCCCAAAGAAACTAATGGTGAACGATTTATCCGGGTCGTGGAGACCCGAACAAACAAGGCGATTGACGCGATCGAAAGGATCGGGGATTGTGCTGATGTTCGAATTTACGAGTATTCTCCAGAGCAGGTAGAGAAGATCTTTCTTGCATTGGAAAATGCCGTGGCAGAGGCAAAACAGAGATTCTTTAACAGCAGCGGACGCAAATATGTGTTCCGCCTCAATGATACAGCGGGAGGAGATGATGCGCAATGAAAAACAGGAAAAAGCCCTACACCACTCATGAGTTGTTTCATGAAATTGATTCCTTGCTGAAGGGAAAGGAACTCTTGCCGGACTTTCTGGATTACGGGATTGCCTCCGGGAGAGAGGACACGGAAATTCGCACTCATTTCTGGGATGTGGTATTCACAGTCCGCTTCGGAGGAAGTGAGGGAATATACCTGAATCTGTTCCTTGACGGCGAGTTGGACAGCAGCGGCAAAAGCGCTGCTTGCCTGATCGGAACCTATAAAACGCTGAGCAGGGATGACGAGACCTTCCGCCAGATGGCGATTTTAGGGGCAAATTTTGCCCTGGAAACCAATTGGTGGATCTGGGACAGGCTGGATGATTTCACCTGGACCGGGTATGACGTTGACTTTTTGCTGGGCGGTGAAGTCAAACGCAGCATGACGTGCTATGATTCATGGGAAAATCTGCAGCGGTATCTGCCCGACAGAGCAAAGCACACAACCCATGACCGGATTGTTGTAACTGATAACGCAACCGGAAAGATCGTATTTCAGGGGACTTTTGATATTCCGGAATAGCTTTTCAACCGAGATGTTTCATCAGATAGATGGCCAGACGGAAGGCTGCTCATAGGTGTGATATTCCCTCTGTTCAGGGAATTTGAAGCTATTTTACTGCGATTTGCAGTAAAAAGCAATACAACAAAACGCGGTATGCTATCATTTCCACATTCGGAGGTGGTAGCATGTATTGTCGAGTGCGCGATTTGCGGGAAGATCATGATATGAAGCAGAGAGAAGTGGCTGACTATCTCCGTTGCTCCCAACAGGTCTACAGCAATTATGAACTTGGTCAGAGAGATATCCCCACGGATATTCTCATCAAGTTATCGGAGCTCTATCATGTGTCCACTGATTATATCCTTGGATTAACTAACAATCCGAACCAAATAAAATAGAACTTGAAATACCTTCACACGTATGGGGGAGACTGCTTCGGTGGTCCCCTCTTTTTTAGGTTATAGGCGAAAATTGACATTTATAAAAATAAAACATATAATTATTACAATCTATTGGAATTAGTTCACGATGAGATATCCACGTCGCGAACTGGCCAATTTTATATAAAGTTACTCTTTTTGACGAGTCTGAGACATCCAAAGCGATGGGCCCAGGCTCTTTTTTTATTTTCAGAAGAAAATCACAACGAATGACAGAAAGGAAAACACAAAATGGAATTCACAACCAATAAGCATCTTTTCAATTACGAACAGTACAATCGCATGGTTGCAAACATGACAGTGAAGGCAAAAACAGGTGATGCGGATGCAGAGATGGACATCGACGATGTCAAGAAAATCATGGATTCGTTCTATAACTACGTTAATACCGTGGATCAGACGGAAACCAGAATTCACATTGCCTATGCCCGCCTGGAGGGACCGGAACTTCGTGACGCAATTATGCTGTATGACACCAGCCGTCGTCGTGCTCATGAGTGCGTTATCGCGAGTGTACGAGCATTAAACCGGTATGCGCATTTTTATGATGCGGAGAGGATCTTTCTGGGGAATGACAAAGACCGTTATGAAGTTGCGGATTTCTGCCTTCAGGTTACGGTGGAGATGTTCCAGAAGGGTCAGGAGCGATGAAGAGTTAAAGAATTCAGAAGGAGGAATGATACCTTGAAAAGACTTTACATCGACATGGACGGCACACTTTGCCGATTCTATGAACAGGCCTTTTGCATGGAAAAATGCCGGGAACCGGGATTTTTCCTGAGACTCAGGCCATATGAAAACCTGGTAAAAGCACTTGAAATTATAAGAAATTCTGAGCTGGATACCAAGGAAAACTTCTGCGTTTATATCCTGTCCGCGGTATATGATGCCGAGGCCAGGGTTGACAAGCAGAAATGGCTCGGAAGAATCATGGGGGATGACATCCCTGCGTTTTTTGTCGGAGTGGACACGAATAAAGCGGAATTCGTCGGATCCCTGTTTGAAAACACGGGACTGACAGAGAATGATTACCTTCTTGATGATTACAGTAAAAACCTGGTCGAATGGTCAAACGCGGGCGGTACGGCTATCAAGTTCCGGAACGAAGTGAATGGCCGGGGCTGGAACGGTTATAATTTTTCCGGGCATACAGTGTATCATGATCAGGATCCGGAAGAGCTCGCTCATGACATTCTCAGCATCATGGAACTCATTGACGAAGAAAAAATGTCTCCGGACGCGCCGGTCAGTGAAGATATCATGAGAGCGGAAATCGACAGGATTATGAGCGATGAGCCATTCTGGCGGAAAGACGGGATGGAGTGGCATACAGAACTCTATGCCGATTATCGAGATGAACTCTGTTTCGCCGATCTGCACGAGATCTTCAGCTCAGTCGATCCTCACATGAAGTTCTATGAGACGATGGAGAAATGGTACGGCAACGCGGATTATGAGGTCCGAGACCAGATTTCTTCTGTTGTCAGAAAAAAGCTCGGCGAGCGCGGAGGCGTGTTCGCAGTTGATGAAGACGGGTTCTTCGTAGATGATGACACGGAGGAACTGTATCAGGATTTGTTCGACAGTGGTATTTTCTGCTGCGATCTTCCCTATAAGCATTTCTATAAGCAGAGAGTCCAGCTTGACATTATGATCGATACCGGTGACGGGAATCGGGACTATGTCGAGAATGCGGTTTATCCTCACTGGGATGGAACCCAGGGAGAAAAGATCTCTGATACGGCAAGCATTGTATGGCTGGCAGAAACCCAGGGAATCACTAAAGCGGAACTTCAGGCAGCTTTGGACAGCTATAAGGACGGGCTTGATAAGACCGGCTTTCTCGGTACGCTTGGTCAGGAGCTCATCAACATGCCTTCTCATATGGCGGTGCTGACATTCCTTGTCGAAACAACCCTGGAAAAGGTGCTGGGAATTGCGGACTGCATGAGGTCGGACTACCTAAAAGCGGAAAATCCGACAATCAGGATTGGAAAAAACACCATGACAGGCCTCTACGATCCCTGGGGCGGCGGAGGCAGCGTGTTTGAGATCGAGCTGGAAAAGGACGTGGAGATCCCGTTGCGCATTGTTCGATCCGCTATGCCGGACGGATGTGATGGAGCGGCTTCTATCGCGGAGGTCTATGGCATGTGCTCCTCGGCATGGAGAGACACGCTAATTGCGATCAAGGCACAGGCTGATGCCGCATGATCAGAAAGGAATAAGATGAACATCAAGCGATATCTCTATATTGAGCAGGATGCAGAGCGGGCGATCTCTGTTATAGCCTTTTCAACGAAGGAAGAGGCCACGGCTCATGCAGCCCAACGTTTGAAAGAGACTATCTCCAAGTCTCTGGGGAAAGACTATCTCATTCCTCCGGAACACATTGACGAAAACGGGTTTATTGCTCACAGTGCATCCGGTGTGGAAATCAGCTCTTCGGAATGGGGCTGGTCTCTCTGGTGGGACTACATTGAGTCTGCTCGTGCAACTATTGAGGAGCAGACTATTGATCTGTCTCAGACAGAAATTCTGAATCTGTATTATGTTCAGAATCATGAGTTCCTACTGGAAGATGCAAAACGACAGCTTTATGCTTACGCGGATTTCGACCCGAAAAGTGATTCCGCCTATAATCTGGCCAACGAAAAAGATTTCCGCGACAAATATGGTTTTTCTATAGATGAAGCGGCAGACTGCGGTTCCGAAAGATATCTGCTGGAGAGTATCTTGGAGCAATTCTCGGATCATTTCGACTGTGGTATTGCAGAAAACGATCAGTGGTATTCGGCGGTTGGTGAAGTTCTCGGCCGTCTGGTTAAAAAAGGCCAGGGAGGGGAATGAATGACAACTGACGAAATCTCAAGGCTCGCAAAAGCGGGATCGCTACCGGAGGATAGAGAACTGTCATGCCCAGAGCGATGCCTGTATCATACGCTGAAAAATCTTTATGATCAGTTTCGCGAGAAGAAAATCACTGCGGAACAAGGCGATAAGGAAAAGAAAGCAGCTTTGATGCAGTTCCAGAGGGATATCTTCGAGTATCAGAGGGATAAAGAATTGATTCAGCATCATGCCAGTTTGTGGCGGGAGATCGAACTGACGGGATCGGCATACAGAAAAGAGCCAAGCATCGAGCATGCGGATGCGTTTCTGGCAGTCGTATATGGTGTGAAGCAAAAAATGCCTAATAGCAGAACATAACAATCTGACGAAATAGCCCTTTCCAAGAGAAGAGGAAGGAGCCACGTAAACGGAAGGTGAAAAATGTCTATCGATACAGAAAAAAGCATAGATGAAAGCTTTGATTTGTCCTCAGTGGATGAGACTATAAAACTGGGACTCGATCAGGACAAAGAAATAGGGACGGCTGAAAATATCTCCATCCAGGATTCGAGTCCGGAAGTCACGCTGCTCCCATTCTTTGCCGAGCTGATCTGCTCGGAAAGCATATCTGAAAAGCTCTTTGGACTTCGTTTTGGTGCACTCAAAAACCTCCAGGGCCTACTCAACCGATACGAGAGACGCGGCTATGATGCGAGGTTGCTCTACGGCATCGGGAAAAAGAAAGGTACCATGATCATGACGGCATCCAGCAAAACAGAGTTGGATAAGATCCTTCATCCCAAAGCTCCACATTATGACGGCGTCCGTTTTGTCTCTGATCAATATCTTCTTCCTGAGGAGGAACTGATCTGCTGGTCTGAGGCTTCGCTGCGTGCCCCGCTCAACGAACCCGGCTTCCGAAGATACTCAGAACTTTTCCGGCTTGTGTTTCCAGAAGAAAGCGAGATGTTGAACAATGTCTGATTCATCAGTTATTCCAGAGACCGTCTTAGTTGAAGGGAGAAGCTATCAAGTTAATGAGCTCAGTTTCTCAGATCTTCAGTTTCGCTATGCTACCGGAAGAGCTATCAAAAGAGCAAGCGATACAGGAAACAAAGCGACCGGATACCGTCAAGGGGTCATGACCAGAATCGGCGATCTTGAGTTGTCAGAATGGGAAATCCTGATTAAAGATCTGATAAAACGCTCCGGAGAAGAAAAACTTCTGATGTCACTCATAGAATGGGCATCGGATAGCTGCCCTTGGCTTCGCGGCATGAGTGAGATCTATCTGTACGCTTTGGAGCTTCACTCCAGCCGAATCTTTGATAATCCCAATTGGATTGCTTATCGGGAATTCAATCAGAAATACCGCAAAGATTATGCGGTGGATCAAGATACTCAATTGATCAAGTAAAAAACAAAAACATCAGAACAGGAGAAATGACATGTCCGACAATTACTTTGTGCGCGCTGTTGGAACCCAGAAGACAGGGGATTCCAAACTGATGAAGCATGAAGAAGCTATGCGAGTGTTATATGATGAATACGCCACGATTTTAAAGGATCTTGGTGGTGAAGACTCCATAGATTGCGCATATCTGGATGCAGAAAAAGAGACGTTTGAGGTCGAGGACTCCAGTGGAGAAAAATATCAGACCATGTATCTTCTCCCTGAAAACAAAAAAAACGGGCTGGCATATTATCTGGAGGAGATTAGAAGGGAAGTCTCCCGCGTGGATGATTTTGCCAAGCTGTACCAGTATGAATTTCAAGATATGGGCGTGTACGACTGTACATGGAATATCCGGATGATGCTGGATAAGCTTGACAACGATAAAGATACAAGCAGGAGAGATGATGCCATTGCTCTTTTCTTGCATAATGGTGTGATAGAGGGAGGCTTCACAACGGACACAGGAATAAAAGTCACAGTCTGCGATTTTGACTCCGACATGGACGATGAAGCTGCAGAGAACGCATATTGGGCTGAATGTCGAAAATGTGGAATGAAGCAGTTTGCACCCAATATCTATCATCCGAAAATGCAAGAGAAATGAATCGCTAATTCTCAACATGAGGCAGTCCTTAGGGGCTGCCATTTTTTTTGCCTTATTTCCGGAGAATATCCCGGGAAAAGCCCATAAAAAGGCAAAAAACTATATTTTATAATATCTTATTAAGATATTATAGATTTGTAATTCGTATATTAAGATAGTATACTATGCCCAGAATTTGGGCCCAAAAAAGATGGAGGTGAGGCGAAAAGCATATTTTGTTCAGGTAAGTATTGCTGCAATTGAAAAATTGCAGCAATACCCGAAAAATTGACAATTAGAAAATACAAACATATAATTTCTATATACCTTGTGTATCAGAAGGAGTATAATCATGTCTATGGATAGAGAAACTAAAATCACATGGCTCAATTGGCTGCCTATGTATAACGAAGCGGAGAAGAATGAGGATGAGGATTTCTTCATGCTGCCGGCATCTATTTGGAAGAGGATTGAAGAGAAATGCGGGGAAGATAACCTGATCGAATGGGCTGAAGACCAGTGCGAGGATTGTGGTTTTGATTCGACTGTTTCATACCATATTCGGAATACTGACTGGCCCTGGAAAGCGATGATGGAAGATATGCAGACGCTTTCCGCAGAATTCCCGGAGATTATCTTCCAGATTATCTTCATCGAAGGAGAGTACTCAACAAAGACGTATCTCCATGGTGGACGTCTGACTGCGGTTTTGTACAACGGAGACTCGGGATCTCTTGTTCTTGCATTCTGATTAAGGCCTTCTTAGCCGGTAAGAAGACATAGGAAACTTGACAAAAAGAAAAATACGATATATAATTTGTTATCGGCAAATACAAAGAAAGGTTTGCATCACAAGATGCCGATTCAGAATGTGATGCTCTGGACGATTGTGAAAAAGATCAAAATTGTGCTCAGTTCCATTTTGGCTTTGCTTATGCTTTTCAGTCTCTGCCTTCCTGCATTTGCCGACGGCGATGATGCTGCCGAGGCAGAAGAGATCGTGGACGCGGTAGCCGAGAAGGAAGCGGCCATTGCCGCAGCTGCAGCGGAGGCGGAAGCGGAGGCGGCAAAGGTAAATGACGTGGTTGATATGGATGTGAAGACGACGGAGGATAATATAAAAGATGTTTCCGCAACCAGCATCCAGTCACAGGAGGAAAATAATGTCTCCGGTCTATCTGGACCCATTCTTGCTCTGGTGGTAGGAGTGATCCTGATCGTTTTGGCGCTTGGGGTCGTGGTTGCCAGCAACAAGAAGATCAAGGCCGGCAAGAAGGCAAGATTAGGCAAGTAACTGGCGATGTCCGCCTGCCGAAAAGGTGGGCGGACACTTTTATAGGAAGGGGATTTTCATGTCTCAAATCAAATGTAAGGCAGCGGCAATGCTAATGCGTAAAGAATATGGCGAGCACTCTTGTGAAGAGTGTTATGACTGCTGCAACAGACAGCGGAAAAATCGGACAGAGCAGACCAAGGTGTGCATCGCTTTCAGCAGCGATATTCCCTGGAATGGCGCAGAAAGAGCCTGTGGGCTTTTCAATATCCCGTTTCGTGGAATCAGGCCGGCAAAACTGCCGTTGAACGATGTTCGTATCAGGAAAAGATGTAACCGACTGGCGGATACTGCCTGCGATAATCAGGTTTCATTATTTATGCCGAAGGCTTGAGTTTTCTTGAAAGGAAGGTTGTTGTGTTGGACAGACGGCAATATCAGCAGGAATATCGGCAGCGGCAAAAAGAAAAACTGCGTAAACTGAAAGAAATAAAACCCGGTCAGTATATTCGGGAAAACCCGGATTATGGTGAAATCTTAGCGGCCATTGAAGCAGAACAGGCAAAGGTGGGTTAAAGTGCCGAATTTGAATAATGCGCTGAAGAAGCTTTGCTCAGATGCGAATGTTATCAAAGAGACCTACTACGGATCTTCTCATCGTGCTTCGTTCACGTTGAACGGAGAGAAGTCCGAGTGGGATATTTTTCATATCGGGATTCCGTTTTCTCCGCAGAAAGAGGCCGAACTGATGAGAAGGTTTGGACTGGAGAGGGATGATCTGGCGTCATTTTATGGAAACTTTGAAAAAGCTGTGGTCAGGCATATTAACTTGATTAGAGCTCTCAATGAGTCCGGAATCCCAGCCATAAAGAAGAGTGTCATCGAGTACCGAACTGTCCAATACTGTCCACGTATCAATAAAGATGGACGGCAGATCGGGCAGGATTTCTATTTTATCTCAGCTCCCATGGAGACTTTCGTGGGAACAGATATTATTACACAGCGGGGAGCATATCTCCAGGATATCAACAATTTGGCGGTTCGACTGCTTCAGACAGCAAAGACACTGAGCGAGAACGGGGTTTCGCTTGGAGCGATTGACCTAGACTCCTGTTTTTATGTTCCGGATGAATTTGGGAAAAAATATCTAAAGCTGGGATATTGCTTCTATAGCACAGGTCCTGGCATCAGTCCGGAAATATATACGGAAGATGTGCGATCTTTTGTTCCGGAGACGATTTCCAACGGAGATGAAAAACAAAGTCTGGATTCTGATGTGCGCACAATATGCGCCTA
>Ga0310786_10003334_pt1 | contig 23430 bp, 23 predicted proteins | sample AusTroGonzalo_MG_FD_203881 | JGI IMG/M metagenome (GOLD analysis project Ga0310786, IMG submission 203881) | Bovine rumen microbial communities from tropical cattle in Woodstock, Queensland, Australia - Gonzalo_03 (v2) (version 2) | ecosystem: Host-associated > Mammals > Digestive system >...
AAAGTCGTTCCTTCCTCGTGGATCACAGCAATTGTATTTAAGCGGCTCTTGCGCGATGAGAATGCCCCGTATCGCTGGGTGAAACAAGCAAACGAAGGGCGCATCAAGGCGTTTTTCGGCAGCAAGGAAGAATGGGAGTCCATTGGGGAAAACTGGGACGGTTTTGCAGTGTGGTGCAAAAACGAGATCGAAGGTCACGATTATAATACGGAGATAGATCCCGCCTATGCTGAAAGTTGTCTTTTATCCCACGGTTACGATGATACCAAGCCGAATGAAGAACTATCTCTTTCCGATCTGCAAAGCGCCGCACATTTTCGAGGTGGAGAGTGCAAAGCGCCGTCGTTTGAGAAAGGGGACCTCTACACCGCAGTTGATTGGGAATGCGCCGAGGGGCACTCCTTTTCGGCTTCTCCTTTTACCGTTTTGAGAGCGGGACATTGGTGTCCGCATTGCATCAAAGAGGGGAGTTGGTCCCATGATCTCCTAGCCAAGAAAAATCCGTTTTACGCGCAGGTGTGGTATGACAGTCACGAGCAAAACGAAAACACGGTCTATTGGTATGACAACGATCATACGACGCGGTATAAGGTGACGGAATGAACGCGGTTATTTACGTCTTTTCGGGAACGGGAAATACGATGCGAATATGTTCCCTCTATAAGGAAGAGTTTGAAAAGCAGGGGGTTGTGACGACGATCTGCCCCCTACGTTCGGACCTATGTGATCTTCCCGATCCGGAGGCTTTCGATTATATTGGTTTTGCATATCCTATTCACGCTTTCAATGCTCCGGAAATTATGCTTGATCTTGCAAAAAAGATGAAAGCCGTTAAGCGCAAAGAGTTCTTTATCCTAAAGTCTTCGGGAGAGCCGCTCAAGATCAATAATGTGTCTTCTCTTCGATTTGTCGGTATTTTGAAAAAGAAAGGGTACTGCTTGACGAGCGAATATCACTACATAATGCCGTATAATATGATATTCCGTCACACCGATCGAGAGGCGGTCAAAATGTGGGAAACGGCGAAAGCGCTCTGCCCGATTGAAGCAAGGGAAGTGCTTAACGGCGTAGAGCATAAATTGCCTCGAGTAATTTTCGGCAGATTCATGGCGTGGTTATTTAGGATCGAACAGTTAGCGATGCGTATAAACGGCAAATGCTTTAAGGTCAAAGCCGACAAGTGTATTCTTTGCCGCAAGTGCGAAAAGGCATGTCCCACAGGAAACATTTATATCGATGAATTCGGAAAGTTCCGCTTTGGAAAGAAGTGCATAATGTGTGTTCGTTGCTCATTCCATTGTCCGACAGACGCTTTTAAGATAGGCGTTTTGAACAGGTGGCGCATCAACGGAGCATATCCTCTTGACCAGCCGTTGAGCGATGAAGTGCCCGAGCCGAAGCACCATCATGGGTGGTACTGCACGAAGGCATATGCTCGTTATTATGCAGTTGCAGAGAGGAAAATTCTTGAATCAACTGAAAAGGAATAGAAAGAAAAAACGGGTTTTCCGATTGTTTGACGTGAGGGAATGTGGCATCAAAATAGCGGTTATTAGCTTTTTTCTTTACCTGCTTGTAAAAATGGCAAAATAGCTAAAACATATGCTGGACGAAATCCCTGTTGGTAATTCGGTAAAGCAGCATATACTTCGTTTCTGCCTACGCCTTGACGAAATCACGTACAAATAGTACGCTCATTCGCGCAAGGCTTGTCGAGCCTCGTCTCTACTACTTTCTCCACTCTCGTAATTCTTTCGATCCATTTCTTTTTTGCCGTATTATAATAATACTGATCGGAGCGACAGCGACCCTTTATTCCGCATTCCGAATTCCGCATTCCGAATTCCGAATTGAAAAAGGCGCCGAAGCGCCTTTTCTTTATTTCAGCATCGAGTCGAGCTCTTTCTCGATCGCGGCTCGGTCCATCCCTTTGCCGATAAAGACGAGCTTGATCATCTTATCTCCGAACTTCTCGTCCCATTCTGCGGCAACGTCGGGCGCCATCAGGAGGATCTCCTGCTGCTCTGCTTTGGAGAGGGACGCCACCCACGGACCGGCATTCACGAGGCTCTTCTGACTGCCTGCCTGCTCGAACATATACATATTCGCGGTGTCGCGGGAAATCCACACCACACCCTTGGAGCGGATCACCCCTTTCGGATAGTGCTTATTCGCCCAATCGATAAACTTCTTGGTGTCGAACTGGCTTCTGCGCTTGTAGACGAAGGTGGAAATATTGTACTCCAAGACCTCCCCTTCGGGCTCTTCCTCTTCCTCGATCTCCTCTAAACCCTTGATCCAAGCGGCGGAGCGGGACGCTGTCTCGAAGTCGAAAGCATCCGTCCCGAGGATCTTCTCGATCGCGACCTCTCCCTTCACCGCTTCGATGATCTCCGCTTCGGGCTGAAGCGCGCGGATCACTCCTTCCACTTCACGGAGCTGATCCTTGGTCACGAGGTCGGTCTTATTCACGATGATCTTGGTGCAGAACTCGATCTGCTGAATGATGAGATTCTCGATGTCGTCCTCTTCGATATCCTCCTTCATCAGCTCTTTGCCGTCGGAGAACTCTTCGGACAGACGGAGCGCGTCCACCACCGATACGACGTTATCCAGCTTCACGGTGATATCGCAATTCTTGGTATTCTCATGGATGTACTCGATGGTCTGCACGATGGGCACCGGCTCGCAGATGCCGCTCGCTTCGATCATGATATAATCGAACTTACCCGAAAGGACGAGCTCGCCGATCTGCTTGATGAGATCCTCTTTCAAAGTGCAACAGATACAGCCGTTCTGAAGAGGGACCAGTCCCGAATCCTTCTCGGTGACGACGCCGCCTGCCGCGATGAGATTGGCGTCAATATTGACCTCGCCGATGTCATTCACGATGACCGCGACGTGGTAGCCCTTTTGGTTATTGAGGACGTGATTCAAGAGTGTGGTTTTTCCTGCGCCGAGATAGCCGGTGAGGAGGGTGATGGGCACGATTTTCTGCGTCATAATAATCTCCTTTTGGATTTCATCCACTTATAGTATAACGCGGTTTCTTTCTTTTGTAAAACGGTTATTCGTCAGTCGTGGCGGGTGGATTCTCTTGCTGCGCCCCCCTCTTCCGCCAGACCGCTCGGAAGACGAAGAGGATCATCACGAAATCGATGACGAAATTGATCCCCCAACTGATCGGATAGGATATCCATAATGATTGCGGGATGGGATGCGCCTTGAAATAGGTGAAGATCCACACGATGCGATACGCGCAGATTGACAAAAAGCTCGCGATCGTGGGCAGCACGGTGTAATTCATCCCACGCATACAGCCGACGAGCACCTCGACCACGCCGCAAATAAAGTAAACGGGAAGTATCACCATCATGCGAGCCGCCGCCACTTCCACGACTTCGCTTTCGGTGGTGTAGAGTCCGGCGAGACGAAACCTCAGGATCATGAATAAACTGCACATGACAAGGCAAAGAATCAACTCAATCAACGAACAGTCGAGAAGCACCCGCTTGATACGTTTGATCTCTCCCGCGCCGTAGTTCTGCCCGGAGAAGGTACTCGCCGTACCCGCCACCGCATTCATAGAAGTATAAATAAAACCTTCGATCGATATCCCCGTCGCGTTCCCTGCGATCACCGCGGCGGAGAATCCGTTCACTGCGGATTGGATCATGATATTGGCGACCGAGAAGAAGGCGGCGACGATGCCGGAGGGGAGCCCCACCCTCAAGATATGCTTGAGCTCCGCCTTATGGAAGCGGAGCTTCTTCAAGGTCAGTTTCAGGACGCCGCTCTCCTTTAGGAGAGTTACCACGACAAGGATGGCGGAGAGATACTGCGACACGATGGTCGCGATCGCGACGCCTGCGACGTCCATCTTAGCAGGGACGACGAGGATCACATTCAGCCCGACATTCACCAGTCCCGCAATGGTGAGATAGAGCAAGGGACGTCGGGTATCTCCCTTGGCGCGCAGAATCGCCGCGCCGAAATTATAGATGATATTCGCCGGTGCTCCGAAGAAATAGATGAAGAGATAGGTGTGCGCCTTGTCGATGACGTCGGGATTCGCCTTCATCCACACGAGGAACTGCCGCGCACCGATCGTCCCGACCAGCATGATAAGGACCCCTATCACGACCGAGAGAAGCATCGCCGTGTGAAGTGTGCGCTCCGCCTTCTCATCATTCCCCTCCCCGATGGCTTGCGCCATCACGACGTTCACGCCGAGAGAGATGCCGATCGCCACGTTCACGAAGAGATTGATCAGAGAATTATTCGAGCTGACCGCAGCGAGAGAGACCACCCGAGTTTTGGAAAAATTACCGATCACGATGAGATCCACCGCATTAAAGAGGAGCTGAAGCACCCCCGACAACGCGACGGGAATGGCGAAAGCAAGCAGCTTGGGAAGCAAGCTGCCCTTGGTCATATCCATACCTTTTCTCGCCGACAAAAACCTCATAACGAAGTTATTTTAATAACTTCCCGCGGGAAATGTCAATTTTTGAGAAGGGTTTTTATTGATTTGGCGACAGAAAAATGCTACTATTAACCGAGAATACTGTCGAGGTCGCTTATGTACACATTGGTTTTGAAGAAGGGGGAAGAAAAACGCGCATTCAAACATCCTTGGATCTTCGCGAATACCGTACAACGGATTGAAGGAAAGGACAAGCAGGGATCGGTGGCGAAAGCGGTTACCCACGACGGCAGACTCGTGGGCTACGGCTTCATCAATCATGCCTCCAAAATCATCCTGCGCATCTTGACGCGCGACGACACTCCGATTGATCGGGATCTCTTTCTGACCCGCATCCGCAAAGCGAAGGAGATGCGGGAAGCACTCGGTTACGAGGACAATTATCGCGCCGTTTTCAGCGAGAGCGATCTCCTGCCCGGGCTCATCGTGGACAAGTACCACGATCATCTGTCGGTGCAGCTATTGACCCTCGGCATGGATATGCGGAAGGAGATGATCGTTGACGTGCTTCGCGAAGTCTTCTCCCCTGCTTGTATTTTCGAGAGAAGCGACGTTGCCTCGCGCGAGAAAGAAGGGCTCCCCGAGCGGAAGGGAGTGCTCTACGGCACCCTTAATACCGATCTCTGCATCACCGAGAACGGGCTCACCCTCTCACTCGACCTCGAGAACGGGCAAAAGACCGGTTACTTCCTCGACCAGAAGGAGACGCGCGCCGCAGTCGCACGCTACGCAAAGGATAAGAAAATGCTCGACCTCTTCTGCAATCAGGGAGGCTTCGCCTTGAATGCCGCCAAGGGAGGTGCAAGGGAGATCACCGCGGTGGACGTCAGCGAAAGCGCCCTTGCCCGCGTCGAACAAAATGCCGCCTTGAACGGCTTCAAAAACATAAAAACCGAGAAAGCGGACGTCTTCGCCTTCCTGCGCGAAAGAAAGCACGCGGGAGAGCGCTACGATCTCATCGTGCTCGATCCTCCCGCCTTCACCAAGAGCGCCGACACCGTCAAAGAAGGATATCGCGGCTATCTGACGACCAACGCCGCCGCCCTCTCTCTTCTCGCCGAAGGCGGTGTGCTCTTCACTTGCAGTTGCAGCCGATTCATGACCATCCCCCTCTTCCTCAAGATGGCGGAAGAAGCGAGCGCCCTCTCCGGCACCCCCGTCAAACTGATCGAGATCAAGACGCAGGCGCCCGACCACGCCGCGCTGCTGGGACTGGACGACGCTCTCTATCTGAAGACCCTCATCATGATGAAAGTGTAAAGAGGCTTTCTCCGTAAAACACGACCGATCTCACCCTCACTCTTGAAATGCGGTGCAACGAAGTGGTATAATGATATCGTTATATGGACGAACGGCAAATCCTGCAACTGCAAGAGATCATCGATCGAGCGAAGCGGCTCGTATTCTTCGGCGGCGCGGGGGTCAGTACCGAGAGTGGTATTCCCGATTTTCGCAGCAAAGACGGTCTGTACAGTATGAAATACAAATACCCGCCCGAGTATATGCTTTCGCACGACTGTTTTATGGACAAAACGGCGGATTTCTTCGAATTTTATCGCGATAAAATACTATCTTACGACGCGAAGCCGAATGCCGCTCATATCTTCCTGGCCGCCCTCGAGCGCGCAGGGAGACTCTCCGCCGTCGTCACGCAGAATATCGACGGCCTGCACACCGACGCGGGGAGCAAAAAGGTCTACGAACTGCACGGATCGATCCGCAGAAACTATTGCGTACGTTGCGGAAAGTTTCACGATCTCGACTTTATGCGCGCCGCGCACAGCATCCCCCGCTGTGAATGCGGCGGCGTGGTGAAGCCAGACGTCGTCTTATACGGAGAGGGATTGGACGACAGCGTCGTCACCGGTGCGATCCGAGCGATCGCCGAAGCGGACGCCATGATCATCGCCGGCACCTCTCTCACCGTCTATCCCGCCGCAGGGCTGATACGCTACTTCCGCGGCAAGGATCTCGTCGTGATCAATCTCGGCGGTGCAAGCGGCATCCAAGGTGCCCTCTGCATCGACGGGAAGGTAGGAGAAACACTCGAAAAAATCAAAATCAATTAGGAGGAAACATTATGTCGGAGAACAAGAAAAAGCGCAAAGGTCTACGCATCGTCCTCACCACGATCATCTCGATCGTGCTGGTGATCGTGCTCGTCGTAGTCGGCTATTTTGCTTACCTGATGATCTCATACAGCCGCCTCGAGGATAACCTCAAGATCGATCCGCAAGGCGAGACGGCTCTCAAAACGGTGCGCGTCGGAGAGACCTACACCATCGTCACGCAGAACCTCGGCTTCGGCGCGTACGAACAGGACTATACCTTCTTCATGGACGGCGGCAAAGAGTCTTGGGCGAGAAGCGAAGACGCCGTCAAGAAGAATATCGGCGACGGCGCGGCGAAAGTGAAAGAGAACAATCCCGACTTCGTCCTCTTCCAAGAAGTGGACTTCGACTCGACGAGAAGCTATCACATCGACGAGAGCAAGCTCCTCATCGACGCCTTCCCCGGCTATATGTACACCACGGCGGTGAACTATCACTCCGCCTTCTTGATGTACCCCTTCGGTCAGCCGCACGGATCCTCCAACAGTGAGCTGATGACCGTGTCGCGCTATGAAGTGAAAAGCGGAATCCGCCGCTCCTTCCCCATCTCGAACGGGCTCTCCAAGTTCCTCGATCTCGACCGCTGCTACAGCAAGAGTTACGTCGACGTGGAGAACGGCAAGCAGCTCGTCCTCTATAACGTGCACTCTTCGGCATACGGCGGTAGCGACGAGATCCGTAACGCGCAGATGACCATGCTCTTTAACGATATAGCAGAGGAGTACAAGAAGGGCAACTACTGCGTTTGCGGCGGCGACTTCAACCACGATTTCACGACGAACTCCAAGCTCTTACTCAATGGACAGGACGACGACAAATACGGGTGGGCACAGCCCTTCCCCGTCAATCTCCTGCCCGCCGACTCCATCACCCAGTGCACGAACTACACGACCTCGAACGGTGACAAGCCGTGGCCGACCTGCCGCAACTGCGACCTTCCCTACGAGGAGGGAAACTTCACGATCATCGTGGACGGATTCCTCGTCACAAAGAACGTCAGCTACACTACTCTCGAGAATCAATACACCGCTTTCACCTATTCCGACCACTGTCCGGTCATGATGCAGTTCACGCTGAATGCCTGACACACGACTATGGTATAAATGTAAAAGGGATATTGACATTTTCGCTTGTAAGATGTATTCTGTTATATAGAAGCGAGAGCTCGCTTCGACACCTTCAAAGGAGGAAATAAACGGACTTTTCGGAGAAATTTTCATTAGGGGATCGCGTCAAGGCGACGCCATGGCGCGAATAAAAGGGACAAGAACCATTTACAATCAACAACATCTAATAAGGAGAATGAAAATGAAAAAGATTATTTCTGTTATCGCAGTGATCGCCCTCGTGGCTGTGCTCGGCACCCTGCTCGTCGCTTGCGCGCCTGCAGACGCGAAGGCAGCGAAGGAAAAGCTCGAGAAGAAAGATTATGCCGTTGTCGTGGTCAGTGATTCCATCGGCGGAGAGTTGGCTTTGGCTATCTATGGTGAGCACGTGAAAGACATGATCACCGCTACGTCCAAGGACGGCAAAGATCAGGTTTCCGCTATCCTCTTCGACAGCGCCGCAAATGCCAAGGCTTTCTACAAGGACAATAAGGAACTCTTCGAGAATAAAGGCAAGGATGAGACCGTGTCCGTGAGCGGCAAGTGGATCATCGGCGGCACCAAAGCGGGCGTCAAGGCATTCAAATAATTCCCGTCTCCGAATCCCCCTACCGGAAAAGTACCCCGAATCATTTCTTGCCGAATATCGGACCAAGAATAAAACGAGAGCACTTGCTCAGCCCTTTCAGGCGAAGCGAGTGCTCTTTTTTTTGATGGAAGCGGAGCATCTGTCTCCCGCTTCTTACTTGACGAAAGATTGCCCACGCTATTGACATCACCGTTTTTTATATATTATAATATTTACATATTTTATTTTAGGAGACATTATGAGAAAGAGATCCCTTTTGATCGGTATAATGATGGTTGTGCTCCTCCTCGCGATCGGGGTATTCGCTTCGGCTTGCGACGTCACGCCCGGCAATACTTCCAACTCGGCGAGCATGCCTTCCGACCTCTTGGATGCACGCAACAGGATGACTGCCGCCGGCTATACCGCGACCTACGAAGAATACGGCAGCACCACCAGCGAGAGCTACCTCACCGGCGCCATCGGCGAGACCAAGGCGGAGAAAGACAGCGACCACGTACATGCGATTCTCTTCGAGAGCAAATCCTTTGCCAGAGAGTACTATTCGGAGAATGAATCCACCTTCGATTCCACCCTGCTATACGGACAAGAAGGTTGCTGGATCTATTACGGTACCAAAGAGGCGGTCACCGCCTTCAGAGGCAAGGGTAGCTACGACTACTCTCTCGTCCACTACGACGACAACGATCCTTCCTCTAGCGAGCCTGAACCCGCGACGACCATCCCCGCTTCTTTCACGAAAGCGAAAGAGAAGATGAAGGCTGCGGGATACTCCATCACCGCGGACGATCATCTCGATTCCACGAAGACGACCCAGTACAATGCCACGAGAAATGCTCGCATGAAGATCCTCGCATCCAAGGGCAAAGAGAAAATCACCATCCTCTTCTTTGATTCCGAAATGGACGTCATCGATTTCAAGTCCTATTACGAGACCGCCAACAAGCAGAAAGACGGCTACAAATACGTCGCGACAGACTCCCTCTACTACTACGGCACCGAAGCTACGGTCGATATCTTTGAAGAATACGAGCCTGAGCCGGAGCCCGATCCCGAGCCGGAACCCGAGCCGGAGCCCGAACCCCTCACCCTCTCCGAGCTCTTCGACATCGCAAAGGAAAAAATGACCGATGCGGGATACTCCGTCACCGCGAATGAAAACCTCGATCCCTCGAAAGCCGCGCAGTATAAGTCCACGAGAAATGCCGTCATGAAGATCGATGCAAAGAAAGGCAAGGAGAAGGTCATCATCCTCTTCTTCGAAAGCGAAGATGACGTGCTGGACTTCCAAGAGTACTACGAGGGCAAGAATAAGAAGCAGAGCAATTATCTCTACGTCGCCACGGAGAATACCTACTATTACGGTTCGGAGAGTGCAGTCGGCGTCTACGAAGCACCGATGACGACTTCCGCGCCTTCTTCGGTCGAAGAAGCCATCCAAAAGTTCGTTAAAGACGGCTACAGCGTAAAGTCTTATGATCTCGTGATGTATCCTTATGAGATCGGCGACAATCCGGTGGAAGACGCCGCCTATGGTTCCGCGCCCTTCCCCGACTATTTAATCATTGCTTGGAAGAAAGATCCCTTGACCGGTGACCCCGAAGGATACTGGATCAACCTCTATCACTTCGCGAGCGTCTCCGACGCGGAAGAAATGGATTACGTCATCCGCCGCGACTATGCTCGCGACATGGAAGAATTCGAATACGGTCAGACCGACGCTTGGTTCTATATGGGGGCAGTAAAGACCATCAATTACTTCGTGAAATAATCCGACTACCACACGAAGAAGGGAAAGGATTGACATTCCCGAGAAATCGGAGTATCCTATTCACAAGAACTCCGAAAAGGAATAGGTGACGAAATGAAAAGAATTATTACAGTTTTGGCAGTCATACTCCTCATGTGCGTGCTCGGCACCGTGCTTCTCGCCTGCGCCCCGAAAAACCTGGACAAAGCGGAGAAGAAGTTCAAAGATGCGGAGTATACCGTCGTCAAGATGGCGATCCCCGAAGCGCTGAAGAAAGCGGGCGTGGACGGATATCTCGAAGTCCGTAAAGATGACGAGTATCTGGAAGCGATCCACTTCGCGAGCCTCGATCAAGCGAGAGCCTACCGCAAGGATCAAGAGGAAGCACTCAAGGAGATGCAGAACCAATATGCCGCAGCTTTCGGAAGCGGCGTGAGATACGAGCGCGTAAGCAGTTGGATCGTGCTCGGCACCGAAGAAGCCACCAAGCTCTTCAAGAAATAATCCCTCGCTCCCTCGGGCGTGGCGCGATAAGCGCCACGCCCTTTTTTATCCGGAAAAGACGCGTCCACCCTCTCATCCTCCCAAAAGAAGGTTGACAAATAAATATATATCTTTTATGCGCACCTATATTCTTTATCCGATAAACCGTTGATACCTCCTTTTTCCCTTTGGGAAATAACCCGGGATGTCAATGTCATATTGTCAAATTTGACAATTGCTTTGATAGCAACTCTCGATTTCCAGCAATTTCATTGTCAAATTTGACAACAACACAAAAACAGGGGCTCCAACGGAACCCCTGTTTTGTGTCAATCTGCTTGAACAAGAAACGTGCTAAGCCTATGGGATCCTTCGGCACGAAAAAGCGTTGCTTTTTCGGCTCAGGATGACGGTCTTTTTGTCATGTTGAGCGGCACCAAGGGGTGCCTGTCGAAACATCTCGTTTTTTATTTGCCGAAATATCTATCCAAAAGCCCTTTGAACGCCTTGCCGTGTCTCGCCTCGTCGCGAGCCATCTCGTGCACGGTGTCGTGGATGGCGTCAAGCCCTTCTTCCTTCGCCCTCTTCGCAAGCTCGAACTTGCCCTTGGTGGCGCCGTTCTCGGCGTCCACGCGCATTTCGAGGTTCTTCTTGGTACTGTCGGTGAGGACTTCGCCGAGGAGCTCTGCGAACTTCGCGGCGTGCTCCGCCTCCTCCCAAGCAGCCTTCTCCCAATAAGCGCCAATCTCCGCGTAGCCCTCGCGGTACGCAACGCGCGCCATCGCAAGGTACATACCGACCTCGCTGCACTCGCCCTCGAAGTTGCTCTTCAAACCGTCGTAAATATCCTTCGGGCAGCCTTTCGCCACACCGAGGACGTGCTCCGCCGCCCAAGTGAGCGCTTCCGCCTCCTGTTTATTGAACTTACTGCCGGGGACTTTGCAGACCGGGCAGAACTCGGGAGCGGTGTCTCCCTCATGAACATAACCGCATACGGGACAGATCCATTTCGCCATAATCGTATCTCCTTAAAATAATATTTGCGTTTTCCTCGGGAACCCCGAAATATATCTTGAAAACACTTTTATAATTATACAATAAAAGCCTCCCTTTCGTCAATACAGAAAAGGCGGCTCCGATAAAAAAACTCAAAACTTCACACGGGCGTAAATCGGATAGTGATCGCTGGGATAGACGCCGTCATACTTCCGCACCACCTTCGTGAGTTCGAGGACGGTCACGTCCTCAGGGAGGTAGATATAGTCAACGGATTCTGAGGGTTTCAGGTCGTAGCCGTGGAAGGTCGCGCCGTAATCCTCCATCCCGTCGAAGGTCTTGGCGTCCTTCAAGATGTCGTCGATGGGGCGCATCGCTTCTCTGCCATCCTCGGTGTGCTTGTCGGTATTGAGATCGCCGAAGAGGACGATCCTGTCCGCGCCCTGCTCCGATCCGATCTTGCGAAGCTGCTCCGCGAGGACTCGCAACTCTTGATCTCTGCCCATTTCCGGCCTGAACTCGACGTGCGCATTGAAGGCGGCGAGCGTCTTGTCCGTCAACTTATCCTTCAGAATCACATAAGTCGCGATGCGGCACTCTTTTGCGCCCCAAGACAGGGAATAGACTTCGTCCGGATGCTCGGAGAGCCAAAAGGTCCCGCTAGTTAAGAACTCGAAACGCTTCTCGCTGTAGAAGATCGGGCAGGACTCGCTCCTCGCGCCGCAATCATCGCGATAGGTCACCACGCCGCCATACCCTTTGAGGTATTTGACGAGGCATTTATACTGACTGGGCAAGGCTTCCTGCGTGCCGAAGATGTCCGGTGAGACCGCCGCGATCGTCCGTAAAAAATACTTGGCGCGCCGACGCCAACGATGATCGCCGACGTCCGCTTCCGCAGTGGCAAAAAACTTCTCTTTCCTGCGGATATTTGCCGTCATAATGCAGACAGATCCATCCGACGCGGGCTCCGGCGCCGTGAGGGGCTCACAGCATATAGTGCATTTCCGTTTCTTCATAGCACAATCTCCTTCAAGCAGGTCAAAATAAAATGGTCGCGTAGATCGGGAAGTGATCGGAGGGATATATCCCGTGGAAGGTCTCCTTTAGGACGCCCGTATCGACGAGGGTGCAGTCCTTGGGAAGATAGAGGAAGTCGATCCCCTGCGTGACGTCGTCCGCCGCCACCTTGCCGAACTCATTAAAGGTCGCGCCGAAGACGTCGCCGCGGAAGTCCTTACTGTCGCGGAGCATCTCCTCGAAGGGCTTCAAGCAACGCTCCCCCTTAGCGGCATTGAAATCGCCCGCCACAATCACTTTATTCTCGTTCTTGCGGATGCGATCGGCGAGAACCGCAAGCTGATTGATTCTCGTCTCTTCGATGCGATAATCGGGGTGATTGTTATAGATGGTGAAGAGGGTGCCGTCCATGTCCTTCAAGGTCGCATAGGTCGCGATGCGGCAGTGCCAGCTGTCCCAGCTCTTGCTCATGACGTCGGGCGTCTCGGAGAGCCAAAACGTGCCGCTGTCCACGAGAGTAAAGCGGGCGGCGTTAAAATAGATCGGGCAGGACTCGCTGTCCTCCGAATCGTCGCGGTAGGCGAAGACCTTGCCATAGCCGACGAGATGCTTGTCGAAGAAGGCATTCTGCACGGGACGAACCTCCTGCAAACAGAGAAGATCGGGCTCCAAAGAAGCGATCTCTTTGAGGATGTACTTCGCGCGAGCATACCAATGGCATTTGCCGCGATCGCGGTCGTCATTCTTAAAACGGATATTATAGCTCATCACGGTGATCGGGCCCATAGGCTCGGGCGCATGAACCTTCTTATGCGGCAAAAGATACGCCGCTTTCGTGAAAAAAGAATACGCTTTCATCAGTTGAGTTTCACCTTCGCATAGATGGGGAAATGGTCGGAAGGATAGATATTTCCGTCCTTGCCGTACATCATATCCACTTTGCCGAGGGCAAGAACCGTCGCATCCTTCGGAAGGTAAATATAATCCAAACCTGCCTGCGGATCCTCGGAATTGATAGTGCCGTAATTATTGAAGGTATATCCGTAATAGGCGTTCTCGATGCCTGCGGCGGATGCGAGATCCTTGCTGTCCGCAAGGAGATTCTCAATGGGAGAGAGCGCCGCGATGCCCGCACCGTTCGGCTCTTCTTTATATGTATTCAGGTCGCCGAGCAAGATGACCTGATCCACTGCCCTCGTCGAGCCCGCCACCGTGATGGTCTTCGTCATCATCTCTCCGACTTTCGCGGCAAGCACTTGGAGCTCCTCATCGCGCCCTTCGTCCACCTTCCACTCGGGATGGGCGTTGAAGACGGCGATCACTTGATCCGTATCGGTATCCAAAAGAATCACGTATGTAGTGATGCGGTACTCCTTCGCTCCCCAGCTCCTGCTCATATGATCGGGATCCTCGGAGAGCCAATAGGTGCCGCTACCAAGGAGGTCGAAACGCGCTTCACTATAGAAGATCGGACAGGACTCACTGCGGGTGCCCTTATCGTCACGATAGGTGACCACGCTGCCGTATCCTTTCAGGTGATTAACGAGAAATTTATATTGTCTCTCCTGCACTTCCTGCGCGCCGAGAATGTCCGGCTTCTCGGAATCGATATTCATCAGATAATATTGCGCGCGACGATACCAACGGTGCGTGCCGATATCCGCCTTATCGGTCGAAAGGATCTTCTCCTGTCTGCGAATATTCGCGCTCATGATGACGATCGAATGATCGGACTCTGACTCGGGCGCGGTAACGGTCGTCCTCACCGAAAGATATGCGAAATAGCCGAAGCCTGCCATCGTGGAAACCAGGGCGATCACCGCCGCAAGAACCACCGCAATCGCTATAACGAGTATTTTCTTCTTCATCTGAAATATCTCCTTATATGAAGAGTAAATATATTATAGTCTCATTAAATATCCAAGTCAAACGCTTCGCAAAAATCAGCTGAGCAGTTTCTCGGCGATGCGACGATTGCGCGCTTTATCCAGCTCGAAAGAGGCGAACGCCGCGAGGTCCTCCTTGGAAAGGAAGAGATCGAGGATCCCCTCGTGCGAGACGGTGGAAAGGATGGTCTCGCCTGCTGCGGAAACCGTGAGATCTTCATAAATCAAGGGCGTCCTGCCGAGATAGAAAGCGCCGTAGTCGTAGTACTCCTCGGGATCACTGCCGAGGGAAGAATCCTGAAAGGCGTCCTTGATCTCGCGCGTGAGGTCAAAGGAGCAGGCTTCGTGAAGCTCGTTGCTGTCGCCGAATGTCACCCTCGGGTGGAGGGACTCGTGGAAGGCTTGATCCTCCGGATCGAGGTCGGCATAGTCCACGTAAATATGATAAGAGCGACGGATCAATCTCTTGACCTCCTCCTCTTGACGGATCAGGTCGGCGATATACTTCGCATAGCTCTCATTCGTGACTTCCCCACCGAGATACGCCTTGAGTCCTGCGGATGCCGTGGCGGGATCAAAGGTGCGAGCGCTGTCGATATATGCCTTCTCCCTCTTCTCGATCGCTTTCTCCCGCTCGGCAAAGGCTCTCTCCAAATCGGCGGGATCGAAGGGATGAAGCAAACTATTCGTGCGACAACTCCCCTTATCTCCGATCTCGATCGCAAAACGAATCACCGTCAAACGCTCTTCCGGCGTTAACATACCCGTAAACATCACATCTCTCATTTGCCCTCTCCTTCCGCCTGAAAACCTCCGTTTCGGACGATAAAACTCTCTTTTTGATGAAATTATATCGCAAAAAGTGAGAAAACACAACATTTAGTTAAGCATTATGTATTGACACGCTACATTTAGTATGGTAAAATGATAGTAACATTTTTGTCTAAGGGAGGTAAATCAAATGACAAAAACCGAATTAGTGAAAGCTATCGCCGCAAAAGCGGAACTCACCAACGCGCAGTCCGCAAAGGCTTTGGACGCATTCCTCGACGCTGTCACCGCTGCTCTTAAGGCCGGCGACAAAGTGTCTCTCGTCGGCTTCGGCACCTTCGAAGTGAAGAACGTTGCTGCGAAAGAAGGCATCAATCCCGCTACCAAAGAGAAGATCAAGATCGCGGCGAGCAAGAAGCCCGTTTTGAAGTTCGGCAAGGCTTACAAGGACGGCTTCAACGCGTAATAGCACATCACAAATTCCATAAAAAAAGTCGGCGAGGAGCCGACTTTTTTATTATCCTTATTTGATCCCTACTCTTCCGCTTCGGAGAGGTAGACGCCGGTCTCCCCATCCGTCTCGGGGAAAGCGACCGAGATCATCTCCTTAAGAGAGGTGGGGACGTTCTTCCCCACGAAATCGGCGCGAATGGGCAGTTCGCGGTGCCCTCTGTCCACGAGGACGGCGAGCTGAATGGTCTTGGGTCTGCCGATATGCAAGATCGCCTCGATCGCCGCGCGAACGGTGCGCCCGGTGAAGAGGACGTCGTCCAAGAGGATCACATTCTTATTCACGATGTCGCAAGGGATATCCGAACTGCGCACCGAGGGATCGGGCGAGATCTCGGTCAAGTCGTCACGGTAAAGGGTGATGTCCAGCGAACCGCATGGCACCTCCCTTCCTTCGATGCGTTGGATATTGTCGCGCACACGCTCTGCCATCGGCACGCCGCGCGTCTTGATCCCGAGCAGGACGAGATCCTCCGTGCCGCGATTCTTCTCGAGAATCTCGTGCGAAATGCGCACGAGGGTACGCAGAAGGGCGGCTTCATCCATGAGGACGGTCTTCTTCATAGCTTCTCCACCTCTTTCAAAAGGAGAGCGAGGGGATTCTCCTCGATGAGCTCGATCTTACCGTGATCGGCAAGAGAGGCGATCTCGGGATCGATGGGTAATTCCTCCACCGGCTTACCCGTCTCTCGTCTGAGCTTCTCCGCCCTGCCCGCACCGAAAATGCGATGCTTCTCTCCGCATGTCGGGCACTTGAAATAGGACATATTCTCCACGAATCCGATGACCGGCACTTTGAGAAGCTCCGCCATCTTGACCGCCTTCGCGACGATCATCTCCACGAGATCTTGCGGCGTCGTCACGACGATCACCCCGTCCAGGGGAAGGGACTGCATCACCGTGAGGGGGACGTCACCCGTGCCGGGGGGCATATCCACGAACATATAGTCCACGTCCTTCCAGATGACCTGCGTCCAAAAGTTCTTCACCATACCGGCGAGCACGGGACCGCGCCACACGACGGGATCGGTCTCCTCTTCCAAAAGAAAATTGATACTCATGATCTGAGTGCCAAAAGCAGTCTCGAGAGGCAGGATGCCGCTCTCATCTCCGAAAGCGCTCCCACGGACGCCGAAAGCACGCGGGATGGAAGGACCGGTGATATCCGCGTCGAGAATCGCCGTGCGATAGCCCTGACGCTGACAAGCGACCACCATAAGGGAAGTGACGAGGGACTTACCCACGCCGCCCTTGCCGCTGATCACGCCGATCACCTTCTTCACGCGAGAAAGCTCGTGTAGTCTCTCCTTCTCGATGCCGCCGGAACGCTCCGCGCAGTTCTCGCCGCATTCGCTGCAATTATGATCGCAAGCCATAGCTCCACCCCCGTTTCAGATAGAGATAGTATAGCATATATCTTATGATAAAGTCAAAGCATTCCGCCCGCCCCCTAGGGACAAAAAAAGCCGACTCTTTGAATCAAGTCGGCAGGCAATATCGCCTATAGGTCCGTCAAATATTACTTCTCGAAGCGAGAAAAGCCTTGGTCTTCTCGCTCTGTGGATTGCCGAAGACTGCGGCGGGGGGGCCCATCTCTTCGATCACGCCGTTCGCCATATAGATCACCGTGTCCGCGACGTCCCTCGCGAACGCCATTTCGTGAGTGACGACGATCATCGTGGTGTCGCTGTTCTTGAGCTCGCGGATCACCTTCAGCACCTCTCCCGTCAGCTCGGGATCAAGAGCGCTTGTCGGCTCGTCGAAGCACAGAATATCGGGATTCATCACGAGGGCGCGGGCGATCGCGACGCGCTGCTGCTGTCCGCCCGATAGCTCACAAGGATAATTGTCCTTCTTCTCGATGAGGCCCACGCGGTCCAAGGTCTCGAGCGCCTTCGCGCGAATCTCCTCCGGGCTCTTGTACTCGCACTTGTCGAGCGATAGTCTCCCCTTTTTCGCCTCGCGAAGCTCCTTCTTGAACTGCAGAGAGGGCGCAAGGGTCAGATTGTCGATGACCGACATATGCGGGAAGAGATTGAAGTTCTGAAAGACCAGCCCAAAGTGGAGTCTCTTCTTGCGCAGGAGCTTGTCGTTATTCTTCATTTTCTTCTTCGCAGAAGCCTCTTCGGCGCCGTCGTAAAGCACTTCCCCCTGGACGGAGATCGTGCCCTCGTCCGCGAACTCGAGGAAATTCAAGCAGCGCAAAAGGGTGGTCTTGCCGCTACCGGACGAACCGATGATCGCAAGGACTTCCCCCTTCTCCAGCGAGAAATCGATCCCCTTGAGGACTTCGGTCGCACCGAAACTCTTTTTAATGCCTTTTACTTCCAGTATCGCCATTGTCCCCCTCCTATACCTTGTAATAATTCATCTTCTTCTCGATGAACCCAAAGAGAAGAGTGAGCAAGCCGTTGAATATCAGATAGAAGGCGCCCGCATAGAAAAGAGGCCAAATAAGTGCTTTCAAGGAGAGAATGGTCTCTGCGGCAAAGATGATATCAATGACTGCGATGACACGCGCAAGCGACGTGTCCTTGACGAGAGTAATGATCTCATTACTCATCGGCGGGACGATGCGCTTGCCAACCTGCGGTAATACGACGTGGAAGAAGGCCTGCCCTTTGGTCATGCCGAGAACAGCGCACGCTTCATATTGCCCCTTGCTGATACTCTCGATGCCGCCTCTGTATATCTCGGAAAAATAGCAAGAATAATTGATAACGAAAGCGACGAGTGCGGCAACGAATCTACCATTGGCAATGGTAGAGAAGATGGGCGTTTCAAAGAGCATTCCCGGCACATAAAAGACGACGAACAATTGAAGCATCAAAGGTGTGCCGCGAATAATCCAGACAAATCCTCTCGTCAAATACCTGAGAGGCTTGAACCTCGTCATCGAACCGAAACAGATCACGAGCCCGAGCGGGATCGCGAATACCAAGGTCAGAATGAATAAAAGGCAAGTCTTCCCGAATCCATTCAATAATTGTAATGAAACTTCTGCAAAAGTCACTTCTTATCCCCTATAAATAATAATTTCCCCTCGGAAAACCGCGGGGGGTTAATTATAGTAAGGTGGGACGGATGCCCGCCCCACCTTTTAACGATAATATCGATTACTTGATCAACTGACCTTCCACGCCGTAGGTCTTTGCAATCTTCTCAAGGGTGCCGTCCGCGAGAAGTTCGTCAATCGCCTTGTTGACCTTCTCCGCCATGTCGCTGCCCTTTCTGAAACCGATCGCATACTCTTCGGGCTCGAGCTTAACAGCCGTCGCAATCGCGAGACCGGCGTAATCACCCTTGCCGACCATGCTGTTCGCGAGGATCACGTCGACAACGGCGAAATCCGCGCTACCGCTCAAGACTTCTGTCAACGCATTGGTCTGCGCCGCGGCGGGAACGATCTCACCATTGAGCGTCTCTGAATTCTCGACTTTGAAAAGTTCTTTTGCCGTGCTTTCACCGGCGCTTCCCGTCTCAACTGCCGCTTTCTTACCTTTGCAGGAAGCATTGGAAGTGTATGCGCTGAGGTTTGCCGCCTTCACGACGACGCACTGCGAATTATTCAAATAGCTCTGCGTGAACTCAATGTTCTCCTTTCTCTCGTCGTTCACAGTGAAACCATTCCAAATACAGTCGATGTACTTGGAATTGAGCTCGATCTCCTTGCTACTCCATTTGATGACCTGGAACTTCGCTTCCACGCCGAGTTTCTTCGCGACAGCTTCCGCAAACTCGGTATCGAAACCGATCAAATCACCATCTTCGTTGAAATAGTTCATCGGTTCATAGAGGGTGATACCGCAAACGAGGGTCTTCTTCTCGAGGATGTACTCCGAATCGGTCTGATTCTTCTTGCAAGCGGCAAAGACCGCGATGCAACTCATAGAGAGCACTACTACAAGTAAAATAGCCAAAATCTTTTTCATTATCCTTCTCCTTTTCATCGTTTTTCGATGACTTTTCTTATCAAAGTGTCTTCATTATATCATGCGATTTCGAGATTGTAAAGCGATTTAGCGTGCTAAAGTGAAAAATTTTTTATTCCTTTTCGACGCGGATGATCCCCGTTCTCTCCCCTTTCCACCCGATTCGATTTGACATATGACGGCAAAAGACATATCATAATTCATAGCGGACGAACGTCCCAAAAGAGGTGACACATGGAATACATCATTGAAACCAAAGCCTTAACGAAAAGATTCCCGAGGAAGCTCGCCGTCGACAGAGTGGATATGCACGTCATCAAAGGCGACATCTACGGACTGATCGGTAAGAACGGCGCAGGCAAGACCACGGCGATGAAGATGCTTCTCGGCATCACCACGCCGACCTCCGGCGAGATCAAGCTCTTCGAGTCGACCGACCTCGCCAAAGCGCGCAAGCGCATCGGTTCGCTGATCGAAGCGCCCGGACTCTACAAAAACTGCACCGCCTACGAGAATATGAAGCGCGCCGCCATCCTTTGCGGCGGGACGGACGAAGAGATCAAGGAGCTCCTCGATTTCGTCGGTCTCGGCGACGTCGGCAGCCGCAAAGCGGGGCAATTCTCACTCGGCATGAAGCAACGTCTCGGCATCGCGATCTCGATGCTCGGCAATCCCGAGCTCATGATCTTCGACGAACCGATCAACGGGCTGGATCCCGCGGGCATCAAAGAGATCCGCGATATCATCCTGAAGCTCAATCACGAGAAGGGAGTCACCTTCCTGATCTCCAGCCACCTGCTGGACGAGCTCGGCAAGATCGCGACCCGCTACGGCATCATCAATAACGGCGAGCTCGTGGATGAGATCTCCTCCGACGAACTGACCGAGAGATGTAGGACGGGCCTCCGCATCAGGACGCCCGATCTCGACAAGGCGGAATCCCTGCTCCGCGGCGAGGGATACACCGATTACAAGATCAAGCATCAACAGATCTTACTGCATACCGATACCGAGAAATCGACCGAAATCAATACCTTCCTCGTGAAGAACGGCGTCCGCGTCGCGGAGCTTGCCGTGCAGAATACCGGTTTCGAGGATTACTTCATCGAGAGGTTGGGGAAATAATATGAAATCACTTTTACATTTAGAATATCGTCGTTTATTCAGAGCCAAATCCTTCTATATCTGCCTCGCCGTCAGTTTCGCCTTGATCTTCATCTCCCTCTTGACGACCAAACTGCTGTACAAGGCGATGCAAGCCATCTCGACGGAAGAAGGCGGACTCTTCGTGACGGGTATCGAGAAGCCCTCCATTCTGCCCCTTCTGAAGAATTTCGGTGGATCTTCCTTCACCATTATAACAGCGATCTTCATCGCCCTCTTCGTGTCGGAGGACTACACGGGCGATACCGTCAAGAACATCTACGCAAAAGGGAATACGAAGGACCTCGTCTTTTGCTCCAAGTATATCTCTTCTCTGTCCTCTTGCCTCATCTTCATGGCGGCGAATATCCTCTTCATCCTGATCGTCGGCATACTTCTCGGCTTCGAGACGGGCACGGTGGGAACGAACTACACGGGATCGATGTTCACGGCAGCCTTGATCCTCGTCGCTTATCACGCGATCTATTTCGCGATCACCATCTCCATCCGCAAAACGGGCGGCTCGATCGCCATCTCCATCCTCGGACCGACGATCATCTCCCTCCTGCTCACCCTCTTGGACACTCTCTTGAAAATCGAGAATTTCTCGATCTCTTCCTACTGGATCAGCAATTTGCTCAGCGCCATGTCATTTGAAGAAGTGGAGACTTCCGATATCACGGCGGGCATCATCGTGTCGGTATGCCTGATCGCAGCGTCCATCGCGGCGTCCTTCTTCGTGAACAGAAAACGCGAGAACTGATTTTATCTTATCATTTCGAAACCATTATAAAGTGACTCTTTTCTTGGGAGCATTCAGAAGCAGTATCGCTCCCAAGACGAAGAGGATACCGAGGATCTTCGGGAAGCTGTGCCCTTCCCCGTATGCGATCATGCCGATGAGACAGGCGACGAGCGGCTCGACTGCGACGAGGATCGCCGCACGGGAAGGCTCCACCCTTTTCAGTCCCCAAGTATAAAAGAAATAGGGCAGTACGGTGGATAGAATCGCGATCGCACCGCACCACAGCCACAGGGTCGGTGTTGCGCCGAGCACCTTGAAGACACTTGTGGGATCACTGAGCGGAAGTGACGCAAGAAACGCCAAAAGAAAGGTGTACGCCGTCACGGTGAGGGGATCGTACCTCTTGAGTCCATAGGTGCCGAAGATGGTATACAGCGCATAGAACAATCCGGACAAGACGCCGAAGAGGATGCCGAGGAACTGAAGACGGGCGCCGTCCGTCACACCCGATACCAAGATGCAGCCGATAAAGGTCATCGCCAAAGCGATGATTTTCTCAGGCGACACACGCTCCTTGAAGAGGATCACTGAGAAGATCATCACGAAGATGGGAGAGGTATAGAGAAGCACCACCGCCACCGAAGCTTCGGTGTGGATGATCGTATAGAAATAGAAATAATTAAAGAGGAGCACGCTGATCACACCCGTCCCGAGAAAGATCCAGATGTCGCGCAAGCGAATCTTGAGATGATGAGGCGAGAAGACGGCTCCTGCGATCAGGAAGACGGGCGCGGCGATCAGCAAACGGACAAAACAAATCTGCATCGCCGTGAGCCCAGCCCCATTCAATTCGCGAATAAAAAGGCTGATGATGCCCCACAACACACCGGACAAAAGAATGGAGAGAATGGGAAAGATTTGCGATCTGCCTTTATTCATAGCTTAATTATAACGAGCGCTCGAGAAAAGCGCAAATTTTTGCGACGAATCATTGCTATTTTCCCATCGATGTGATATGATATCCCACGTGAGACGGCAGAAGGTTTTCCTTTCTATCAATACCTGCCTTCTCCGCTCATCCACGATCCGCGATAACCTCCGGATCCCATATCGCCATCCGCTTCCGTAGTTAAATGGATATAACAGCCCCCTCCTAAGGGGCAGTTGTGGGTTCGATTCCCGCCGGGAGTACCAAAAACGCAGTCGCAAAGACTGCGTTTTTTGCGCACGAGCGGCGGGAATCGAATAGGGAGCCACTCGCTTTGCGAGTGCTTTGCAAGGCAAAGTGGAAGTGCTATGATGCACTTCCAGCGGGTAGGCCCGTACAGACGGGGATTCCCGCCGGGTCATCCTTATTTCTTCCTCCCTTTGGGAATCTCACCCAAGGGTTCACGGCTTCGCCCCTCCAGGGCGCGATCATAGATCCCGCCCCGCTTTGGCTAAAAACGCCGCACCGTGGCGTTTTTTTTACGCGTCGCGCCCGCCGAGAGTACCATGAAAGAATCACACTTTTAGAGTGTAATAAAAAGAAAAGAGATCGACAAATCGGGATCTGACGAGCAGACGGCAACAACAGGTTGCTTGTCAACGCCAATCGAACATGAGATAATATAATTACAACTAACAAGGTGGTGATTATATGGAAACGAAGAATGTTATTTTTGAACTCCGAACTCAAAAAGGTCTTTCACAGGAGGAGCTTGCGGCAAAGATATTTGTCACAAGACAAGCTGTTTCACGCTGGGAAACCGGCGAAACGATACCGAATACAGATACGCTCAAACTCCTTTCCAAATTGTTTGACGTGTCGATCAATACTCTTCTCGGTTCCCCGAGAAAGTTAGTTTGCCAATGCTGCGGAATGCCTCTTGAGGACTGTAATATGAGCCGCGAAACCGACGG